>JGI24707J26582_10000186_pt1 | contig 45040 bp, 47 predicted proteins | sample BioPla1DNA1_FD_26582 | JGI IMG/M metagenome (IMG submission 26582)
GAGCGGGATAGTAATTTTATTATTGATAATTCTCTTATGCTAATAAATCAGGAAAATACATTATCAGACAGTTTTTCACCAAATATAGGTGAGTATAAAGATAGTGGAGTTATAATGGATAAGGGCCTATTTAAAGCATATGAGAAAATGGCAAATGAAATAATTGAAAAGTTTGATGACAAGCTGTATATCATGAGCGCATATCGTGATAGCAGTGAACAAGAGGATATTTCGCAGGAAAAAAAGGGGGAAGGTACTGCTATGCCAGAAGGTGCTAGCGAGCATCAGGCTGGCTTGGCTTTAGATGTGTATGTAAAGGGGTTTGCAGGACTTGGCTTTTTAAAAAGTGAAGTAGGTCAGTATGTAAATGAAAAGTGCTGGGAATATGGCTTTATTATTAGGTATCCTAGCGGTAAAACTAATATTACCAAAGTTGAATTTGAGCCTTGGCATTTAAGATATGTTGGATTTCCCCATTCTGAAATAATATATAGAAATAACATTACTTTTGAAGAATATATAGAGAGCCTTGAGCTTGGCGAATTTTATTATTACGACGATTATATTATAACACGACAGAGCAGTGAGGGATATTTATTGCCTAAGGAATATAAATCGGCAGTAATTTCCCCTGATAATATGGGTAATTATATCATAACTTTAAAAACAAAATAAATTACAAGCTTGTCATTTTTGACAAGCTTGTAATTTTAAGNATATAAATATTTTTNTAAAAAAGATTGACAAAAAAGTGNGACTATGATATAATTAATAAGCAATATTTTTATTTGCCGGAATGATGGAATTGGCAGACGTGCTGGACTCAAAATCCAGTGGTGGCGACACCGTGCGGGTTCAAGTCCCGCTTCCGGCACCAAAAATAAAACCCGAGTGTTTGCCATTGGTAAATGCGCGGGTATATTTTTTTNNGCTTATTTTTGTGCTTATTTTGTGATTATAAATTCAGTTATTAATAAAATCTTTAACAATAATTAATTCCTCTTCATATAATGTTATAAAATGGGGGGATAAAATGTACTCAAATTTGCAATTAGTTTTAGATGATAATATTGTTGTACAGCCTAATCAAAATATAATTTTCAACAATATTATTAATTCTAAAGGTGGAGTTTTATATGATACTTTAACAGGAGTTATTACTATTAATCAACAAGGCTCTTATTATATAAATTGGTATATAGCTTTACAATCAGTGATGCAAGGGTCAGGCTCTAGCTTTGCACTTGCTATTAATGATTCTGTCAATACACAAGTTTTTTACGGAAGTTCTTCAATTAAAACAGAACAAATAACAGGCTCTGCTCTTATAGAGGTAGTGACAGTGCCGACTACAATTGAGTTAAAAAACGTTAATAGCAATAATGCTTTTGTGGCAACTACATTCCCTGCAAAAGCAAATTTAACCTTGTTCAGNCAGTTTGATGAACAAGCCTTTGGAGGCTTGTTTTATCATACTCAAACGCTTGAAGTGGATAGTACGCCNATTGTTGTTCCTAGTGGGTTGATTACAAATCAATCGCAAAATATAAATTATAGTACTCCAAATACTTTAACAATTATTAAAAATGGGATATATGAAATAAATACNGCTTTAATNGGATACAGCTCACAAACAGGTGTGTTCATTCTCTCTTTAGGGATAAATGGCACATTNCAGCCGAATTTTTCGCAATATATAAATGCAAATNCAGACCAGACNGTAACCTTTACTTCTTCAAATTTTGTTGAACTATTTGTCGGTGATGAATTAACGCTTTTGTTTTCAGCTGGCAGTTTGTCAGAATTTAATATTGGGGTTTTAGGAAATCTTGGCTATTTGCTAGTTAAGAAAATATATTGATTATTTGATGTTAAAAACAATTAAAAGGTTATAAAAGGAATGTGAAAATGAGTTTATCAGATTATAAAATAATAACGAATATTAAAAAAGGGTGGTCTGCTGATGAGAAATATTGTGTTGAAAATAAAGATGGGAAAAAATATTTTCTTAGAATTTCAACAATAGAGCAATATAATGATAAAAAAGCTGAATTTGAGATGATGAAAAGGTTGGATGATAAGAAGGTTCCATTGTGTCGTCCTATTAAATTCTTTAATGATGAGGAAAAGGTATATTCACTTCATAGCTGGATCAATGGTGTGGATTTAAATGAAATAATCAATGACTTTGCTCAAGAGCAGCAGTATGAATTAGGTATTGAGTGTGGCAGAATTTTAAAAATAATTCATTCTATTCCTGCTCCTAAAAAGATTATTTCATGGGATAAGAGATTTAACAAAAAAATTGATAGAAACATTAATAATTATCTTAATTGCTCAATAAAGCTTGATGGTGATAATAGGATAATTACCTTTATAAATGAAAATAGGTTTTTGCTCAATAAAAGACCGCAAACTTATCAACATGGCGATTATCATATTGGAAATATTATGTATGAAAATAATAATATAGTAATAATTGATTTTAATAGGAATGATTATGGCGACCCATGGGAAGAATTTAATCGGATTTCATGGTGCGTTGATAAAAGTATATTTTTTGCCACCGGTATGATTGACGGGTACTTTGATAACAATCCTACACTAAAGTTTTGGAAGCTATTGGCACTATATCAAGGCAGCAATGTCCTCTCCTCAATACCATGGGCAATACCATTTGGCGAAAAAGAAGTTGATGTAATGCTTTTTCAAGCTGAAAAATTTCTTTTAAGCATTGATGGATTTAATTCCATTATACCTAAATGGTATGTGGGAAAATCAAATTAATCACTGTTTCTTTAAAACAAATCATAATTTGTTACTTTTAGGAAAAGTAAAAATCCCCACGTCGCTAACTTTAAATCGTGCAATCATTAGTACTACACACTTCACCCCAATCACCAATAAAATTATCGTAGTAGGTTCGCCTGCTGCGATAATTTTTTTCTGCTTATTATACAAAAACCACCTTTATTTATTGGCGAATTATACGAAAATTTCTTTTTATGTTGACAAATATTGTTATATATGTTATTATAAGTATGAACATAAAAAGGATTTCGAAACAGTCAAATAAAAGTGAGAGGAGGTAAAGGGTACAGATTGTTTCGTTTTCATAAATTAAGCTGTTGATACAATGCGTATCAACTCAAACAAAAAAGGAGGTTAAAATGTTTAGGAAGCGAAAAACAAAACAAGCCTTATCGGTTATTACAGCAGTTTTAATGGCAAGCCAGATTTCAGCATTGCCAATTTCAGCTGATAATGACAGCCAAGAGGCAGGTGTCTATGAACAGCGTTTTTTTGANCTGTGGGAAGATATTCATGATGAAAGTAATGGATATTTTAGCGAGCANGGTATCCCATATCATGCTGTTGAAACGTTAATAGCTGAGGCGACGGACTACGGTCATGTTACGACTAGTGAAGCGTTAAGCTATTATATGTGGCTTGAAGCAATGTATGGGAAATTTACCGGCGATTTTTCTTCGTTTGAAGAGGCATGGAGAATTACAGAAGAGTATATGATTCCAAGCGAGAAGGATCAGCCTAGTACAAGCATGGCGAATTATAATGCAAATAAACCGGCTACCTTTGCACCTGAGTGGGAAACCCCCGACCTTTACCCAGCAGAGCTTGATTTTAATGCGGCGGTTGGTGTCGATCCCATTCATAATGAGCTTGTAGCTTCCTATGGTGANTCAACAATTTATGGAATGCATTGGCTTTTGGACGTTGACAATTGGTATGGNTATGGGCAAAGAGGAGATGGTGAATCTACTCCTTCATTTATTAATACCTTCCAACGTGGAACTCAGGAATCAACCTTTGAAACCATTCCTCAGCCATCTTGGGATGAAATGACGTTTGGCGGTGAAAACGGTTATTTAGATTTATTTACGGGTGATTCAAATTATGCCGAACAATTTAAGTATACTAATGCTCCTGATGCTGATGCCAGAGCAGTTCAAGTTACTTATTGGGCTAATGAATGGGCAAAGGAATATGGCGTTGATTTAAGTGAAAACATTGATAAAGCAACAAAAATGGGTGACTATTTNAGATATGCAATGTTTGATAAGTATTTCAGAAAAATAGGCGATGGTANACAAGCGGGAACAGGATATGATTCTGCTCATTATTTAATGTCATGGTATTATGCATGGGGCGGAGGCGTCACCTCTGATTGGGCATGGAAAATTGGCAGCAGTCATAATCATTTTGGTTATCAAAATCCTATGGCAGCATGGATTTTATCTGAAGAAGATGAGTTTGAGCCTATTTCAGCAAATGCATCGAGGGATTGGGCTACTAGCCTTGACAGACAGCTGGAATTTTATCAGTGGCTGCAATCTGCTGATGGTGGTATAGCTGGTGGAGCTACAAATTCTTATAACGGACGATATGAAACAATTCCAGCTAATACATCGACATTCTATGGCATGGCATATGATCCACACCCTGTTTATTCGGACCCAGGAAGTAATCATTGGTTCGGTTTCCAAGCGTGGTCAATGCAAAGAGTCGCTGAGCTTTATTATAAAACAGGTGATGACAGAGCAGAGGCTATTCTGGATAAATGGGTAGATTGGGTACAGGATATTGTTATTTTAGGTGATGATGGAACATTTGCTATACCTAGTAATCTTGATTGGACAGGACAGCCTGATACATGGACAGGCACACCTTCAGAAAATTCTAATCTTAGAGTAACGGTAAGAGATTATGGAACAGACTTAGGTGTCACAGCATCTTTGGCAAATACACTCCTTTATTATAGCAAGGCATCCGGTGATGATAGTGCAAGAGTGCTGGCAAAGGAACTTCTTGATAGAATGTGGAATTTATACAGAGATGACAAGGGGCTTTCTGCACCGGAAGCAAGAGGGGATTATAAGCGTTTCTTTGAACAAGAGGTTTACGTTCCTGAAGGTTGGAGCGGAACAATGCCTAATGGTGATGTTATCGAATCGGGAATCAAATTTATAGACATTAGAACAAAGTATTATGATGACCCTATGTTTGATACATTAAAGACAGCTTATGATAATGGAGAGGACCCTGTGTTTAATTATCATAGGTTCTGGGCACAAGCTGAAATAGCTATTGCTAATGGAACTTATGCAACATTATTTGGTGAAACAAGCTCAGTAAATCATTCTGATATTACACCTAAAAATGCTGAATTTGATAAGGCAGAAGATAAGGGTGATGATATTGACGTAGATTTAATCCTTAATGGTAATGATTTTGTGAGCATTACTTATAATAACTCTGTTTTAGTAGAAAATCAAGATTATATTGTTTCTGGTGAAAAGGTTGTTATAAGCAAAGATTTCCTAAGTAATTTAGATGAAGGAAAGCATTATCTTATGTTTAAGTTTACCGAGGGAAGAGATGTAGCGTTGATTGTAAGTGTTGTTGATACAACAAAACCTATTGTCACTGGCGAAGTAAAGGTTGAAATGTTCAATGGCAATACATCATCAAGTACAAATGGCATAGCACCAAGGTTTAAGCTGACAAATACGGGCAGTGAGGCAATTGAATTTAAGGATATTACTTTACGATATTATTACACAATAGACGGTGAAAAGGCACAGAATTTCTGGTGTGATTGGTCGAGTGTTGGCTCGTCAAATGTTATTGGAAATTTTGTAAAGCTTGATACTCCATCTGAAAAAGCCGATTATTATCTAGAAATAACATTTACCTCTTCTGCTGGAGCATTAGCACCTGGTCAAAGTCATGAAGTTCAAGCTAGATTTTCAAAAATAGACTGGACAAATTACAATCAAGAAAATGATTATTCCTTCTTCTCATCAGCAAATAGCTATTCTGACAATGATAAAATAACTGCTTATGTAAATGGTGAATTAGCTTTTGGAATTGAGCCGTAAGTAGAAAGATGATTTGAAAATCACTGATGTTTTAGATACTTCCCCCCATATTTCATTAATGAAATATGGGGGGAAGCTTTGGTTTGTGTTTTTATGGAAAGTAGCAAAATTATGATTTCACGGTTTATATTTAGCGTTGAAGGTGGGTTTATAAAAAGTAAAAAAGACTGCAATAATGCAGCCTTTAATAATTTTGGTTGGGGTGGAAGGATTCGAACCCTCGGAATGGCTGAGTCAGAGTCAGCTGCCTTACCACTTGGCGACACCCCAACAAAGTGTGTTTTAATTTGAAGTATGCGAAAGTAAAAACTTTCGCATAAGTTGTATTTGGTTGGGATAGGTGGATTCGAACCACCGGAATGACGGAGTCAAAGTCCGTTGCCTTACCGCTTGGCTATATCCCAGTATGGGGTGGAAGATGGGATTCGAACCCACGATCTCCAGAGCCACAATCTGGCGCTTTAACCAGCTAAGCTACATCCACCATGTAAATTATTAGCTAAAATTATGTTTTTATTCAACCCTCTTGTTGTTTTATAACGGTCCAAGCGGATTGGCTATTGGCACGCCACACAGGATTCGAACCTGTGACCTACCGCTTAGAAGGCGGTTGCTCTATCCTGCTGAGCTAGTGGCGCACAGCGTTTTGACATAAAAATGGAGCGGGTGATGGGAATCGAACCCACGCGGCCAGCTTGGAAGGCTGGAATTCTACCATTGAACTACACCCGCACTTAAGCGTCTAAAACTTAACGCTTAATTATTATATCACTTTCATTTTGATTTGTCAACTGCTTTTTGCAAATTTTTTAGGATTTTTTTAAAAAACTTTTCTCAAAGTCTTGCTTTATAAGTTTTATATTGTAATCTAGGTTCTTAATTTTATTATCCTTTGAATAACTAGCGTCACTATAATTAATAATTTTCTTTAAGTCATTCATATTTTTTATTTGTTCCAGTGATTTTTGCTGATTTGCTTTCTTTGAGTAAATCCTTATATGTGTATATTCATTATATCCTTCAATTTTATGTATAACCGTCCTCACTTCAGGTAGGGCTTTTGTTATTCTTTCATTAATATAATTTATTTTTTCATTTCTATCAATTGCCATATAATATAGAATATTGCTATATTTATGCGGAGTATTTTGAATGTAATTTCTATATGGTGAGGTTTTATTTTTATTATAAGCATCAATTTCTGCTTTATTTTTTAGTTTTCCATGAAAAATAATTAAAGTATTATCAAAAAGCTGACTTATAAAAGGGGTAATATTATGTTCTTTAAAAATCGAGTTAAGAATTTCAGCATCACTTTCATTTAAAAAAATCGGATTAATATATTCGCTCGTTTTAAAATCATACAGACTTGCTCCATCCATTACAACGGCAGGCTGCGAAAGACGAACATCACTTATTTGTTCATATAAAGAGGCTGGAGTGTTGGAAGTGGAAATAGTGAAATTTAAGCCTCTAGACAGCATTCTATTCAGTTCAAATTTAGTATAATTATTAATCGTTCCACCGTAAATAGCATCATCATTTCTTATATCGGAAACAAATAGGATAGATTTATCATATTTTTTGGGGAATCTAAAAAAGTTTACAAATATGCCTATCGCTGTACCCATAAGAGTTTCAAAAATTCTTGTAGTAACAAAAACAAAAGGGTTAGACATATTTATTCTTGCCACTGCAACACTTAAAAATACTACGCATGAAAAATATGAAATATTTTTTTGGTTAAACACTACTGTAAAGTAAATAACAGGTATTATCATAATAGCACTTAAAATAAGGGTTATATATTCATTGTCTTGAAATAGATAGGCTCTAGCCAGCACTATAATTGCACCAAAAAATCCACCGACAAAAGTACCGATTGACCTTTGCTTTCCCATTTGAAGAGCTGTGCTTGAATCTTGCCGCATACACCATAATGCAGCAATTGCGGCATAAAGTGGTGCGCCAGTTCTGCCACGTGCAAAGTATACCAAAAAAGTTAAAAATACAGCAATTGCTGATTTTATTATTCTTAATCCTATTGGAGGAAGATGGAATTTTTTCATAGTTATTTAAGCAACACCTTTATAAAATATAATAATATTAATGCGATAAATTTCTCGCTAAGTCATCAAAGGCACGTGGGAATGAAACTAAATCTTTCCAGTCAGCTTCAGTGTTTATATTTGAATTAAAAAAATAAGTCATCCTATCCTTTCTCAGCGTCTATAAAACGCCATGGCTTGTTTACCCATTCATCTCCTGCATAATCTATGCCAACGCGCTTGTCAGTTTTTATTTTGGGGGAATATCCATCATCTTCAAGCCAAAGATTATGACAGGACGTTATATTTTTTTCATTAAAATCTTTGTTTATACCAAGCTTTTTAGTGAGAATCCCTGGGCCCTTTGCATTTTCACCGGCACGGATTAATACAGCTTGAGGTTCGTCAATATTTCCTGTAACAATGTTAAATAGCCAATGCACACCATAGCATAAATAGACATAAATAGTCCCGCTTTCACACCAAAGAATACTTGCCCGAGGGGTTTTTCCCTTTGATGCATGACAAGCCTTGTCTTCCATGCCACGATAAGCTTCGGTTTCGGTGATTCTAATACGTATTTCATTACCGTTGTCAAGCTTTCGTACTAGTATTTTTCCAATTAGAGCAGGTGCGATTTCAAGACAATCCCTATTGAAAAAATCTGAATTTAATATTTTAATTGATTTATACATAACTATCCAATTCTTTTTAAGATATTCTTTCTATTATTTTATTGAAAATAATATGTGCAAGCTCGTCCTTTGCCATTTTTTCTAATCTATATTCATTATCCTTTGTTATAATTGTTGCAATATTCGTATTATGTGCAAAGCCAGAGCCTTCTTCACTAATAGAGTTTGCTACAATCATATCTATTTTTTTATTAATAAGCTTAGTCCTTGCATTTTGTAAAACGTCCTGTGTTTCCATTGCAAAGCCGCATATAAATTGCTCTTTACAGCGATTTTCACCCAGCCATTTTAATATATCCTGAGTTTTTTCAAATCTCATATAAAGAAATTCATCATTCTTTTTAATTTTTTGTTCATTAAAGGTTTCAGGACGATAATCGGAAACAGCTGCAGCTTTAATAATTATATCATTTTGCTTGAAGTTTTCAGAAACTGCATTAAACATTTCCTCAGCAGAGGTTGTTTTAATAACATTGACAAAGGGAGGAGGAGCAACCTCAGTCCAGCCGGAAACAAGCGTTACTTCTGCACCTCTAAGCATAGCGTTTTTAGCCAAAGCATTTCCCATACGCCCAGTTGAAAAATTAGTGATAAATCTTACGGGGTCTAGCTTTTCTCGTGTAGCACCACTTGTTATAAGCACCTTTTTTCCTTTTAAATCCTTTTCAAGTGCAATTTCACGCAGAATATGCTCAAGAATTTCACTTTCATCAGGCATTTTACCATCACCTGTATCTCCATTTGCAAGCATACCATTAACGGGGAAAATAATACCATATCCAAATCTTTTAAGCTTTCTTAAATTATCTTGAACAATTGGATTATGATACATATTATGATTCATGGCAGGGGATATGAGCTTTTTACAAGGACAAGCCATAATAGTAGTGGTGAGCATATCATCTGCTATACCATTTGCAATTTTGCCTATTACATTTGCACTTGCAGGTGCAATGACAACTAAATCGGCTTGCTTAGCAAGTGCCACATGCTCAACATTATACTGAAAGCTTCTGTCAAATGTATCTATCAAAACCTTGTTTTTTGAAATAGTTTCAAGTGATATTGGATGTATAAAATTTGTAGCATTTTGCGTCATTATAACATGAACATTGCAGTTTAGCTTTGTAAGCATTCTTACTAAATTAGGTGTTTTATAAGCGGCAATACTGCCAGTTATACCGACGATAACAGTTTTTCCCTTTAACATATAAGCCTCCCCATTGTTTTATAATATAGTATACCATGCAAAATTGTAAAATTCAACTTGCATTTTAAATTTATATATGATAAAATATTTATGTACATAAGTACATATGTACTGCATCTTAAAAAAGAGCAGNAACATACATAAATGGGCTACGCCCTTAATGAAAGGAAAATTGAATATGAGAAACAAAAAGCTTGTGTTGACTCTTACACAGACCAGCTTGCTGGCTGCGATTATTGTCATTATGTCTTTTACTCCACTAGGGTATATCCCTTTAGTAGTGGTTAAGGCAACTATTTTACAAGTGCCGGTGATAATTGGCTCAATTTTATTAGGCCCTAAAATAGGCGCTGTCTTAGGTGGAGTTTTTGGTCTTACCAGCGTTTTACAAAATACAATTGCCCCTACTTCGGCATTGTCTTTTTTATTTACGCCATTTGCACCTTCACCCTTTGGAATATGGGGGGGGATGGCAGAGCTTGATAATAGCTATTGTACCTAGAATTTTGGTGGGAATTATACCTTATTTTGTTTGCAAATGGATTTCGAAATTATTTCAAAATTTTAAAGCAAAGCACACCTTATCTCTTAGTATTTCTGCTATTGCAGGGGCATTAGTAAATACTTTATTTGTTATGGGATTTGCAGGGTTGTTTTTTACTGAAAANCTTGGTGATGCTGTAACATTGCCNGCAGGTGGTGTAATGGGATTTATACTAACAGTTATTTTTACAAATGGTATTGCTGAGATGATAGTTTCAGCTGTTATAGTTACTGCTGTACTTAGTATAAAACCTATTTTGAAGATGAATGAAAGGCAGATTTAATAGATGCGTTTGGCAATTGATATAGGTAATACAAATATTGTAGTAGGTGCATTTAGAAAAAAGGAATTAATATTTAATTTTCGCTTATCTACTGATAAAAATAAAACAGAATATGAATACGCAGTAATTTTTAATACTATTTTTCATACTAAAAATATTGACAAAAATGAAATAAATGGTGCAATAATAAGCAGTGTTGTGCCTGTGCTTACTAAAACAATTGAAAAGGCAGTTGATATTTTTTGTGGGATTACACCTCTAATTTTATCAGCAGGTATAAAGACGGGTATTGATATAAGAACGGAAAACCCTAATCAAACAGGTGCCGACAGAATAGCTGATTCTGTTGGCGGCCTGATGAAATACAATCTTCCCTTGCTTATTATAGACATAGGCACAGCGGTTACTTTATCTGTAATAAATGAAAAAAGACAGTTTGTCGGTGGTATTATTGCGGCAGGTCCTAGGCTTGAGCTTTCTGCCCTTAAAAAAGGTACAGCACAGCTAACGGAGGTAGGCTTACATCCACCTGACAAGGTGATTGGAAGGAATACTCACAATGCTGTTTCAAGTGGCATAATTTACGGTATTGCTTCTATGCTTGATTCCTTGATTTTTAAAATAAAAGAGGAAATCGGAAGTCAGCTTACGGTTGTCGCTACCGGTGGAATGTCATTTGAAATAATATCATGCTGTAAAAGTGAAATAATCTATGATGAATTTCTTTTGCTAAATGGACTTAATCATATTTATGAAATAAATGTATGTTTATAAAATATTTAAAGTTATTTCGGCTTTTTACTTGATTTTTTTTAGAAAAGTGTTATAATTATTATAAAAATAAATTATTTTGTTGCTTTTGAAATTATCAAAGCAAAAGGAAGGGTTTTTATGGATATTCGTTTACAACTGACAAACACACCAAAGCAAAAGCCCGTTGATGAAACAAAGCTTGGTTTTGGACATATTTTCACAGACCATATGTTTTTGATGAATTATAAGACGGGTAAGGGGTGGCATGATGCTAGGATTGTTCCTCATCAAAATTTAAATCTTGCACCATCTGCCATGTGCTTGCATTATGCTCAGGAAATTTTTGAAGGGTTGAAGGCATATAGAAGAGATGATGGTGAAATTCAGCTATTCCGTCCTGAGGAAAATTTTAAAAGAATGAATGTTTCGGCTAAGAGGCTTGTTATTCCTCAATTACCCCACGAAGAGGAAATGGTTGAAGCATTGATGAAATATATAGATATAGAGAGGGATTGGGTACCACGTACAAAGGGTGCATCTTTATATATCAGACCTTTTGTTATAGCTGTTGACCCATATCTTGGTGTAAAGCCAGCTGATGAATANTTATTTATAATTATTGCATCACCGTCAGGGGCGTATTATTCTGATGGATTTAATCCTGTTGACATTTACGTTGAAAAGCATTATGTCAGAGCTGTAAAGGGGGGCATGGGTTTTACAAAAACAGGTGGAAATTATGCGGCATCACTTGCTGCACAGGATGAGGCACATCAGCAGAATTATTCTCAAGTATTATGGCTTGATGGAATTGAAAATAAATATATTGAAGAAGTAGGCTCGATGAACATTTTCTTTATTATAAACGGTGAGATTGTTACTCCTGAGCTTCAAGGCTCGGTACTTCCCGGTATTACAAGAAAGTCAGTGCTTGAGCTATGTAAAAGTTGGGGCTATAAGGTGTCAGAAAGTAGAATTTCCATTGATGAAATATCCGATTATTATGATAAGGGTCAGCTTGATGAAGTGTTTGGAACAGGCACTGCAGCAGTCATTTCTCCTGTTGGACATTTAAAATGGGGCGATAAGGTTATGCTTATCAATGAGGGGAAGATTGGTGAGGTTTCTCGGAAAATTTACGATACCTTAACGGGTATTCAGTACGGTGATTTGCCCGATGAATTTGGTTGGACCAGAAAGCTTTCATAATGTTTATTTTTATGNTGGCTATGGTTTTGCTNTTACNCATTTCAATGCTGATAATAGGAATTACTTTGCTTAAGCATCCTATCTTACAAATTAATTCTGAAAAAGGTTATCGCACAAACAGGGCGATGCAAAGTCAAGAAAATTGGGCTTTTGCACAGAAAATGTATGCAAGACTAATGATTATTATCAATTCTGTTTTGATTTTCTGCCCTACCTTTTTAATTTTTATATTTTACAAAACATATTATAAATGGTCTTTAATATGTATTGCTATACAATATGTTTGTATAGTGATTTTACCTCTTTGCATTATAGAAAAACTATTAAAAAATAAAAAATTTTAAGGAGCAATTTTTAAATGAAGAATACTGAAAAGAGCATGGAAAAAATTGTTGCCCTATGTAAGGGTAGGGGATTTGTATATGCAGGCAGTGAAATTTACGGTGGTCTTGCAAATACTTGGGATTATGGGCCTTTAGGCGTTGAATTGAAAAATAATCTAAAAAAAGCATGGTTTAAAAAGTTTGTGCAGGAGAGTAAATACAATGTTGGTCTTGATTCAGCCATTTTGATGAATCCTCAGACTTGGGTAGCATCAGGTCATGTGGGAGGCTTTTCTGACCCTTTAATGGATTGTCGTTCATGTAAAACAAGGCATAGAGCTGATAAGCTTATTGAAGACAGTGGCGCTGATTGTAATGGCTGGACTAATGAGCAAATGGCAGAATATATCAAGGAAAAGCAAATAATTTGTCCTAATTGTGGTAAAGCTGATTTTACTGATATTAGGCAGTTTAACTTGATGTTTAAGACCTTTCAGGGAGTCACTGAGGACAGTAAGAGTGAGCTTTATCTCAGACCGGAAACAGCACAGGGTATTTTTGTAAATTTTGCAAATATCCAGCGTACAAGCCGTAAAAAAGTGCCTTTTGGAGTGGCTCAGATAGGAAAATCCTTTAGAAATGAGATTACTCCGGGAAACTTTATATTCCGTGTACGTGAGTTTGAGCAAATGGAGCTTGAATTTTTCTGCAAGCCCGGAACAGATTTAGAATGGTTTGAATATTGGCGAGAGTATTGTAAAAACTGGCTTTTATCAATTGGATTAAGTGAGGAAAATCTCCGTCTGCGTGACCATGAAGCAGAGGAACTTTCCTTTTATTCAAAGGCGACTACTGACTTTGAATATAAGTTTTCTTTTGGTTGGGGCGAGCTTTGGGGAATCGCTGACAGGACGGATTATGACCTTACTCAGCATATGAGAGAAAGTGGTAAGTCGCTTGAATACTTTGACCCTGAAACAAATGAGAAATATATTCCTTATGTTATTGAGCCTTCTCTGGGTGTTGAAAGATTATTTTTAGCGATTGTTACGGAGGCGTTTGATGAGGAAGTGCTTGAAGATGGCACAACAAGGAATGTTATGCACTTTCATCCTGCACTAGCACCGATTAAGGCTGCTGTTTTGCCTTTGTCTAAAAAGCTTTCTCGACAGGCAGGAGAATTGGCTGATGAGCTTGCTAAATACTTCCCAGTAGAATATGATGAAGCAGGGGCAATAGGAAAGCGTTATCGCAGACAAGATGAAATAGGTACGCCATTTTGCATTACCTATGATTTTGACAGTGTTGAAGATAAGTCTGTTACAATTCGTGATAGGGACACAATGCAGCAGGTTAGACTTCCTATTTGTGAGGTTAGAAAATATATTGAAGAAAAATTATTTTTTTAATTTAATAGCTAATAATTTAAGCGTTTCTTTTGGGAACGCTTATTTACTATAAAATTTTAAAAGGTGTGTTATATATTATGTCCGCTAAGGAAATAAAAACAAATGTAATGAGAATTTTAGATAAAGAGAATATAAGTTATAATAGCTATAATTATGAAGTTGATGAGCATATCGATGGTTTATCCGTTGCTGCTAAGATTGGTGAATCATATGATAAGGTTTATAAAACATTAGTAGCAAAATCAAAAAGCGATAATTATGTTTTTGTAATTCCTGTTAATTGTGAGTTGGATTTAAAAAAGGCGGCAAGGGCAGTAGGAGAAAAGTCTATTGAAATGCTGCATTTAAATGATTTGCAAAAGACAACGGGGTATATAAGAGGTGGATGCAGTCCCATTGGAATGAAAAGGTCTTTTCCTACTGTTTTGCATAGCGATGCTGAAAAGTCTGAATACATTATCGTGAGTGCGGGTAAAAGAGGTGTTCAGGTTAAACTTTCAGCAAATGAGTTGAAAAGGTTAATTAATGCGAAGTATTATGATATTATAAAGGAGGAATAATGGAGTTTTCTAAGGAACAGGCAAAGGAAGAATTTTTAGAAATTTATAATGAGTATGTAAAACGTGATGGAGCTGATTTACTGTTGGACTTTCTTTTAAAAAGTGATTTTTTCACAGCTCCTGCAAGTGCAAGGTACCATCTTTCTGTTGAGGGAGGGCTTTGTCAGCATTCTTTAAATGTCTATCACTGCCTAAAAGCATATCTTGAGCGTGATAGGGTAAAAGATACATATGGTTTGAATTATAGTGATGAGAGTGTGGCTGTTTGTGCTTTGCTGCATGATATTTGCAAGGTAAATGTATATAAAATAGGCTTTAGGAATGTGAAAAATGATGAAACAGGTCAGTGGGAACGTAAAGCTGTATATGAATTTCATGATAGCCTGCCCTATGGCCATGGCGAAAAATCAGTTTATATGATTACGGGTTTTATGCGATTGAGCAGGGAAGAGGCTTTTGCTATTCGCTATCATATGGGGTTTTCAGGTGAGGAAAATAAAAATACCGTCGGCAGAGCATTAGCTATGTTTCCTTTAGCTTTTGCCCTTAGCACTGCTGATATGGAGGCTAGCTATTTCTTAGAAAAGGAATAAAAATAAATTTTTTTAAAAAAGCTATTGACAAGAGCGAAAAGTTAATGTATACTAAATGCAAATGATTTGCATTTGCGTTTAGTAAGCCCTAGTATATCCATTCTATACTTAAAACTAAATCACAATTTAAAATTCTCAAAAATCAAAGCGAAGCTTGGATTCTTTCTTTCATAAGGATTTTAATCAGTGATTAATATAATATTTACTTCATGATGCAAATTGTTTATAGGTGCAATATATATTTTTGTGGTATATATTAATTTTTAGTGATAATATTATTTGCGGAGGGAATATTATGTATAAGAAAGTTTTGGCGGTATTTTCAGCTTTGACTGTGTTTTTAACATCATTAACTGCTTGTGATAACAAAAATGATAACAGTAGTGAAAAACCGCTTGTATATGCTAGCTTTTATACTGTATACGATTTTACAAAAAAAGTTGCAGGGGATAAAATTCAAGTAGAAAACATGATTCCGGCAGGTGTTGATGCACATCATTGGGAGCCATCTCCAAGTGACATAAGGGATTTGGAAAATGCTGATTTGCTAATTACTAACGGAGTTGAATTTGAGGGCTGGGTCGATAGTGTTACTGAATCTTTAGCTAATAAGGAATTGAAAATTATCGATACTTCAGAGGGGATTGACTTGCTGGAAAATACCTCCTACGCTGATGCGGATGAAGAAAGCCACGATGAGGAAGAAGAGCATCATGATGAGGAGGATAACCACGATGAGGAAGAGCATGAGCATTCGCACGGGGAATATGACCCTCATATCTGGACNAGCTTGAAAAATGCTGTTAAGCAGATGGAAAATATAAAGAATGCTCTTTGTGAACTTGACCCTGATAACAAGGATTATTATGAAGCTAATTATAATGAGCAGAAAAGCAAATTCTTAGCCTTGGATGAAGAATATAGCGAGNCAGCAAAGAATTTTTCTCAGAAAACCTTAGTTGTATCGCATAAGGCATTTTCATATTTGTGCAGAGATTATGGACTAGAGCAAATTGCCTTGCGTGGAATTTCTGCTGAGAATGAGCCTGATGCAGGCACACTAAAAACAATAGTTGATACTTTAAAAGAAGAAAATGTAAAAAGCGTGTTTTATGAGGAATTTATAAATCAGAAGGTTTCGCAGGAAATCGCTAAGGAAGTAAATGCTGATTTATATGAATTAAGTCCTGCTGAAACACTTTCGCAAGAACAAATTGACAATGGCGAGGACTATTTGTCAGTTATGAAAAAGAATCTTGAAACATTAAAGGAAGCGTTGAAATAGTGCAAAATATTATTAAAGTAAAGGACCTTTGCTTTGCCTATAATAAGGTTTTGGTTTTGGAAAACTTAAATTTAGAGGTAGAAAAGGGAGATTTTGCTGTTGTAATCGGTGAAAATGGAACAGGAAAAAGCACCTTAATAAAGCTTATACTTAATCAGCTCTCCCCTCAAAGAGGGGAGGTTAGCCTGTTTGGGCAACAAGTCAGTCAATTTAAAAACTGGAGTATTATTGGCTATGTTCCTCAAGTTACTTTAAATTCTAATGTAAATTTTCCTGCAAGCGTAGAGGAAATTGTGTCTATGAATCTTTATGCCAAAGTAGGATTTATGAGAGTGCTTGGAAAAAAATATAAGGGGATTATAAAACAAGCACTGATAAATGCTGAAGCACAGGACTTTGCAAAAAGGCAGTTTAGTGAGCTTTCTGGTGGGCAGCAGCAAAGAGTGATGATAGCTAAGGCATTGGTAAATAATCCTGAGCTTCTTATTCTTGATGAGCCAACGGCAGGTATAGACTCTAAAACGCAGAAAAAGCTTTATAAGCTTTTGGAGCATTTAAATAAAGAGCATAATATCACTATCTTGATGATTACTCATGATTTTGATAGCGTTGAAGAGCTTGCCAGCAAGACAATAAAACTACAATATCCTAAAAATGGGGAGGCATTATATTGCTAAGCTTGTTAGAAATGTTTGATTATGCTTTTATGCAAAAGGCATTTATCATAGGAGGATTATTAGGAATAATAATTCCTTTTGTTGGTGTGGTATCTGTTTTAAGACGACTGTCAATGACGGGTGATGCACTTAGCCATTCCTCGCTTGCCGGTGTTGCTATTGGGCTTGTAGCGGGGCTTAATCCCGTATATATATCTATAATTGTTTGTGTGCTTAGTGCTTTTGCAATTGAATTTTTTCGTCGAAAAATGCCTCAATATTCTGAGATGTCAGTAGCTATTGTCATGTCATTGGGAGTTGGAANAGCAGGTGTTATGTCAGGCTTTGTAAAAAGCGGCAGCAGCTTTCAGAGCTTTTTATTTGGAAGTATATTGGCAGTAACAGATTTTGAATTTTGGCTTGTAGTAGGCGTTTCTTTTGCAGTAATTTTATTATCCATATTACTTTACAAGGAGCTTATGCACGTTACCTTTGATGAAAACAGTGCAAAGCTTGCAGGTATACCGGTAAACCGTGTAAATTTTATCTTCACAATACTTAATGCTCTTACAGTAGCTGCGGCCTCAAGAACAGTAGGAACACTTGTTGTTTCCTCTATGATGGTTTTGCCAGTGGCTGTTGCAATGCAATTTTCAAAAAGCTATAAGCATACGGTGATTTTATCCTGCATATGTGGAGTAGCTTTTATCTATGGAGGGCTTGTTTCCTCATATCTATGGGATTTTAAACCCGGAGGAAGCATAGCTTTAATAGGTGTAATTGCTTTAGTAATATCTTTTATAATAAAAGCAGGCTTTAAAAAGAAAATATAACTTGATTTAAGAGCTTTTGAAATAAAAGGCACTTGAGTGAAAACAAGGCTTGCAAGCTTTATAGGGTGAATCCTCCCCACACCATCTGTGGTGTTTTTTCGGNAAATAGTTTTNNAAGGAAACAAATGTTACGGATTTAATTTTGCTTTAGTATTATAATTATATTAGCAGATTAAAGGAGGGAATTATGAGCGATTTTATAAAAAACATTTCCCATGAGGAAGTTTTGCAGCTTTCTCAGCTTGTAAATGCTGATAAGGGGCAGGTAGTGAGCAAAACATTAGCACAGAATAAAGCTCTTAGTATTACGCTGTTTGCGTTTTCTAAGGGCGAAGAAATCAGCACTCATGAATCTAAGGGCGATGCAATGGTATGTATTCTCGAAGGAACAGGAAGAATAATTATCTCTGGAAAGGAATATGTTCTGAAATCAGGTGAAACAATCGTTATGCCGGCAAATAAGCCACATTCCGTACACGCTGAAGATGATTTTAAAATGCTGTTGGTTGTTGTTTTTCCATAGCTATAACCCCGTTGCTATTTATGTGCAACGGGGTTATTAAGTATTTATGTAATTTCACTTAAAATTCAATATTATTTACATCGGAATTGGCTATAAGAATATCTTTTTTAGGTATTCTTTTTAAAGGTGAGTATATAAACTTTTTGCAGGAATCATACGTTTTTACTATACCAAATTTTTCACACTCGATTTTGTCGCCACCTGCCGGCTTTCCCTTTTCGCAGTATTTACACATAGGCTTTATATTATTACCGAAAAGTTTTTTCTTCATACCGTCCTCCTTAATCCCTATAAAAGTACGCTTTCTCGTATATATTCTTTTTATATTACTAATTATATCATAAATTTTCATAATAATCTACCTCATTTCCTACAAAATTTCAGTGCTTTTTTTATATCATATGCCATATTATTTAAAATGTTCAGGCTTTAGACTGATTAAAAATATTATAGTCATAAATATTAAGCATATAGACGGTATTATACTTCTTGCTTGAGTAAAAAAGACGTTTATTTCATTACTGGTTGTAATTACAGGGTTTGCAAATTTTATATAAATATATGTAAATAAAGCACTTAGAGCAGCACATATTATTCTATAAATTATAAAAGTTTTTATAATTAAATTATTTTTTAAAATATTTTTTACTTGCATTAAAACACATATTCCCCCAAAAGATAATAATGCTGAAAGCATAGGCAAAAGATTAATATTAGGTGAAAATGTACTGATATTGCTTATTTCTGTTAGACTGGCTATAAAAGCAGAGAGATTTTGAAAGCTTATATTCATTAAATCACTTATTTTTTTAATAGGAAGGTATGAAATAATTCTTATAATTATTGAAAACCCAACGATAAGCGCACATATTTCAAACAGAGCCTTAGCTGAAGAAATTATTGCTGTAATTAATTTTTCCTCAGAAATATAAATGCTTGTTTTAATTTTTGTTTTATTTGGTTTATTTTTAATGTTTATGAAAAAAGCCATAATAAAACAAGCTAAAATATTTGATAAATATATAATTATTCCTGCCTTTATACTGCCGAAAACATTAGTGCCTACAATTGCAGTTATAAAGCTAGGTCCGGCAGCATAGCAGTAGGACATCATTTTTCTTGCTTCCGCTTCTTTAAGTGTGTTGTCTTTTAACGATTGACTAATAAGCTTTGCACCTATGGGATAGCCGCCTAAAATACTTAGTATAAAAATTGCTGATTGATGCTCATTTATTTTCAGCAATTTTTTTAGTATAAAAATTAAAGGTTTGAAAATAATTTTATATAGCCCCGTACTGATAATAAAGCTCGATAATACCATAAATGCAAAGAGCGACGGTATTATTATAACAATGCAATTTATTAAAGAATCATATACTGCCTTTGAAATTCCCGTTGTATCAATTATAAATAAAATTATTAATAATAACATTAATAAAGCTCCCACAAAATAAAAAATAGATTTTGATTTGTTTTTCATTTAAAGTCCCTCTTTTTATATTTAGTTTTTAGCATTAGTAATTTATATGCAAACAAGTCCATATTATTATAATAAGATTGTTAGAAAAAGAGGTGTGATATGAAATTTATTAAAAACTTTAATCGTGATGAAAAAATCGATTATGGAAAGTCAGATATACAAATACTTGATTGCAAGGATGTATTAGTGGAGGGCTGCAACGGTATAATCGAATATGATAACAACTTAATTGTACTATCTCTAAGTAAAAAAAATGTTCATATTATGGGGTTTGATTTGCAATTTTTTAATTATTCACATGATGGGATAGAGGTATCAGGAGATATACGGTCAATAAGCTTTGAGAAAAAGGAGAGTGAAGGAAAATGAGCTTTTTTAGTGGGAGTGTTGAGTTCAAAGGGCTTGGAGGCTTTCAAGAAAAATTTTTGACAGAGCTTTTTGAAAATAAAATTAAGTGTAGAAAATTACGATATAAGGACGGCTACATATATGGCAGAGTGAACCCGCTTTACTATTTATTTGTTGCACGTACTGCAAAAAAGCATGGATTTTTAATAAGAATTGTAAAAAAAAGAGGGCTTTATTTTAAGCTAAATAAATTTAGAAATAGATATGGCTTAGTCATAGGGATGCTGTTATTTTTTTCTGTTTTAGTCTGGTCTACTAATTATGTATGGGATATTGATGTTGAGGGAAATATCACTATTCCTAAGGAAAGAATTNTNTTAGAAATGGAAGAAGAGGGAATAAAAGCAGGGATAGAACGAGGCTCTTCAAAATATACTGAAATAGAGAGAAAGGTTCTGCTAAAAATTCCGGAATTAGCGTGGATTAATATCCATGCAAATGGAAGCAAATTAATTATTGAGGTGTCTGAGCTAGCACAGCGGCAAGAAGAAGGAGATGGGGTAGATGCTGATTCACCTGCTAATATCGTTTCTACCAAGGACGCTGTTATTATCAGTAGTGAGGTTATGCAAGGGAAAGAGATTGTTTTTAAGGGGAGTGGTGTTAAAAAAGGTGGCATTTTAGTCAGCGGCATTTATGCGGATAAAGAGGGGAATATGCTTTATAAACACGCAAAAGCTAATATTATCGGAGAATTCAATGAAGAGGTTGAGCTTTATATACCATATAAGTCAAAGGAGCTGGTTTTAGGTGATAGGGATATAAAAAAGAATTATCTCATGTTTTTAAATAATAATATACCTTTGTTTTTATTTGATGTTGATGTAAAAGAAGGAGATTTTAAGTATAATGAGAATTTAAGTGAAATTGATTTTTTTGGGATAAAAACTCCTTTTAAATTAAAGCAAGGTATCTATACTTTTTATGAAGAAATCGAGGTATTGAGAAATGATGAGGATATTAAAGCTTTGTTAGAAAAACAGATAAAGGATTATGAGGAGAACTTTTTCAGTGATTATGAAATAATATCAGAGGATAAAACCTTTTTCCCAGAAGAGGAGGGTTTAAAAATCAAAGCAAGTTATGTTTTAAGAGGTGATATTACTAAAACAGAAGAAATTTTTATGGTTTATAAAAAATAATGCTTTAAATTTAGCTCCCGATATGCTATAATGAGGAAAAAGAGATTATAGTATAAAGGAGCTGTATTTTTGTCCGAAAAAATAATTGTATTAAAAGAAGATGATGCTGTGTCGATGCTTTTAGGTGATTTTGATTCAAATATTAAGCTTATTGAAAAGCTTTTGAATGTAGAAATTATCACTAGAGGTGATGATATTAAAATAAAGGGAAATGACAGTGATGTTTTAAAAACAGAAAAGGTAATAAATAATTTACTGACCTTGATAAGAAAAGGCGGTCAGATTTCTGAGCAGAGTGTAAGATATGTTATTTCAACCGTTGATGATGAAATAGACGGTGAGATAGAGTGCTTGATTAAAGACTGCGTATGTGTCACCGTTTCAGGAAAGCCTGTAAAGCCAAAGACAATAGGGCAGAAAAAATATGTTGATTTTATTAAGAATAATACAATTACCTTTGGTATAGGGCCGGCAGGTACGGGAAAGACGTATTTAGCTGTGGCTCTGGCTGTAAAGGCTTTTAAAGCTAAGGAGGTATCAAGGATTATTTTAACACGTCCGGCAGTAGAGGCAGGTGAAAAACTAGGTTTTTTACCAGGTGATTTACAAAATAAGGTTGACCCATATTTAAGACCTTTATATGATGCTTTATTTGATATGCTTGGTGCTGAAAGCTTTCATAAGCATATGGAAAAGGGAAGCATTGAGGTAGCACCCTTAGCGTATATGAGAGGGCGTACTCTTGATGACAGCTTTATTATTCTTGATGAAGCTCAAAATACCACACCTGAGCAGATGAAGATGTTTTTAACACGCTTAGGTTTTAACAGTAAAATGGTTATTACCGGTGATATAACGCAGATAGACTTACCTGAGTCAAGAAAATCAGGACTTATTGAAGCTGTACGTGTTTTAAAAAATATAGATGATATTGCTATTAATAAATTTACCGAAAAAGATGTGGTAAGGCACAGGATTGTTCAAGAAATAATTAAAGCATATGAAAAATTTGATATGAGAAATAACTTTAAAAATGATAATAAAGAGAGTAAGAGGAAGCTTTGATGTCAGATGTAGAAATACTTGTTAGAAATGAGCAAAGTCAAATACGCATACCAACAGGACTAAGGACAATAATAAGAAAGTGCTGTCGTAATGTATTGAATGAGGAAGGCTTTGATAATAAGGCTGAAATATCAGTTTCCTTTGTCAGTAATGAGAGAATCAAGGAGCTGAATAAAGAATTTAGAGGCACAAATAAAGTTACAGACGTTTTATCCTTTCCTTTGGGGGAAAATGGTGTGTATGATATAAATCATGAAACAGGTGCGTATTTGCTGGGNGATATTGTTATTTCACTTGAAAAGGCATTTGCCCAGAGTAAGGAGTATGGACATTCTTTCGAGAGGGAAGTGGCTTTTTTAGCTACACATTCTACTCTTCATTTGTTGGGATATGATCATCAAACTAAAGAAGAGAATAGTATTATGCGAGAAAAGGAAGAAAAAATTTTATCCATGCTTGATTTAAAAAGATAGGATTTGATATGAAGTTAAAGAGATTTAAACACTTGGAGAGAGTGGACAGACCTTATCGCAGATTTTTAAAAAGCTTTGTTTATGCGGGAAGAGGTATTGCACACTGTGTAGCCTATGGCAGAAACTTTAGGGTAGAGCTTGTGGTTTTTGCTTATATGCTTTATTTCAGCTTGTTTTATGATTTTACAGAAACGCATTATTCGGCTTTTTTTCTAGTATCAGCCTTGGTACTGGTGTGCGAAGCTTTTAATACATCGATAGAGGCTATTGCTGATAAGGTTTGCACAGAGAAAAATGAGCTTGTTAGAATTGGAAAGGATGTAGCGGCGGGTGCAGTGCTTATTATGGCAATCACTTCTGTTGCTATTGGTTTTTACTTATTTTATGATATAAAGGTTTTTGTCAATATTATTAATTTTCATGTAAGAAATCCTTTAGTGCTGATACTATTTATCCTATCAATTATATTAACGCAGGTTTTTATATTTTTACCTGAATATATTCAGAAAAAAGATTATCTGAAAGAGGAAAATGATGAACAATAATACTAAAAGTATTTTTATAGCTATAACAGGCAGACCAAATGCGGGAAAATCCACATTGATGAATACTCTTGTCGGAGATAAGGTGGCTATTGTCAGCAATAAGCCCCAAACTACAAGGACAAGGATAAATGGAATTTTAACTCAGGGGGATACCCAATTTGTTTTTATTGATACACCTGGTATTCATAAAGGTAGAAATAGGCTATCCGATTATATGAACAAGTCAATCAGTGAAAGCGTAAAGGATGTAGAAATTGTTGTGCTTGTAGCAGATTGTACAAAAAAAATTGGCAGAGCAGAGCTTGATATTATTGCAAAATTAAAATCGAGTGAGCAAAATGCTGTTCTTGTGCTTAATAAGGTTGATTTGATTAAGGATAAGACAAAGCTTTTATCAATAATCGAGGAATATAGTGAGCTTTACCCCTTTAAAGAAATTATTCCTATCAGTGCTAAGGATTCTAATAGCAGAGATATTTTATTGCCTATTTTAAGCAAATATGCTATTGAAAGTCCTTTTTATTTCCCTGAAAATATGGTAACGGACCAAAGTGAGAGGGCTTTTATTGCTGAATTTGTTAGAGAAAAGCTGCTATGGTTTATGAATGAGGAGATTCCTCATGGCATTGCTGTTGAAGTAGAAAGCCTGAAAAGGAGAACAAATAAAGATAAAAAAATACTTGATATTGGCGTTGTGATTTATTGTGAAAAAGCGTCACACAAGGGTATGATAATAGGCAAGCAGGGGCAAAATCTCAAAAAAATTGCTACATTAGCACGTGAACAGCTGGCTGATGTTTATGAGGACACAATTAATTTGCAATGCTGGGTTAAGGTAAAGGAAAATTGGAGAAATCACGACACTTTTATTAATGATATGGGACTAGGTTCGGAATAATGCTGTACACGGTTGAAGGGCTTGTAATTTCACGTAGAGATATAGGAGAAAGCAGCTGCTTTCTAGATGTTTTNACAGATGAGNTGGGACTCTTAGAGGTTAGTGCAAGAGGAGTAAAAAAAGTATCAGCTAAAAATCATGCTGCATATTCAATTTTTTCCTACTGCACATTTTGCGTAAATAAAACCAAAAACAACTATACTCTTAACAGTGTTGAGCCAAAATATCTTTTCCATGGATTAAGTAATGATATATGTGCTTTTTCTTTAGCGAATTATTTTTGTGATGTTATGAAATATTGTGCATCTTCTGAAGAGCAACAGCCCAATTTACTAAGACTTATGTTAATTTCTCTTTACCGATTGGANGGCTATGCAAGTCATGGTGAGGAATATANTATATTAAACAAGCTGAAAAGTGTNTTTGAATTGCGACTGATGGCTCAAATAGGCTTTATGCCCGAGCTTAGGGTTTGTGGCTTTTGTGGAAGAGGACTTGATGAAAATTTAAGATTTTATCCTATTCTAGGGCTTGTTGGTTGCAATGATTGCAATGTAAAGAATAACAATGATAGCATAGGAATAAGCAGTTCTGTTTTTAAGGCTATGAGACATATTGTATATTCTGATATTGAAAAAATTTTTAGCTTTTCCTTAAACAAAGAAAATTTCATTAAATTGCAAAATGTGTGTGAAATGTATTTGCTCAATCAAGTAGGACGTAGCTTTAAAACACTCGATTATTATAAAAATATGTATTATAAAGGTATGAGGAATGATTAAAGATTATAAAAAGCTTGAATTGGATAAAGTGCTGTATATATTATCCGAGCAGGCATATAGTGATAAGTGCAAGGAATTTTTAAGGAATCTTGAGCCATACGGTGACTTTGAAAAAGTACAATTGGAGATGGCTAAAACTGAAAGTGCTTTTAACTTGTCGGTTAAATATGGTACTCCACNTTTTACAAAGATTATNGATATTTGCGAAAGTGTTAAAAGAGCTTATCAAGGCTCAAAGCTTTCACTTAAGGAATTGCTTGATACTGCTAAACTTTTAAGACAGGCAGGAAAGCTAAATCAGTGGAAGCAAGGCTGTGGCGAAACAGAAACGGTGCTAACACCGATATTTGAAAGACTATATGTTGATGATACACTTGAAAAGGCGATAAGCGATTCTATTTTATCTGAGGAGGAAATTTCCGATTCTGCAAGCCCTGAGCTATTTGCTATTCGCAAAAAAATAGCAAGAATGAGCAGTTCTATCCGTGAAAGACTTGAAAAGCTTGTTAAAAACAAGGATACTCAAAAATATTTGCAGGACAGCCTTATTACTATACGTGATGGACGTTATGTAGTTCCTGTAAAGGCTGAGCATAAGGGAGCTGTAAGCGGGCTTGTTCATGACAGCTCTGCTAGTGGCTCGACCTTGTTTGTTGAGCCTATGGCAGTGGTTGAGGCTAATAATGAAATCCGTATACTAAAAGGTAAGGAGCAGCAGGAAATTGAAAGAATTATTACTAAGCTTTCAGCTGATTCAGGCAGCATTTATCGAGAAATAGAGGAGAATTTTCATGCACTGATAGAGCTTGAAGGTGTTTTTGTAAAGGCAAATTTTGCGGCTAAAACAAATGCTGTTGCACCAAAGCTTGTTGAAGAACCTGTGATTATTCTAAATAAAGCAAGGCATCCATTGATAGACGCTGAAAAAGTTGTTCCCATAAGCCTTCAGCTTGATAATGAAAAGTCATGCTTAATTATAACCGGACCTAATACGGGAGGAAAGACTGTTGCTTTAAAAACAACGGGGCTTTTGACACTAATGGCTATGTGTGGAATGATGATTCCAGCCGGTGAGGGGACTGTTATAGGAAGCTTTGATAAAATTCTAGCCGATATAGGTGATGAGCAGAGTATTGAGCAAAGCTTATCCACCTTTTCTTCACATATGAAAAATATTGTTGATATACTTGAAATTGCCGATGACAAAACCTTAGTTTTACTTGATGAATTAGGCTCTGGCACTGACCCGATTGAAGGCTCGGCATTGGCTGTTTCGATTTTGACTAAGCTAATGCAGTTTTGCAGTAAGATTATTGCTACTACCCATTATCAAGAGGTGAAAATATTCGCTCTTCAAACTGATGGTGTGGAAAATGCAAGCTGTGAATTTGATGTAGAAACATTGAAGCCTACTTATAGGCTTATTTTAGGCACTCCGGGGAAGTCTAATGCTTTTGCTATTTCGAGCAGACTTGGCATGCCAAATAGCGTTATTGAATATGCAAGGACTTTGGTTAATTCTCAGGATTTGAGGTTTGAAGAGGTGGTTGATGCTCTTGAAAAGTCAAGAAAGGAGCTAGAAAAGGTTAAGGTATCGTTGGACTATGAAAATCAACAGGCTAAGCTTTTACATGAGGAATATGAAAAAAAGCTGACTAGATTAGAGCAGGAAAAGGAAAAAGAGCTAGAAAACGCTAGAAGTAAAGCNATGTCAATGATAGAGGAAATCAGACATAGGTCTAATATTCTTATATCGGAGCTTGAGCAGATTAAAAAGGAAAAGAAATCAGAAGCTTTAAAAAGTGGTTTTGGTTCAGTAAAATCAAGAACTGAAAAAGAGCTTGACAAATTATTTGATAAGGCAAACCCTGTTATATCCAAAAGGAAGGAATCCTATAAGCTGCCAAGAAAGCTGATTTTGGGGGATAGAGTGCTTTTAATTGATATAGATAAACAAGGGAATATTATAAAATTACCTGATAAACAAGGAAATTGCTTAGTGCAAGTAGGCATAATAAAGACGAAAACAAATATATCAAATTTAAAGCTTATAGAGGAAAAAAAGGTTGATAAAAAGGACGGAAGGGTAATAAAATCCGTTACAAGTGTAATGGAAAGAAAAGCCTCTATGGAGCTTGATATAAGNGGTATGAGCAGTGATGAGGGAATTATTGAGGCGGATAGGTTTATTGACAACTCAATTATGAGCGGTATCAGCCTTATCACTATTATTCATGGAAAGGGTACGGGCGTTTTACGCTCGGCTGTGCATGAGTTTTTGCGNACACACCCCAGTGTTAAGAGCTTTAGGCTTGGTGTATATGGTGAGGGAGAATCTGGTGTAACTGTTGTAGAATTAAAAAATTAATATAAATAAAAATTCACNTTGATGAATATTATTCATTATAATATTATTNGAGGTGGTAAAATGATNAAAATAAAGTTTTTGGGAATTAAAGCCCTCTTCGATTTCAGTTTTTTTGCAGTCATAGCATTGTTTTTTCTATATGATAGTACTGATTTGGCGATATATAGCTTTGTAGCTTGTATTATTCATGAGTTGGCACATNTTTTTATGATGAATGCTTTTGATATTCCTCCGAACTCACTAGTTTTTTACGGAGGAGGAATAAAAATAAGTGAAAGAGAAATTGAGAGATTAAAGCTGTACAAGCAAGCAATAATAACATCTGCCGGTTGCGTGATTAATTTCATTATGGCTGGAATTTCCTTTGCATTAGCAGATGGCTCTGATTTAAAAATATTGATTTTTGCATATTCTAATTTGATGGTCGGTNCTATAAATTTATTGCCCATTGGTTATTTTGATGGTGCAGGATTAATGAAATTGATTTTAATTAAAAAAATGCAGCCCTTTCAAGTAGATTCCGCTATGAAGGTTGTAAGAAGAATGTTTGGTTTTGCTTCAATATTTGCACTTTTGTTAATGATAGTATATCGTCAAGCTAATTTTACAATATATGTTATAGCCTTGTATTTCATTTTTGCGGGATTTAGTGATAGAGAATAATGGTAAAAATAATGTTATTTTGATTTAAAATCATGCTTTTTGCAAACAAAATGTAAAATTATATCGTAAATATACATATAGTATAACGGTTTTTGGAATATAATTTCATTTATAAATTATACAATATTGAAAAGTAAGCGAAATTTTGATGATTTTAATAAAAACCCATGAAAAACACTTGCAAAATTTTTGATATAGTGTTATACTATTAAAGCATTTGTATCCTTTATAGCTGAAAAAGTTGTCTTCCGACGCTATAATGTGATTAATGCGGGAAAATACCCACATTAAAACGGGCAGTCCTCTGCTATATATTTAGCAAGAATGTCTGAGATTTTAGGAGGATTAAAAAATGGACGCATTAAAATTGATTGAGCAGGGCAGCATTAGAGAAGATGCACCAAAGTTTAACGTAGGTGATACCGTAAAGGTTCACGTTAGAATTCCTGAGGGCGATAAGTTCCGTATTCAGATTTTTGAGGGAACAGTTATTGCTAAAAAGCATGGCGGTGTTAGAGAAACCTTTACTGTACGTAGGGTAGCTCACGGCACTGGTGTTGAGAGGGTTTTCCCTGTTCATTGTCCAACTGTTGACAAGGTTGAAGTTGTCAGAAAAGGTAAAGTACGCAGATCCAAGCTTTATTATCTTCGTGATAAGGTTGGTAAGGCTGCAAAGGTTAAATCTAAGGTTTAATCTATTTATAATGATGGTTGCACTGCAATTTTTTAATTGCAGTGATGCCTGATTTATTACCTTATATCAGTGCTTAAAGGGGGCTTGTGTTTTGGAAAACAGTAAAAAAGATAATGTGGCAGAAAAGCGTGATGNTCCCCAAAAAACTAATTATTGTTTAGAGCTTTTTGAGTGGATAGAAACACTCGTAAAGGCTTTTGTAATAATATTTATACTTAATATTTTTGTGTTTAGAAGTGTTACGGTTGTAGGGGATTCTATGGTGCCGACACTTACTGATGGTGATGCTGTTATTATTTCTAATTTTGCTTATGAGCCTCAAAGAGGCGATATAGTTGTTGTACAGGCTGATAATTTTAAAAATCAGCTTACCGGTGAAATGGGTGAGCCTATAATTAAGAGAGTTATTGGCATAGGCGGAGATGAGATATCCTTTGATACTCAAAATGGCGTTATTATCCGTAATGGTGAAGTGTTAGATGAAACATATACAAGCGATAAAACATATAGCTCGGGAAATTTTAAGGGCTCTGTAAAGATTCCTGAGGGTAAGGTGCTTGTTTTAGGTGATAATAGACCTATATCGAGGGATAGCAGAGATGCTATGCTTGGATTGGTTGATGAAAACTTAATAATGGGCAAATTTGTGCTTAGGATTTTTCCTTTTAATAAAATAGGTGGGGTTTAGTGAATAACAATAGCAAAAACGAGATTAAAAACATTCAGTGGTTTCCTGGGCATATGACAAAGGCTAGGAGAATTATTGAGGCTGACTTAAAGCTTGTTGATGCTGTGGCTGAGCTTGTTGATGCTAGAATACCTATTTCAAGCAGAAACCCTGTTATTGATTCTATTGTGGGGAATAAGCCTAGAATAATTATTCTTAACAAATCTGATTATGCAGACGAAAAGGTGACTAAGCAGTGGAGAGATTTTTATAAAACTCAAGGCGTTTATGCTATATCCTGTGATTCACGTTCGGGAAAGAATGTAAAGAGCTTTGTACCTAATTTGAAAAATATTTTGGGCGACTTGATTGAACGCAGACGATCTAAGGGTGTCATCGGAAAAGCTTTAAGAGTAATGGTTTTAGGGATTCCTAATGTAGGAAAATCTACTTTTATAAATAAGCTTGCCGGAGCTAAAAAGGCAAAGGCTGAGGATAGACCGGGCGTCACAAGAGGAAAGCAGTGGGTAACAATTGATAAAGAGATTGAGCTGCTTGATATGCCGGGTATTTTGTGGCCTAAATTTGATGATCAGCAAACTGCTATGAAATTAGCTTTTACAGGTGCTATAAAAGATGATATTTTAGATATTGAGGGGCTTGCATTTCATCTTTCACAGTTTTTAGCTGAAAATTATCCTGAAAGACTTATGCAAAGATACAAGCTTGATAGTATTAGCGATAATTTACTTTATGATATAGGCAAAAAACGAGGAATGTTAGTTTCAGGTGGCGAGGTTGATACGGAACGTGCAGCTATCATGCTTTTAGATGAATTCAGGGGTGGTAAGATTGGTAAAATCAGTTTTGAAAAGCCTTTATGATTTCGACAAAAAATATATGCATGAGCATGGTATAATTTGTGGCATAGATGAGGCAGGGCGAGGTCCGTTAGCAGGAGATGTGTATGCTGCTGCTGTGGTTTTTGATGAAGATACTGTTATCGACGGTATAAATGATAGTAAAAAACTTACAGCGAAAAAACGTGAATATTTATTTGATATAATATGCGAAAAGGCAAAGGCTTTTTCTATTGCAACAGCTAGTGTTGAGGAAATTGAAGAAATAAATATACTTAATGCTGCTATGCTAGCGATGTATAGAGCTTATGATGATATATCACAAAAGCTTGATATCAATTATGTTTTAGTCGATGGAAATCGTATGCCAAAGCAGCTAAATCACATGGGTGAACCTATTGTAAAGGGTGATGCCTTCTCACAATCTATTGCGGCAGCATCTATTTTAGCAAAGGTCGCTAGAGATAGGTACGCAGTACGTCTTGATTATCTTTATCCAGAATATGGATTTGCAAGGCACAAGGGATATGGCACAAAGCTTCATATTGAAAATATTTTAAAGTATGGCCCTTGTGATATTCATAGAAAATCATTTCTTAAAAAAATTTTAGGTAAACAGAAAGATGAATAAAAGGGAAATTGGACAAGCGTGTGAAAATTCTGTTTGTAATTCTCTTAAAAAACGTGGCTATACTATAATTTCAAGAAATTATTTTACACCATATGGTGAAATTGATATAATAGCTTTAAAGAATGGACTTATTTGCTTTGTGGAAGTAAAAGCAAGGCATGAAAATTCTTTAACAAGCGGAATAGAAGCAGTAAATTCACAAAAAAAGCAAAGAATCATACAAAGTACTGAAGCATTTTTGGCGAATTGTGATGAAAAATATCGCCAAATGCAGCCGAGATATGATATTGCTGATGTTGTGTTTACTGTGTCAAAAAGTTTAAGGATTAAAAGAATTAGCTACTATGCTAACGCTTTTGATACAAGTGATATTTATACTGGATTTTAAAAGGCGGTTTATTTATGAACTACAAAAGCACAAGAAATTCAAAAATCAGTGTCAATAGTGCAAATGCTATTGTAAAGGGCTTGTCAGATGAAGGTGGCTTGTTTGTTCCCGATGGCTTGCCAAAGCTTACAAAAGAGCAGGTTTTAGCACTTGGTGAAAAATCGTATGCTCAAAGAGCATATGATATTTTTAGTTTGTTTTTAACTGATTTTACAACCGAGGAAGTACTGCATTGTGTTAATTCTGCTTATAATGATAGGAATTTTGACACAAATAATATCTCTGAGCTAAAAAAATTGAATAACAAAACACATATTTTAGAGCTTTGGCATGGACCTACCTGTGCTTTTAAGGATATGGCTCTTCAGATATTGCCGTTTTTACTTACTACTTCAGCTAAGAAAACCGTTGATGGCAAGAAAATAGCAATTTTGGTAGCTACTTCAGGAGATACAGGAAAAGCTGCGCTAGAAGGCTTTAAGGACGTTGATGGCACAAGTGTTTCTGTTTTCTATCCTGTTAATGGAGTCAGCCTTATGCAAAAACGTCAGATGGCTACTCAAGAAGGTAGTAATGTTGATGTATGTGCTGTTGAAGGTAATTTTGACGATTGTCAAAGCGGCGTAAAGGAAATTTTTGTAGATAAAGCATTGGCTGAAGAACTGAAAAAGCATAATATTTTGCTTTCTAGTGCTAATTCTATTAACTGGGGCAGGCTGGCGCCACAAATTATTTACTATATTTCATCATATGCACAGCTTGTTAAAAATGGGGATATTAACTTTGGTGAAAAGCTGAATGTAGTCGTTCCCACAGGCAATTTTGGAAACATTCTTGCCGCATTTTACGCAAAGGAAATGGGTGTGCCGATTGGCAAGCTTATTTGCGCGTCAAATGCTAACAATGTTCTTACAGACTTTATTAAAACAGGTGTATATGACAGGAATAGAGAATTTCATCAGACGGTTTCACCGTCAATGGATATTCTTATTTCCAGTAATCTTGAGAGATTGCTTTATCATTTATCAGGTGAAAATGATAAGCTGATTTCACAGTGGTTTGATTCTTTAAAGAAAAATGGCAGATATGAAGTTTCAAGCGACGTTAAAGAGAGGCTTAGCGAGAGCTTTTATGGCGGATTTTGCGATGACAATGCCACAAAGCAGACTATTAAGGCTGTTTTTGATAAATTTGGTTATTTAATAGATACTCATACGGCAGTTGCTTACAAGGTTTATGAGGATTATAAAGCTTGTACAGGTGATGAAAGCGTTACCTTAATAGCGTCAACTGCAAATCCTTATAAATTCAGTCCTGCTGTGCTTGAGGCATTAGGTGGGAAGGCTGATGGCAATGACGAATTTGAGATAATTGACAGGCTTGAAAGGGCTTCCGGTACAAAAGCACCGACTGCTTTAATGGAAACTAAGGATAAGCAGAGCAGATTTAATGACTGCGTGGATAAAGTGCAGATGCCTGAAAGGGTATTGAAATTTCTTACTAACAAATAGGAGGAAATATTGAGCCTTTATGTAATAGGAGACTTGCATTTATCTTTAAGTACAAATAAAAGTATGGATATATTCCCCGGATGGGAAAACTATGTTCAGCGTATTTATGATAATTGGCTTAAAACAGTTAAGCCTGATGATACGGTGGTCTTGCTTGGAGATATTTCGTGGGCGATGAAGCTGCATGAGCTGGATGCTGATTTTTCATTTATTAATTCCTTGCCGGGCAAGAAGATAATTATTAAGGGTAATCATGATTATTGGTGGAATACCTACTCTAAAATGAATAAATATGTAGAGAATAAGGGGTTTTCCACAATTAATTTTTTGCACAACAACGCTTATTTGGTTGAAGGTGTGTCTATCTGCGGTACACGTGGCTGGATAAATGATGACAGNGAGCCTTTTGATCAAAAGGTGCTTGCACGTGAAGCTGGAAGATTAGAGCTTTCTATAAAAGAAGGTATTAAACTAGGGGGAGAGCTTATTGCTTTTCTTCATTATCCGCCTATTTTTGGAGAGGAAGTAAATGAAAGCATTTTACAAGTGTTGAACAGNTATGGAGTAAAACGCTGTTTTTATGGACATTTACANCATCTAGCTACAAGAAAAGCGGTTAATGCACTAGTAAATAATATAGAATACAGGCTGGTATCGGCAGATTTTGTAAAGTTTTGCCCGATTCAGGTATTACCAAAATAAATTTTTAACTATGGAGGACTAAAATGCAAATTATATCCAAAAATCAAAAAGAGACAAATACCTATGAAATTGAATTTTCATTAAATGCTGATGAGTTTGAAGCTGGACTTGAAGCAACTTATCAAAAAAAGAAAAAAAACATTGCAGTACCAGGTTTTAGAAAAGGAAAGGCTACAAGAAAGCTTATTGAAACACATTATGGCGAGGCTGTTTTCTTTGAGGATACAATTAATGAGCTTTATAATAAAAATATAGCTAAGGTTATTGATGACAGTGAGCTTGATATCGTTGATATAAACAATACTGAGGTTACTTCTGTTAAAAAGGACGAGGGTGTAGCGTATAAGTTTGTGGCTACTGTTAAGCCTGAGGTCGAGGTATCTGATTATAAGGGAATTAAGCTAACTAAGAAAATTAGAGAAATCTCTGATGAAGATGTTATGAACGAGATTAAAGCTGTTCAAGATAAAAATGCACGAATTATTACAGTAGATGATAGAGCAGCTCAAAATGGAGATATTACCGTAATCGATTTTGAGGGCTTTAAAGATGGTGTAGCTTTTGAGGGCGGAAAAGGTGAAAATTATTCTCTTGAGCTTGGCAGCAACAGTTTTATCCCTGGCTTTGAAGAGCAGGTAGTAGGTCATAAGACAGGCGAGGAATTTGATATTAATGTTACTTTCCCAGCTGATTATCAATCTGAGGATTTAAAAGGCAAGGAAGTTGTCTTTAAGATAAAGCTTCATGAGATAAAAGCTAAGGAGCTTGCTGAAATTGATGATGAATTTGTAAAAGATGTAAGCGAGTTTGATACCCTTGATGAATATAAGGCTGATGTAAAGAAAAAGCTTGAGGAGCATGAGGATTCACATGCTGAGGGTCATCTTGAGGTAGATTTGACAGAAGAAATTCTTAAAAATTTCAAGGCTGATGTGCCAGAAGTTCTTTATGATAACAGAGTCGAGGATTTAATCCGTGACTGGTCACAGAGAAACAGAATTTCTATTGATGATTATTTAAAATATACAAATTCCAAGCTTGAAGATTTTAAGGAAAACTTTAAAGAGCCGGCTAAAAAGCAGGTTGACCTACGTCTTGCACTTGAAAAGATTGCAAAGCTTGAAAATATCACTGTTTCTGATGAAGAAATAGAGGAAGAATTTAAAAAGCTCTCTGAGCAGTATAAAATGGAAATTGATAGAATTAAGGCTATTATTCCAAATGACTCTCTAAAGAATGATTTAGTAGCTGAAAAGACATTAAAATTTGTTCGTGATAATGCCGAAATCACAGAAGAAGTTACAACAGAGGCTTGTGAGCATCATCACCATTAATATGCATAACCATTTTAAGAAAGGTGGTTTTTTATGAGTTATGTTCCGATAGTTATTGAGCAGAGCAGCAGAGGGGAGCGTTCTTATGATATATTTTCCCGTTTGCTCAATGATAGAATAGTTATGCTGCACGATCAGGTTAATCAGGTTACAGCTAGTCTTGTTGTTGCTCAATTATTGTATCTTGAGGCACAGGACCCTGAAAAGGATATTCATCTGTATATAAACAGTCCGGGAGGGTCTGTTACTGATGGTATGGCTATTTTTGATACAATGAATTATGTGAAATGCGATGTATCTACCATTTGTGTGGGCATGGCAGCTTCCATGGGTGCATTTTTGCTTGCAGCCGGTGCAAAGGGCAAGAGGTTTGCTTTGCCAAATAGTGAGGTAATGATTCATCAGCCTTTNGGNGGNGCTCAAGGGCAGGCTACTGATATAGAAATCCATGCTAAGAGAATTGTTCAGATGAAGGAAAAGCTAAATCATCTTTTAGCTGATTTTACTGGTCAGCCTTTGGAGGTTATTACAAAGGATACTGACAGGGATAATTTTATGACAGCTCAAGAAGCAATGGATTATGGCTTGATTGACAAGGTTATTACAAGAAAAGAATAAGCTGAAATTTTTAGTTTCTAAAACAGGAAGGATATCACCAAATGCTTAGATGCAGTTTTTGCGGAAAAACCGAAAATCAGGTAAAGCGTATGCTATACGGAGCAAATGGCTATATTTGTAATGAATGTGTGCTTGTTTCGTATGAAATGCTGCTTGAAGACGGAGATTTGGACGATTATACTGAAAGCATTGATGAAGAGCTTAACGACCTGCCAAAGCCTCATGAGATAAAACAAGTTCTTGATGAATATGTAATCGGACAAGAAGATGCTAAAAAGATACTTTGTGTATCTGTATACAATCATTATAAGAGGATTTTAAACTCACAGGATGGAAAAAGCCCCGACGGTGTTGAGCTGCAAAAGAGCAATGTTTTGCTTTTAGGCCCTACTGGTGTGGGAAAAACTATGTTGGCTCAGACTTTAGCAAGAACGCTTAAAGTTCCTTTTGCTATTGCAGATGCAACAACACTGACACAGGCAGGATATGTGGGTGAAGATGTTGAAAATGTTTTGCTGAGGCTGATACAGGCAGCAGATTATGATATTTCAGCAGCTGAAAAGGGTATTATTTATATTGATGAAATAGATAAAATATCTCGTCGCTCTGAAAACACTTCAATCACAAGAGATGTTAGTGGTGAGGGTGTGCAGCAAGCTTTACTCAAAATTGTTGAGGGTACTGTATCAAATGTTCCTCCTCAAGGTGGGCGTAAGCATCCGCATCAAGAATTTATACAGATTGATACAAGGAATATTTTGTTTATATGTGGTGGCGCTTTTGAGGGAATTGAAAAGACAATTTCCAGCAGGGTACATTCAAAGGCAATGGGCTTTGGAGCTGAAATTGCTACTGCAAAGGATAAAGAATATAATAAAATTATGCACAGCGTTAATCCTGAGGATTTGATTAAGTATGGAATCATACCTGAATTAGTCGGTAGGCTTCCGGTTGTTACTGTACTTGATGAGCTTGATGAGGATTCCTTGCTAGAAATATTGACTAAGCCTAAAAATGCTATTTTAAAGCAGTATCAATATTTATTTTCATTAGATAACATTGAGCTTGAGGTTGAGGAAGATGCTTTGCGAGCAATTGCTAGAAAATCTATCGAAAGAAAAACCGGCGCTAGGGGTCTTCGTACGATTTTTGAATCTACTTTAGGCGATACTATGTTTGATGCACCGAGTGATTATAAAATTTCAAAGATTATTTTGACTGCTGATTGCGTTGAAAATGATGCAAAGCCACAGATTATCCATGATGAAAAGCGTAAACCTCCAGAGCCAAAGGAAAAGGTTTCTGCTAGGCAGGCTAATGCAAAAAAACGCCCAAGGCGAAATGTTATATAACAAGTTTGTTTAAATATTCAAATAATAGCCATTTTATATGGCTGTTATTTTTTGTTAATTTAAAGCTATATAATTATTTGATAAGTTATAAATAAAAATCTTAATAAATATTGAATTTTTTAATGAATTGTGTTATAATGAATTAGGCAAATAAATGCCAATTTATAAAAGGAGGTACTCTTGATGAATATTCAATTAACATCAAAGAAAATACCTATTTCGCCATCCTTTAAGGAGGTTGCTGAAAAGAAGATTAGTGCAAAGCTTTCACGCTTTTTTAGTGATGAGGCAGATGTTAAGATTCTTTTAAGCACGAGAAGGGATATTGTAACTGTGGAGGTTACTGTTAGGCATAATAACTTGATTTTTAGGTCGGAGCAGAGTGCCGAGGATAAGGTTGATGCTTTAAATGCTTGTATTGACCGTATAATTAGGCAAATTCGCAAAAATAAGACGAAGGTCGAAAAAAGTCTTAAGGAAAGTGCCTTTAAAGAAAGTTATTCCGATTATGTTGAAGAGCAGAGTGATTTTAACATTGTTCGTACTAAAAAAGTTGCACTTCGTCCTATGAGCATTGATGAGGCTGTTTTGCAAATGAATTTATTAGGTCATAGCTTTTTCATGTTTAAAAATGCGGAAACAGGTCTTGTAAATGTTGTTTATTGCAGAGATGATGGCAATTATGCAGTGCTAGAGCCTTTAGATGTTTGAGCTATTTGAGATTTTAAAGATATTTATTAAATCAGGCTTTTCCGTCGATTAGTCGGCGGAAAAGTTTTGCTGATATTTATAGTATATAAGTAAAAAAGTATAAAACAAAGGGAAGGTAAGTATATGAAGCTTGGAATGGTGGGTCTTCCGAATGTAGGTAAAAGCACATTGTTTAACGCATTGACTAATGCAGGAGCTGAATCCGCAAACTATCCATTCTGCACTATTGAGCCTAATGTGGGTATTGTAAGCGTTTATGACCAAAGACTTGAAGTGCTTGAAAAAATGTATAATAGCAGAAAGCTTACACCGGCAACTCTTGAATTTGTTGATATTGCTGGCCTTGTTAAAGGTGCATCAAAGGGTGAGGGTCTTGGAAATAAGTTTTTGGCAAATATTCGTGAGGTTGATGCTATTGTTCATGTAGTTAGGTGTTTTGAAAATGATAATGTCGTACACGTNGATGGNAAAATAGGAGCAGCAAGGGACATTGAAACAATAAATCTAGAGCTTGTTTTTTCCGATTTAGAAATGATTGAAAGACGTATTGAACGTACTAAAAAGCTTGCTAAGGGAGATAAATCACTCTTGGCTGAAATCGATTTTCTAGAGGAATTAAAATCACATTTGGAACAAGGAAAATCTGCACGTTCCTTTGGCTTTAGTGAGGAGCAGGAGGAGCTGTTAAAGACTACGCCATTGCTTTCAAGCAAGCCTGTTATNTATGCTGCTAATCTAAGCGAAGATGATTATAGAAACAATATTGAAACAAATAAGGAATATCTAGCTGTAAAGCAAATAGCANNAGAGGAAGGCTCNGAGGTTTTACCGATTTGNGCTCAGATTGAGGCGGAGATTTCTGATATGTCCGATGATGATAAAAAAATGTTTTTAGAGGATTTGAATATCACATCCTCAGGACTTACAAGGATTATACAAAAGGGATATTCTTTACTGGGGTTAATTTCGTTTTTAACTGCAGGAGAGCAGGAGGTCAGGGCGTGGCCAATTAAAAAAGGCACAAAAGCACCTCAAGCAGCAGGAAAAATTCACACTGATTTTGAAAAAGGCTTTATTCGTGCTGAAATAATTGCATATGATGATTTAATAGAGAATAAGACTATGGCTGCCGCACGTGAAAAGGGTCTTGTACGGCTTGAGGGCAAGGATTATGTTATGCAAGATGGAGATGTAACCTTATTTAGATTTAATGTATAAAGGAGTATAATGAGCAGGGTATATAAAAATAAAAATAAAAACAAGGTAAAGGTGGCATTATTATTCATTGCACAAGTTATACTGGGGGTATTGCCTGTTATTTTGTTGCTTATTTTTATTTATGGAGAATTTAATATAAAGCACAAATACTCTGCAATTTTTTTTATAATAGGAATGTTGGCTTGCAGCTGGGGTACTTTTGTTATTTCAAGGCGATATAATATTCTTCTATCGGGTCTAAGCGGGGAAAAACAATTGCTTAAAACAGCAAAGAAAATTAAAGGTAATTGGCTTATTTTTTCTAATGTTCCTGTGCATTATAAGAAAAATCGCTCTGAGCTTGATTTGTTTTTACTATCTGAAAAAGGAATTATAATCGTAGAGGTAAAAAATCATTCTGGAATTATTTCAGGGCATTATAGCGACCCTAGTTGGCATCAAAAGAAAATTTACCGTGATGGAAAAGTAACTGATAATCTTTTTTACAATCCGTTAAGACAGATGAAACTGCAAAGAGAAATTCTAAAAAGCATTTTGCGAAAGAACGGCATTGATATATGGATTGATAGTGTTTTAATTTTTAGCAGCGATAATGCCAATTTAAAGCTTACCTTAAGAAATAATGATTATGTCTATAATAATGTTAATCAATTGTTATCCTTTGTAAAAGCTTATCAGCCTAAGCGATTGCTTTCGGCTGATGAGATAAAAACTATTAGTAATATTATAAAAAATTTAGATTAAATCTGTTTTTTTATTTTTGTTAAGGCACTTTTTTCAAGTCTTGAAACCTGTGCCTGAGATATTCCGATTTCACCGGCAACCTCAACTTGAGTTTTTCCTTGAAANAATCTTAGGTTGAGGATTCTTTTTTCTCTGTCNCCTAGCTGAGTTATGGCTTCTTTTAAGGCAATTTCATTAAGCCAATTTTTATCATCATTCTTATCTCCGATTTGGTCAAGCACATAAATTGTATCTCCTGCCTCTGAAAATACAGGCTCATATAAGGATAATGGCTCGCTAATTGCTTCTAGGGCTAGTACGATTTCCTCTCTTTTTACACCGATTTCCTTTGCAATTTGCTCTATTGTAGGTTCTTGTGAATTGTTTGTAGTTAGCTTTTCCTTTGCCTGCATCGCTTTATATGCTAAATCACGCAATGAGCGACTGACTCTTACTGGATTATTATCACGCAAGTATCGTCTTAACTCTCCGCTTATCATAGGCACTGCATAAGTGGAAAACCTAACGTTCAATGTAATATCAAAATTGTCAATAGCTTTTATTAAGCCGATGCACCCTACCTGGAATAAATCATCGGGATTTTCTCCTCTGCCGGCAAATTTTTGAATCACACTTAATACAAGTCTTAGATTTCCGCTGATAAGCTCATCACGAGCCTTTTCATCTCCCTGTTTAACACGTTTTAGGAGTGCCATTTTTTCACTTTCTTTTAATACTTTTAGCTTAGAAGTATTTACTCCGCTTATTTCAACTTTGTTATAATACAAAAAACCACTCCTTAAAGCATTTTAATACCATAAATATTTATTAATGGTATTAAAAGTATTGCCAAAGAGCGGCTTTATTATACTCAAATTAAACAACTTAAAATTAATATACTTTTTCTAAATCCTTTCTTAGACGTCGGATTATTCTTTTTTCAAGCCTAGAAATATAGCTTTGTGATATACCTATTGCATCAGCTACATCTTTTTGAGTACGTTCCTTTCCATCCTTTAAACCGAAACGCATTTCCATTATCATTTTTTCACGTGGATTAAGCTTTTCAATTGCTTTATGTAAAAGCATTTTCTCAGTTTCACTTTCAATATTACTGTTTACGCTGTCAGCATCTGTTCCCAAAACATCGGATAACAATAGCTCATTTCCGTCCCAATCAATATTTAAAGGTTCATCTATGGAAACCTCATATTTACTCTGGCTTGTTTTCCTTAGAAACATTAATATCTCATTTTCAATACAACGAGATGCATAGGTAGCTAGTTTTATTTTTTTGCTTACACTAAAGGTGTTTACTGCTTTAATTAAGCCTATTGTACCTATTGAAATTAAATCTTCAATACCAACTGGTGCGGATTCAAATTTTTTAGCGATATATACTACCAGCCTGAGGTTATGTACGATTAAAATTTCTCTTGCAGTATAAAAATCAGTTTCCAGCAGCTTAAAAGCCTTTTCCTCCTCCTCACGTGATAGTGGAGGAGGCAGAGTTTCCGAACCATTTATATAATGCACTTCCTGCTCACCCGAAAGCAAGAGGAAAAGCTTTAGCATTATTTGTTCCATCTTTTTGTGTAGAAGTTTCATTTTAGCACCATCCTTATCTAATTAAAATCGGGTTAAATATACATTGATATTCATTATTTAATGTATCACTTTCTGTGACTCCTATAAGTGCATCAACAGCTTTACTTTCAAAATCACTTTTAATTATAATTTTTTCAGGCATGAAAGCAGGAATAATACTTCGTCCTCCTATCGAATTTGCAGGTATTAGCTTTATCCCTTTGTTAATAGCATTTATCTCATCCTTATTGAAATAATCGAAAATCCCACTTGGCGATATATCCAGTATTTTATTAGAGCAGATTATTATAGGCTTTCCTGTGTAAATATCTACAAGAGAGTTTCCCGTATCAGAAATAGCCTTTAAGGTTTTTTCACCTGTTTCAGTTTTTATAGTGACAGAATATTTAGTTGTAGAATTAGCCTTAAAATCTATTATATATGTAATTATTTTTACTGCGAAATAAGCGACAATAGTTGATATAACAATCATTGTTATGGAAATATCCACATAAATGATGCCGTTTATTGTAATAAATCTTTTGTCACTAATATTTTGCTGAATCATTGTTGTTATACCTGCTACTATAAAGTTAATAATCATGAAGAAAATTAGCTGTTTTAAAAAGGCTTTTATATTTGAAAAGCCAAAGGCTATAAATATAATAAAAGCACCACAAAAGCTTTTAATAATAATTAACAATGGTATGCTAAGTGATGGCAATAGAATTATAAGTGATGTTAAAGAACCTAAAGCCGAGCCTGCTAATATGCGTGACGTTTTTATTTTTTGGTGGGTAAGAATGCAGACAGCACGCAGCAAAAAATATATTATATAAAAATTTAAAATAATTAATACATCAAGATATACGACCATAATTTTCCTCTAAAAATTTTGTTCTTGTACAAACATTATAAATCTTACTATATGTTTTTATTGTCGAGTCAATGCAATGAAAAATGTTTTTTTACGCTGATTATGATTTGCTTTGTTCATTTTTGGGCAAAGAAAAAAACTGCGGTAAAAATACGCAGTTTTTAACAATATATAATAGAATTATAGAACTTAAATTTATTATTCTTCAAGAAATTCTTCCGACTTGTTTGAAATCTCATTACCCATGATATAAAACTTAGTTTCATTATTTATTTTATCTATTGTAATTTTATATCCAAAGCCGTCGTAGGTTTTTATACCCGCATGACTTTGCGTTTGTATTGGTGCAAAGGTGGGGCTTTTACCTTTTATCATTGTCGTATTAAAATCGAATACAGCAGTCGAAATCCATGTGATTAAGCAAACAATTGCAGTTATTCCTACAACCTTAAAAAATTTCATCAGCCTTTTTCTTTTATTTAAGAATGCCCAAGCCTTTGGATTGAAAATGAATCTAGTGAAGTTTACAATTGCTTGAGAATATGTGGTAAGCACTATTAAAAGAGAGATTGACATAAGACAAAGCATGAATGCTATTAAAAACAGTATAAAGCCGAGATATTCTATTTCGAAAAAAGATGCAAACAAGGTTATACTTAATGAAATACAGCCAGCCATTGTTAAAAATAAGGNTAATCGCTTTTTATTAAATGGAACACTTATTGTAAATAAAACGGAAAGTGATATAAAGCTTAGAATTATTGTTGCCATTGTTGACATTTTTTCAGGTGAAATATCTAAAAATTTTGATATTATAAAAAGTCCTGTTATAGCTGACACGATTGTCAATGCACCCGGTATAGCTTTTTTAAGAATATTTGATAAAAATCCACCCTTTACCAGCTTGTGATTTGGCTCCATAGCTAGGATGAAAGAGGGAATACCTATTGCAAAGGCATTTATCATTGTCATTTGTATCGGCATAAAAGGTGAAGCAACATTTAAGATTAATTGTATAATAGCTAGTAGGAAAGAGAAAATAGTTTTTACTATAAATAAACTTGCAGACCGCTCTATATTATTTATTGTTCTTCTTCCCTCTGCTACTACTTTTGGAAGTGAGGCAAAGCTTGAATCTAAAAGAATCAGTGAAGAAACATTTCTAGCCGCATCACTTCCACTTTGCATGGCAATGCTNCAATCAGCCTCTTTAAGTGCAAGTACATCGTTAGCTCCGTCGCCTGTCATTCCNACTACATTTCCTTGCTCTTGCAGAGCCTTTATAAAGCTGTGCTTTTGCTGTGGTGTAACTCTTCCGAATACATTGTAATTTCTTATTGCTTCATATAATTCTTCATCTGTCTTTAGTGTAGAAGCATCAATATATTTATCAGCATCTTTTAAGCCAGCCTGTTTGGCTATACTTGAAACCGTAATAGGATTATCTCCGGAAATTATTTTTAGTTTTACTCCTTGCTGCTCAAAATAGCTTAGAGTTTCAGGCGCTTCCTTGCGAATTTTATCACTTAAAAGTATAAGTGCAATGGGCTTTATATCTGCATTTTGAGGTACAAAATTATCTATTCTTCCCTTTATATGTGCAAGCAGTAAAACTCTTTTACCTTTTTGTGAATAAGCTGAGATTTCTTTTTTTAGCTTGCTGTTTATATTGGGTAAAATAAATTCGGCTGCACCTAGTACAATTGTGCTTAGGCTGCCCGATATTTCATAAACAGCAGCACTGAATTTTCTTGCTGAAGAAAAAGGTATTATATTTACAGTGGTGAATATAGTGCCTTTATTAAACCTTTCCTTTATGGCTGTAAAAGTGGCGTTATCATCGTTTAAAGAGCTTGAAAGTGCATTAAGAGCCACTTCAGCATCGATAATTGAATTATCAAGCTCGACTATTTCATCTACCTTCATACTTCCTTCAGTAATAGTGCCTGTCTTATCAAGGCATAAAACATTAACTCTAGCTAGTGTTTCGATAGAATACATATCCTGAACAAGAGTTTTTGACTTTGCCAGTCTGATTACACTAACAGCTAAAGCAATGCTTGTTAAAAGCACTAGTCCCTCAGGAATCATACCTATAATAGAACCAACTGTTTTAACAACGCCATCTTCAAAATTTTGTTCTGTTAAAAATATGTTTTTAAAGAACAGTGCCGCCCCAATAGGAACAATACATATGGAAATAATTTTGATAATTCTTTTAATAGCACTAAGCATTTGAGAATTATTTTTCTTTATATATTTTGCTGAGGCAGTGATTTTATTTGCATAATTGTCGGCACCTACTTTTTCAACCTTAGCACAAACGCTTCCACTTGTGATAAAGCTACCTGATAGCAGCAAATCGTCTTTTCTTTTTAGTATTGCGTCGCTTTCCCCAGTGACAAGGCTTTCATCTGCCTCACATTCTCCATTGACAACGATTGAATCAGCACAAACCTGCATACCTGATGAAAGCTCACAAATATCATCAAGCACAATTTCATCAGCACTAACGGTGA
>JGI24707J26582_10000187_pt1 | contig 45037 bp, 33 predicted proteins | sample BioPla1DNA1_FD_26582 | JGI IMG/M metagenome (IMG submission 26582)
TACCGGGCTGGCTATCCTATCTTATATAATATTAACAGCGTTCCGACTTATATAGCTCCCCTTAAGGACAAGGAAGGTCTGTTGAAATCGGTAGCATTTATTTCAGTAGAAAACTATAACCTTGTCGGCGTCGGCCCTGACATCGAGAGTGCCATGCGCTCATACCGGGTAAGCTTAGCCAGCCGGGGTAATCTGTTTATCCCGGACAACGAGATCCAGCAAGTTACCCTAAATGGACGTATTACCAGAATTTCTTCCGCTGTAAAGGGTGGAGAATCATATATTTACTTTATGCTTGAAGGCGATAAGCGTATCTTCATCGGGCTGGCAAATACATCGCCTAAGCTGCCGTTGGCGCAAGTTGGTGATGCCATAACAGTGATTTTCAATGATAATGGTGAAAGCACAGTTAATATCAATGAATTCCAAGGCGAAAGCTATTAGCGGGTGAAAGATGAAGTCTAATAAACACAAAGCAACAGTAACGCTAGGAATAGTGTCCGTCGGTTTTTTAGTTAGTTACCCGTTCAGCAATACTTTTGTGGGGGGGCTGGTGACCAGCGGCTGTCAAGCCGCTTTGGTTGGCGGCCTTGCCGACTGGTTTGCCGTTACAGCGCTGTTTAAAAAGCCGCTGGGGATACCTTACCGAACGGCGCTCATTGCCCGTAATCGGGAAAGAATATTTACGGCGCTAATGGATATGGTCGAAAATGAGCTCATAACCAAAGATAATATAATTCGCGAACTAGACCGATATGATTTTGCCGGTTTTCTTATTCAATATCTTGAGGAGCATGGCGGTAAAGACGATATAAAGGCCATTGTACGCAAAATTAGTATTGATTTGATTGAGCAGGCGGAGCCAANCGAGCTGGGGCAGATTATTGACAGAATGATTAAGACCAATGCTGACCAAATAAAGGCTGCGCCGCTGGTTGTACAAGCTATTGAGTGGTCGGTAAAAAACGGCTATGTCGATAGGCTTGTAGATTTTGTTTTAAATGAACTAACCCGAATTACCGAACATCCGCAGATGTGCATTGAGATAGCAAGAATTATTAAACAGGCGAAAAAGGCCTACGAACACGATATGGCAGGCCGGCAGCTAGTATCAGCGCTTCTTAATATTTCAATTGACAGCCTTGCGCTTATGGTCCAGCAAAAGCTTACTGTTTTTCTTGGAGATCTTAAAAACCCAACCAATCCGCTGCGCATTCGCATAAAAGATTGGCTGGAAGGCTTAGCTGAAAGTTTGAAGGAAGATGATGATTTTCAGGCTAAGATAGAGGAATGGAAAGCAGCTTTTTCTGCCAAAATTGATATAGCGGCACTAATTTCGGAGCTCCTTAACGGTTTACGCCAGTCAGGGGCGAATGTTGGAGGACTGCTCCGGCTTACGCGCTGGTTTAGTTATAAGTTTGATAATTTGATTGCAGATTTTAAAGCTAACTCCAGTCAGCAGGAGAAAGTCGATAAAGCTTTTAAACAGCTAATTAATCAGCTTGTGGAGAGGCATCACCATCAAATCGGCCTCACGGTTAAAACGGCACTTGATAAGTATAGCAACGCAATGTTGGTAGAGTTTATTGAAAGCAAGGCCGGCAATGATCTGCAAATGATAAGAATAAACGGGTCAGTAGTTGGCGGAATTGTTGGCATGCTGATCTTTTTAGTCACGTACTGGTTGTAGGTGGTGAGCTATGAAGAATCGAAGAATTGCTAATGCCACACTGGCTGCCGTTGCTGTGCTTTTTGGAGTGGTTTTGCTAATTCGCTATCAATACTATGACAATTTAATGCTTAAAGCTTTATATATTGTTCTGGAAGCCGCCCTAATCGGAGGAGTGGCAGATTGGTTTGCCGTAACCGCGTTATTCGAGAAGCCATTGGGTTTCCCTTGGCATACCGCTATCATTCCGCGTAATCGCGGTAAAATTATTGAAGCTTTAACAAATACCGTACAAAATGAGCTGTTAAGTAAGGAATCGATTAAAGAGCGATTAGCCGATATTCATATCGTTAGGTTATTTGTTACTTGGATTGAAGAACGAAATGGCAAAAGGGCGCTTGCAGAGATGACGGCCGATTATGCTCGGCGGGTGATCTTTAGCCTAGATGCCCGAGCAGCAGCCCAGTCACTCGAAAGACTGCTTAAAAGCAAGTGGCAGGAGGTCTATCTCTCAGCTTTATTAAGCAGGCTTGTCCGTCTGTTTCTCCAAAAACAAGGCGATGAAAAGTTGATTGATTTTTTGCTTAACGAAATTATTCGAATAGTTGAGACGCCCAAAACCCGGGTCATGATTCATAATTACTTAGAGAAGTACTCCAATGAGGTTGCTGACGCCTGGTGGAAACAACTGATCAAAAACGTTCTCGAAGCCGTTGACGCTGTTAATATTGCTGAAGCAGCAGCTGTGCTCCAAACAAATATTATAAATGAGCTGCATAACATAGAAAAGCCGGATCATCCTTTACGTCAGCTAATCCGGACGCGGCTACAGGATTTGGCCGACAGGATGGAAGATGACCCTGAACTGGCTGCAACAATTAAGGAATGGCAGAGCGGGCTGGCAGAACGAATTCGACTCGAGGATGTATTGACCGAGCTTATTGAGCTGGCTTTAGCCTGGGAGCGGCGGTCCATTGATGAAACACAACGTTCACAGGTTGCTGATTGGGTTTTAAGTCAAGTGTCCAAGTACTGGGAAGTATTTAAGCAGGATAATGAACTTCAGGATTGGTTAGAGAAGTATGCAAAAGAGGCGTTGCATGAAATAATCGAATCTGAACATTATCTGGTTGGTACAATAACCAGCAACGCTTTAAGCATTCTTACTGATAAAAAGTTAGCTGAATTTATTGATGATAAAGCCGGTGAAGATTTGCAGTGGATTCGGATTAATGGTTCAGTCGTAGGCGGTTTTGTCGGGCTAGTACTGTTTTTGTTCCTGCAGTTCTTTTATGATCCGTATGTCGTGCCGGCATTACGCAGCTTGCTGTAGGGGGAAGCTATATGGAAAAAGTGCTGACCTTTATTATAATTATGTTTATTTCGGTATGCGAGGCTGCTGATATGCTTATGAAATTTTTTTACGATAGATTTTTTGGTGGTACGCGGTAGAATTTAAACCTCAAAAAGCATAGGATAGTAAAGCTTAAAAAAACTGGATTTTGGGATAGCTATAGGGAGGTTAAATATGCCGGTAGGACTAGTTGGTGTTGGACGTATGGGTAAGGCCCTGACAGCTAAATTGGCTGGACATATAGAACTTGTACTATTTGACCGGGATAATACCGAGCTTATTGCGGTAGCAGGAGAATATAATACAAAAATATCTGAGAGCCTTGAAGATATAGCCGCTATAGGCACAGTCATCTTAGCAGTACCTGACCGCGAAGTAATCAGCTGTATTAAGGTCTTCAATCGATTGCCCCAGCCATTGACAGTAATAAATATAGCTACTAATGTTGACAGGCATGTCCTGCGGGAGACAGCAGGCCGAAACGTCAAATGCATTAGTGCTAAGATTATCGGGCAGGCTGATGAGATGATGGCCGGGCAGCGTCCGGTTATTATGGTAGATGATCATCCGGTCGAAATGGTAGCCGCTACGGCTGAAATCTTCAGCAAGGTTGGTGATGTTATAATCGGCAGGGCAGATCTGGTAGCACAAATTAACCGCATGGCCGCGGAAAAAGTACTAACGGCAGCCGTCACTATCGAGGAAACGCTCCGTAGGCAAAACATTACTGACCAAGCAATTATCAATAATGCCATTGGCCAAGTGGCTGTAGGCATATTAAAAGCCTATGCCAACTCAAATCTAGGTCCCTTTGCCCGTGAGATTGTTCAGCAGGTTAGAACCAAGTTAAGAACACCGTACGACAAAAAGTAATTTTTAATCGTAGACATAAGGAAAAAACGAGATGTCACGCCACTGCGAGCGAGGCGGGCGATCTCGGCTTTTTGCAAACAAACTAAACGGCTGTACTGCCCATACTGGCAGCACAGCCGTTCTAGTTTATCTACTATATTTATTTTTCACCATTGAAATGAAATATTTATGGATCCGGTCGTCATCGGTAAGCTCAGGGTGAAATGCCGTTACCAGCAAATTGTCTTGACGGGCAATTACTACCTTGCCATTAACTTCAGCCATTACCTGAACATGAGGTCCTACGCTCTCAATATATGGCGCGCGGATAAAGACAGCTTTAACAGGCTCATCGCCAAATTCCGGTACGTTAAGATCAGCCTCAAAGCTTTCTCGCTGACGGCCAAACGCATTGCGCTGGACTACGCCATCCAGTAAGCCTAAGCGGGGCTGATTGCTGCCGACAATATCTTTGCACAACAGAATCATGCCGGCGCATGTCCCATAGATAGCCATACCTTGGCTGGCTCTGGTTTTGATTTTGTCCATCAAGCCCCATTCAACCATCAGTTTTCCAATGGTAGTGCTTTCGCCGCCTGGGATAATCAGGCCCTCAATTTCGTCAAGTTCTTCCGGCTTTCTTATTTCGACTGCTAGCGCCCCGCACCGTTCAAGCATGCGACGGTGTTCACGAAAAGCGCCTTGCAGGGCTAGTACCCCGATTTTCACTAGTAATGCCTTCTTTCTCTGATTACCAACCGCGTTCCTGCATGCGTTCATTAGCAGGAATGGTAGATATTTCAATACCGACCATCGGTTCACCGAGATCTTTTGATACTTCAGCCAGTACTTTAGGATCGTTGTAATAAGTGGTAGCAGCGACAATTGCCTTAGCCCGTTTAGCCGGATCACCTGATTTGAAAATACCGGAGCCAACAAAAATACCGTCGCAGCCAAGCTGCATCATAAGCGCTGCATCAGCTGGAGTTGCAATACCGCCGGCCGCGAAATTAACTACTGGCAGACGGCCGAGCTTCTTAGTCTCCATTACCAGCTCAAGCGGAGCCGCAATATTTTTAGCAAATGCTGCAACCTCTTCAACCGGCAGGTTTCGGAGCAACCTAATTTCACTCATAACCATGCGGATATGCTTAACAGCTTCTACAACATTACCGGTGCCGGGTTCGCCTTTTGTACGGATCATGGCAGCACCTTCAGCGATACGGCGGAGGGCTTCGCCGAGATTTTTTGCGCCGCAGACAAACGGAACTTTAAAATTATGCTTATTGATATGGAACTTATCGTCAGCCGGAGTGAGAACTTCACTCTCATCTATGTAATCAGCACCTAATGATTCAAGAATCTGGGCTTCTACAAAATGTCCGATCCGGGCTTTGGCCATAACAGGAATTGAAACGGCATCCATAATGCGCTGAACAATGGTCGGATCAGCCATTCTGGCAACGCCGCCGGCGGCGCGAATATCGGCCGGTANCCTTTCCAAAGCCATTACTGCACAAGCCCCAGCATCTTCGGCAATCTTTGCCTGTTCGGGAGTGGTAACGTCCATTATAACGCCGCCTTTAAGCATTTCGGCCAAGCCGGCTTTTACGCGAAAAGTACCTTGCTGCATGGTAAACCTCCTATATAGCTAACAAATTACTCAATATTATAACCATGAGTTAGTGAATTAGTCCGGAAGAGACATGTATCACTTATCAGGGGTACAACGACTTCAGTCATTAAAAAGGCGGTGAGCTGCATGACATGTCGGGCCAACATAGGAATTGAGCGGAAAACCATGTTTAATGGCACTGGTAATGAATGTTTTCGCTTGCTCAATGGCTTCGCGGACCGATAGTCCTTTAGCCAGTCCGGCTGTAATTGCGGCCGAAGATGTACAGCCTGCACCATGAGTGTAGGTTGTATCAATTTTAGGCGATTCTAAGGTTACAAAATCTTTGCCATCATACAGGAGGTCGATAGCTGTTGCTGTGCCTAGTTTTGCGCCGCCTTTTATGAATACATTTTTAGCGCCGAGCTCATGAATTTTTACAGCGGCATTTTTCATATCTTCGACGGATTTTATACTGATACCGCTCAATTGGCTAGCCTCAAAGATATTAGGCGTAATTACAGTAGCACGGGGTACTAGGTATTCCCGGATTCCAATAGCAGATTCCGGATTTAGGACTTCATCGGTTCCCTTACAAACCATAACCGGGTCAATGACTACACTTTTCACTTTATATTGGTCGAGCTTTTTAGTTACAAGGTTAATGATTTCAACAGTACCCAGCATTCCGGTTTTTATAGCATCAACCCCGATGCCGTTTAGAACGGTTTCCAATTGTGCTTCTAATGTTTCCAGCGGCAGCGGATAAATATCATGGGACCAATTATTGTGCGGATTTTGAGCAACTATGACGGTGAGAGCTGTCATTCCGTAAACCCCAAACTCCTGGAATGTTTTTAAATCGGCTTGCATGCCAGCGCCGCCGCTTGTGTCCGATCCAGCGATTGTAAGTGCTTTGTAATTTGTCATATCAGATTCCTCCTAAGTAAGTATCTTAAGCTGTTTTTTGACATTTGATAAAAAATGTATAGCCTATAAACATGTTTGTATTATAAAATGAATCTGATACTTTTAAAATATACAGAATGCGCATTTATGACTAGGACAGTTTGGAGGAAGACGATGACAGATTTAATTTTTCTTGATTCTAACGGCAGCAGCCCTTTGTATATGCAGCTCTATGAGTATTTTAAAGCCGAGATTGAACAGCATAAACTAGCTGAGAACGAAAAATTACCCTCTATTCGGAATCTTGCCAATAGTATTTCTGTTAGTAAGGCAACGGTTGAAAAGGCATATCAGCAGTTAATGTGTGAAGGATATATTAACAACCGGAATAGGGCTTGTTATGTTGTCAATAAGCTGGAAGAAACAATAGTAAAACCGGTGTATACCGCAGGAAAGCCCAAGACCAGTGAACTGACCGATAATTGCAAACCTAGATATGATTTTGCTAGCGGTGAGATGGATTTAAATGGTTTTGATTTTTCGGTGTGGCGGCGCTATGTTAATAAAGTTCTTGCAAATAAAGAACGGCTTTTTGGGTATGGCCACAGCAAAGGAGAAACTGAACTGCGCAAGCAAATTGGCCGCTATGTTCGGTCGCGAGGTGTTGAATGCCACTATGAACAAATTATTATTGGTCCCGGGGTGCAAAGTCTTTTAAATACCCTTTGCAGTCTGCTCAAGCCTACGCATAGCAGTATTGCTTTTGAGGAACCCGGTTTTACTACCGGTCGGCGCGTTTGGCATAACTGGGGCTATACTATTGTCCCGGTACAAATGAGAAAAGAAGGTATTGATATAAGAGAACTGGCGCAAAGTGAGACCAGAGCTGTCTATTTAACTCCTTCTCACCAGTTTCCGACCGGGTACATTATGCCGGTCGGCGAACGGATGCGGCTGCTTGCCTGGGCGCAGCAGAACGATGCCGTTATCATTGAGGACGATTATGACAGCGAATTTCGGTATTTCGGACGGCCGATCCCGGCAATGAAAGGGCTTGACAGTGGCGGCAATGTTGTATATCTTGGCTCCTTTTCAAAAGTTATTCCACCGTCTTTACGAATAAGCTATATGATCCTTCCAGACCGCTTGCTGGAGCTTTATGAGCGAAATGCGGCTCTGTATAATCAAGCTGTATCTACGATTGAACAGTTAACCTTAGCCCAATATATGGCTGACGGCCATTTAGAACGGCAAATCCGACGACTGCGCAAATTGTACTATGAAAAGAAAATGCAGTTTATTGACACTATTCAACGGGTTTTCAGCAATCAGGTGGCCATTCAGGATAATGAATCAGGTCTCTTTATCGTATTGACTGTTAAACGCCCGGGGACCTCTCAAGATATATTCTTGAAAGCGATGCAGCATGGATGTCAGGTTGCGCCCATCCAGAATTACTATTGGGAGACGGTGCAAGAGAGTTTCCCCCGGGTTATATTGTACTTTTCGAAAATACCGGTCCATGAAATGGAAGAAGCGATAAAGCTTCTGAAAAAAGCTTGGTTCGAAGAATAATAACAAAAAGTTATTCCCCACACATCGCGGCGGCGATGGCGGCACCGACACCGGAGCCATCTTTAATTAATCCTGCCGACATTTTATTAGTAGCTGACTTACCGCATAGCGCTAAAAGTGTTGCCTGAATAGCCCGGGCATAGCCAGGCATTTTTTCATATAGCGAACCATCGATAGCAATATGATGGCGGCGCTCAAGCCGGGGGTCGACGCGACGCAGTACTCCGTAAAAAGTGGCGGCGGCGAGCTGGGCCGACCGTGTTCGTAGTAAGGCTGCCGCTTGTTGTATTGCAGCTTGTTCAGCAACGTTAAGCCTAGAAGTCAAGTCTATCGGTATATCGGCAATTAGTAGGGAAAGGTCTTGTGCCGTTATAGAATAAGGTATATCCAGCCGTTCCGACTCCCCAATAGGCAGCTTCTTACTTGCAATTAAATCTCTAATAATCAGCCGCAGCAACTCGCCAAGATAATGACCGGAAACACTTTTCTCCAAAAGCTGCTGCCCGGGTTTTTCGCTATTGGCATCAAGCTCCTTATCATACCTAGTAAGGGGCAGTTTATCGAAGTTACCGGACTCCATGTTGATAATCATGGGTGCGGAATAATGAATAGACTCAAGATAAGCGGTATTGTGACCGGTGCCGCAGATGGAGCCGATATCGGTATCGGGGTTTAGATAAGCCGAGGTCAGCAGCGTACCGACGGTATCGTTGATGACGGCTGCTGGACGAATGTTTCTCAGACCCCGGCGTTTTAAAGCGTCCTTTAAAAGGTCGGTGACGTTGGCGTTTTCTACGCCGGCAGTTTTAAGTTCTTTGGTCCAAGAAATTAAAACTGCTTCATTGATATAAGTCTGACGGCTGGGAAACGAAAAAGTATGGCCAAGCAGGATGATATCGTTTGAAGGGGCTATGTGAGCTATCTCCCCGGCGATGTAATCGAAGAGCTTTTCCGCATCTACGTTAGCGGCAGTATAATCATAATTATTAGTTCTAAGCGGCGATTGGCGATTTCTAACTACAGCGTACCGCCTATTGCCGTATAGCTCAATTAGCGCAACGCGGATATTAGTGCCGCCAAAATCAAGAGCTAGGTAAGTACCTCGCTCAGTGCCGGTTGGCGTAGATAAATAGGAGGGCAGCATTTTGAGCGGACTAGGCTTTTGGGCTAAGCCGTCAGCCATCGCCGTTGCGAAGTCAGCGGTAAGCTGCTGAAGCTGTTCAAGCTTAAGCTTAAATAAATCATGAAGCATAAAAAAACCTCCTATTATATGATAATATCTACTTATTAGGGGTAAACAAGCCAATTGGGAGGGAGCAGCGTGAAGGTTGCAGTAACCAAAGTTGATTCATATAACGAGACTTTAGTTGCCCAGGGCATTAGCCACGCATTAAAACAACTAGGTGGAATTAATAACTTTGTCAGCCCGGGAGATAGGGTGCTGATTAAGCCCAATATGCTGGAGGGTATGCCGCCAGCCAAAGCGACTACGACCCATCCAGAAGTAGTAAGGGCAGTTATCCGCCAAGTTAAGTCAGCCGGGGGACTGCCAATTATCGGCGATTCACCAGGCATCAATGGTACGAAGAAGGTTGCAGAACAATGCGGGATATTGGAGATATGCCGGCAAGAGGATGTTGAACTGTATGAATTCCAAAAGACCAGCGAATACGCCTATCCCCAAGGTCTAACCCTTAAGCGGTTTACCTTGTGTGATGTGCTGGAAAAGGTTGATAAAGTCATTTCGGTCGCCAAGATGAAGACTCATTCCTTCATGGGGATTACCGGTGCTGTCAAGAACCTCTTTGGCTTATTTGTCGGAACGGATAAAGCTCAGTTTCATTTACGAATGAAGGCTAGGCATGATTTTGCCGGAATGCTGGTTGATTTAACGGGCTTAGTAAAACCCGTTCTTTCCATCGTCGACGGTATAACCGGTATGGAAGGCAATGGGCCGCGGAACGGGCAGCCGCGTTACGCCGGGATTATACTGGCAGGTGCCAATGCTTTTGCTGTCGATTTAGTAATGGCGAGAATTATGGGTTTCGAGGCTGAAAAGATGCCGGTAGCTGCCCGCGCACTTGCGGCCGGACTGGCACCCCGGCTTGAAGATATTGAAGTTATCGGTAGTGGAAAAAGTGTCAAATTGGAGTTTAAGCAGCCATATACGCTTGAATCGATTGAAGGTCGACTGCCAAGTAGGTTGGTAAAGCTAGGGCAGGAACAGTTAACCCAAAAACCGCAGATTGCTAACTCCTGTATCGGGTGCGCACGCTGTGCCCAGCACTGTCCGCCTGATGCTATAAAGATAGTCAACAACCGGGCGGTCATTGACTATCAAAAATGTATAAGGTGTTATTGCTGCCAGGAATTGTGTCCGGCGGATGCCGTTAAGCTTAAGTCGGGTTTTTTGTTGAAAACGGTAAGAAAATTAACCAAACATTAATCCCCGAAATACTTCTTAGGCAGTAATACATGTTCGCATAAAATACAGAGTAGCATACCGGCTAAGAAACCATTGCTAAAGATGTATCTAAGCCAGTCAGGCAGGGTGGAAAATGCCGTCGATGGCAGGGTGAAAATCCCCGTTCCGACTAATACCGGGATGCCGATTACAAAAATAGTGCGGCCGGCCATGTTTAAGCGGGCGTAATCTTGCAAGCCAAATCCAAGCATCTGGCAGAACGAAGCCAAGAGCACAGCATAGCCGACCGGAGCGGGAATGGAGCTAAGAAAACCGGCTATGGCAGGTATTACTCCCATCAGCATCATAATAACCGAAAATAAAATAAACGGGCCTTTGGCGCCGACGCCTGTCAAGCTGACCAGACCGGCGCTGGCTGAATAGGGAACAAGGCCGATGGTGGCTCCAAGGCCGGATAATATATCGCCGATGCCTGTGAAGGCCACACCCTTATCATGGTTTTTCTTTGGTATCTTAATTTCAAGCGTCCGTTCCATGGCCAGAACACTGGCAACTGAATTAGAAAGTACCAAAATACCGGTCAAGATTGATATCAGGGTAATAGCCGGATCGAAAGTCGGCGTTCCCCAAGCTAACAGGGGCGGGAGTTCAACCGAAACAGTGCTGATACTGATTTCCGGCGAAATACCGATAATAGCTGCTGTAATCCATCCGACGACAGTGCCTATTAAAATAGCCAGGCTGCGGATAAAACCGCGCGCTTTGAGATTGACTACGATAACAGTTGTAATAACGAGCAGTGACACCACAAGGGATTGAAAGTCGATTGCCCCGTCCGAACCGGTAATACCAAGCATACCACGTACAAAGGAACCGGATAACTGAAGGGCCAGCAGAACCAGGACGGTGCCCGTTACCGCTGGCGTAAACAACTTAAGGGCTTTGCTCATTAAACCGGTATAACCTAATATAACAAGGACAAGCCCGGCAACAAGCATGCCGCCTTCGAGATCAGACCGCAGCACTGCTAAATCCTTACCCATAGCGGGGGCCATTATTCCTAGTGTAACGAATATCCCCCACCACATACCGGCAGGCCCTTCAATGATGGGTAACCGGTGGCCAAACATTATTTGCAAAATAGATGCCAGTGAAGCAAAAAACATTACCCGCTGCGTCAAACCGGCAATACCGGCTTGGTCGAGCCCGAGGGCTGCACCGACAACAATCGGAACTACTGATACGTTTACAAGGTTGAAGGCCAGCCATTGCAGAGAATAGAGGAAAGAGCGTCCAGCCGGCACATGGTCATTTACATTATAAAGAATTGGCATAAGATATCCTTTCGTTAGGTGGGTTAAATCTCTGAATAAAAATGTGGTAATTTGTAGTCAGAGCCTCGCTTTTTGGTAAAGCTATTACCAGGAGGTGATAGGGCGATGAAGTGTCCAAAGTGTAATGCCGAATTTTCCAGTGAGCTTTCGCCACGTAATCGGGAGGATGACAAAAACAAAGATAAAGAAAAACCACAATGTCCTACTTGAGGCTAAGAATGAGGGCGGTCGTTGGCCGCCCATTAAATTTTCAGCTTGCGTTAGCCTAGCGTGTCGCCAAGTGCAATTTTAGGCGTTCGATAAACTCCCGCTGGGCGGGAATAATCTTTTGCTCGGCGACATCTACCGGAAAGAAGGCAGCCTTATCAATTTCAGGAAAACTCATAAGGTTACCCGAGCGTGGCGGCCACTCAATCTCAAAGGTATTGCTCTTAATTGGCTGATCGTCATTCCAGTCGCCGGCAAACGCCCAAGCATAAACTGTTTTGCCGCTAATTTGCTTAATCCAGCTGAGTGGAATAAAATCGCCATGCGGGATAATCCCCGTTTCTTCGGTAAATTCGCGAATAGCGGCCTCAAAATAGGACTCTGACCCTTCGACGTGACCCTTAGGGATGCCCCAATAGCCGGCATCCTTGTTTTTGTTATAGGGCCCGCCAGGATGGGCTAAGAAAATTTCTAATTGGCCGTTGTTAAGCCGATACATCATTAGTCCGGCGCTAATAATATTCAAAGTCAATCGCTTCCTTTCAGGCCATTAGACAATAGTATTTTTTTTTATACCGTTTAGGAATAACTAAATTTTACAGCAAATTGTGTAATTTTACTAGCGCTAGAAGTTTAAGGTGTATGAGAAGCGGCCATCAAGCTCAAACTAAGCTGGAAGATACCAAGAACTACGGCCTGGAGGTGTAACAATGAGCGAATATATAAATAACCGTGAACATCGGCAAAAGGCGTTAAAGGAAATCATCATGGAGCTGCATCAGGGCAAGCCCCTGCACGAAGTCAAGGCAAAATTTGATAAGATTGCCGGCGATTTGGACGCAGCTGAGCTGTCGCAAATTGAGCAAAAACTTATCAATGAAGGCCTTCCGGTTGCTGAAGTCCAGCGACTATGCGATGTTCATGCCGCCGTCTTTCGCGATGCGCTGTCTAAGAATCCAGACGTGAAGGTTGAACCGGGTCATCCGGTAGATATCTTTAAAGCTGAAAACCGGGCGTTGGAAAACTTGATAAAAAATGAGATTAGTCCAATTTTAAACAAATTGCGGGATGGCGCAGAAATTAATGATAAAGAAACAGTTTTAGAGCTCGTTGCCAAGCTTAATCTATTATGGGATATTGATAAGCACTACAGCCGCAAAGAAAATTTAATTTTCCCCTTTGTTGAAAAATACGGCATAACCGGGCCACCCAAGGTAATGTGGGGTGTTGATGATAAAATCCGTGATTTGCTGAAGCAGGCAAAACATTTAGCAACCAATTACCAGGCAACGCAAAAAGAAGAGCTAATCGAAAAAACTGAAGAAACACTCGCGCAAATTGATGAGATGATTTTTAAGGAAGAAAAAATATTCTTTCCTATGGCGCTTGAAAAGCTTACGCAAGACGAGTGGTTTAAAATAGCCGAAGACAGTGATGAAATTGGCTACTGCTTGGTCGAGCCTCAGCCGGGTTGGAAGGCCTATCGTGAGAAATCAGGCGCTCATATGAAGGCTGCTAAGGCAGAGCATCTTGATAGTGGCTTTATCAAATTTGACACCGGTCTCTTAACCCCCAAAGAAATTGACCTTATTTTTAAACATCTTCCTATCGATATTACATATGTTGATAAAGATGATGTCGTTAAGTTTTTCTCGGCTACCCCTGATCGCGTTTTTGCCCGGACCCGTACTATTATCGGCCGCAAGGTTGAGAACTGCCATCCGCCGGATAGTGTTCATATTGTCGAGAGTATTGTCAATGATTTTAAAAGCGGCAAGAAGAATAATGAAGACTTTTGGATTAAAATGGGCGACAAATATGTATATATACGCTATTTCGCTGTGCGTGATGAAAACGGGGAGTATGTAGGTACGGTAGAGGTAACGCAGGATATCAAACCGATTCAGGGCATCAGCGGTGAAAAACGCATTATGGACTAATTTGGGGTACCAATCATAAGGGGGGAGATAGTTTTGCTGTTCAGCCCTATGACTATACGGGAACTTAAACTCAAGAATAGGATTGTTATGCCGCCAATGTGTATGTATGTAGCTGACCACGACGGCCGGGCAATCAATTGGCATGTAGTCCATTATGCATCGCGTGCAATTGGCCAGGTTGGCCTCATAATTGTCGAGGCAACCGGGGTAGAAGATCGTGGGCGAATTACTGATAATGATTTAGGCATATGGGAAGATGGTCAGATTGATGGTCTAAAACGTATAGTAGATGCAGTGCATCACTGCGGCGGCAAAATTGCTATTCAGCTTGGTCATGCCGGACGTAAAAGTACTGTGGGTTATACTACACCGGTTGCGCCTTCGGCAATAGCGTTCAGCAAAGAGTACCGGACTCCGAAAGAGCTGACTAAATCGGAAATTCAGCAGGTAATTGAAAAGTTCGCCAAGGCTGCTAACCGGGCCGCCACAGCCGGTTTTGACGCTGTCGAAATTCATGCTGCGCATGGTTATTTAATTAATGAGTTTATGTCGCCGCTCGCCAATAAGCGTGAAGACGAATACGGCGGAAGCCTAGAAAATCGCGTACGCCTATTGGGTGAAGTGCTTAGCGCTGTAAGAAGTGTCCTACCGTCAAAGGTGGTAATCTTTGTTCGGGTTTCAGCCCATGATTACGAGCCGGACGGCAATACCCCTGAAATAACCGCCGACATGCTTAATCTGGTTAAAGACAAAGGAATTGACTGTGTCAATGTCAGCTCGGGAGCGGTAACCTCCTTTGCACCGCGGGCGTATCCGGGCTATCAAATTCCGTTTGCCCTAACCATTAGAGACAAAACTGGGCTTCCAGTAATAGGGGGCGGCTTAATCACTGAGCCAATCCAGGCCGAAACGGTTATTAAAGCTGGAGTTGATTTAGTCTATATCGGCCGCGAGTTGCTGCGCAACCCTTACTTTCCGCTCAAGGCAGCGCATACGCTCGGCCAGGACATCCATTGGCCACAGCCTTATGAGAGAAGTAAATATCGGTAATAAGAAGACACTGCCATTCAAAAAGAAGGCAGTGTCTTTTGTATTTAAATCTTAGTCCTGAATTTATTTAAAAATTCGAATTTTTCGCAGGGAAATAATGTAACGTAATTGAATAGCCTAAAGGAAGATATTTCCTAAATAAAGGAGACTGTCAATGTTTTTTCTATTTCGCTTCGCTAAATATCAAATTGTTATCGAAGCCCAACAGTTCGGACTAGAATTGCCGCGGTATAAGGGATCAACCTTAAGGGGCGGTTTCGGACATGTATTTCGGCGGATTTGCTGCAGCCAACCTAAAGAAATTTGTTCGGTATGTCTCTTAGCACAAGCCTGCCCTTATGCGCTCATCTTTGAGCCAGGGCCGTCGCCGGGCAGTGAAGTACTAAAAAACTATAGCAATATACCACGTCCCTTTGTTATTGAGCCTCCGCTTGACGATAAGATGCATTACGCTCCGGGCGAGCGTTTAAGCTTTAATTTGATTTTGATTGGACAAGCAGTTCAATATTTGCCGTATTTTATCCTTGCTTTTAAAGAACTAGGCAAGGTAGGTATCGGCAGGGGACGCTTACCGTACAAATTGGTAGACATTGCGGCGGCTATCAATAACCGAGAGACTGTGTCTATATATAATACATCCACCGGAACTATCACACCTGTAGATTCGGAACAAACAGCAGCAATATTGGATGAGTCGACCAATAAAACTGACGGTGTGCTTAAACTCGACTTTTTAACGATGACCAGGTTAAAGTTTGAAAATACGCTGACTACAGATATTCCTTTTCACGTTCTTATCAGAAACCTGCTTAGAAGGATAAGCACGCTCTATTATTTTTATCAGGACGGACCAAAACTAGATATTGATTACAAAATGCTTATAGATAAAGCCGAAGAGATTAAGATAATATCATCTGAGTTGAGATTAGTTGACTGGGAGCGCTATTCACAGCGGCAAAATACCCATGTGAATATGGGCGGACTGGTCGGAAGTGTAGTTTATGAAGGTAATGTTGAGCCTTTCATGCCGTTAATCAAGCTTGGCGAGGTTATTCATGTTGGTAAGGGGTGTGTGTTTGGGTTGGGGAAGTATGAGGTAGCTGAATAAAATTATGTACCCATTAGACGGGCTGGCTAAGTAAGCAATTAATTAATAGTTTCAGTCTCCATTATATGGATAAAAGTATTATAGCTTTTCTTTATAAAACTATACATAACTTACTTATTTACGACAATAATAAATTCATTACTATTAAGTAATCTATTAAATAATATGGAAGGGAGAGTGAGAATTAAATGAGGCGACATCAAGGAGGTGATTTTTCTGCAATATACCGGACATCCATTTGTTGATGTTGGGATTGCTGTGCTTGAGTCTTACCTAAAAAAGTACTGCACAGAATTTACTGAACAGGACTTGAGTAAGGCAGCAGAATGGTTAAAAGACGTATATAAGCGGAAAGATTTTAAGGGCTACTTAACTATTCATTTTCCTAACTCAGGTTGGTGTAATGCAAATATTAAAGAGGATACCAAGGCTGAGTACATTAAAAAGGTATTAAAGTCTTATGGCGATCCTCCATTATCTTCAAAACGATCGTGTGCTTTTTGCAACAATCTAGCGCAGTTTTTAGCTGATCGACAGCATATACCCTTACTAACAGGTACAACAGTTCTTGTAACTGCGCCTAATGGGGTAGCAGGTTTACCAGTTTGCGGTTATTGCTTAATGGCCATTCAATTTTATCCACTCGGGACAATAAAAGTTAATGGACGTCCGCTATTTTGGTGGACCACCGATACAGATATGACATTTGAATTAATAAACAACACTGTACAGGAAGTAAGAAAAAGCTTAGCCACCAGCCAGGAGAAAGTTGTAAATTTTAAGTGGCCGTTTACTAGACTGTTAAGTCAGGCGCGAGAAATCTTAGACGTATATGATGCCAAAAGCCTGCAGGCAAAAAAAGAAACCCCCTTGCCAGATTGTATTGGCTATCACGTAACTAATTATGGTTCGGAGCCGGATTACGATCAGTATCTTATTCCGAGGGAGTTGCTCCAATTTTGGCGGCATGTTAGAGTAGCGGCTAAAGATGTCCGCGAGGCACACCACTATGTCGAGACATCTTCATGGATTATACCTAAACCTAAAAAGAAAGGAGCGAAATCACAAGGCACCTCTGGGGTAGACAGCGAGGGCATTGGCTTTCTGCGCAACAGCTATTATGAAGCCCTTGGCAAGGCATTTCAGGAGCGAAACTGGCAAACAATCATCGGGCGAAGAATTATAGGGTTCTTCCTACATACGAAGGAAGAAAACTACCATTGGAATAATTACCAGCTATGTGAGCTGTTTTTAGGAAAGGTGGGCGGAATGGAAAAACAACGGCTAGATATTGTTAAAAAAATAGCTGACGATATTGTCGATCATCTAATATTGGGCAATAACGAGCCCAAATGGCTGGACAACCTTTACAATCGAGAAATTAAACCGAATGAATTTATGCGGTATCTAGTAAAGGTTCAAAGAAAGTTAGCGGTGCTTGGTCAGCCTATTAACTTAGATGATATATTGACAATGTTTGATATTTCATCTTCTGATGATCCTGGGCTCAAGGATGCATATTTGATTAGACAACTATTTCTTATTCGGATGTTTGAAAGAATCGGTGCGCGCAACAGAGATCTACTAAAATCAATAAATGATGAAAAGAATGAAAATGAGGAGGTTATGTAAATGGCTTTTTTATCCGGACTACTCCTTATTGACTGTCCGGCCTCAGCGCTTAATAATGCCGGAAAAGACGAAGATGCTAACACTGACAACGCAACCGGAGTAAAGGCAGTTAAAGCAAAAGACGGTGTATATCCATATGTCTCGGCGCAAGCCTTTCGGTACTGGTTGCGCGAGACAGTAAAGAAAGAGGCAACTTGGACCGCAACGCCGATATTCCGTGAAGGCAAAATTGCGTATACTGACGCAAATCCAATAAAATATGCTGAAGATGATCTTTTTGGCTATATGCGTGCTCCATCCAAGAAAAGTGATGCTGCTAAAAAAAGAACTGAAACTGGTCTTTTAGACACTGCAACAAGTCTTGAAGATGGCGTAACGTTAACCCGTCATTCGCCATTCAAGGTTAGCACGTTAATATCTATTGCACCACTAAAAGAACTTACGCGGGATTTTGGGGTAATGGCTCGCCATGAAGGTGACCCAGTGCCGTATGAACATCAATTGTATAGAACAACACTACAGGGATTATTTTCACTTGATTTAGCGATGACCGGAAGGTTTTATCACATTCAGCGTACAGGTTTTAAGCACCTCGATGCTGTCCGGATTCAACTGGCGGAAGAAATGGGACTAGCACAATGTGACGATGGCAAGGCTTACGAGTTACCGCTCGGTCAAAGGCTTAGCCGGATAGCAACTTTGCTTAAAGGTATTGCTACAATTAACGGTGGAGCAAAACAAGCTATCCACTATACCGATGTAAGCCCGAAGTTCTGCATTCTGGCTGTGGCGAAAGGCGGAAATCATTTGTTCTCTACTTCTGTCACTGCGGATAGTAAAGGTAAACCAGAAATAAAGCTTGAAGCTGTAAAAGAAATAGCTCGAGTCTATAAGGACGAGCTATTAAGTGGAATTTACGTAGGCCTAAGTCAAGGATATCTCGATGGTCAACGTAAGGAGTTGGAAGAAGCATTAAGATTAATAAGTAGCCAAGAAGAATACGGTAAAAGAATAACGTTTATAGGGCATCCGATAGAGGCAATTAACGCTTTCCTAGATGAGATGGGTAAGGAAAGAGAGCTATGGCTAAGTTAGAAAAAGTCCTGCGGATACGCAGCAGCGCGGTAACCGCATCTTTTCGGTATCCTCATGTTATGGTTGGGAAATTGCCTACTTTTGAGATGCCGCCTCCTGCGACAATTTACGGACATTTGTGCGGGGTGCTAGGCGAATGGTTCGACCCAGATGGAATGGAATTTGCCTATACATTTACTCATCAGGGTATTGGTGAAGATATAGAATTAGGTCAAATGATTGAATTTGGTACAGGTAAAGATAATAAACAGTTAGGCGGATTGCCGCAAAATATGATTGGTAGCCTGAATCCGCAACGCCGGCAGTTTCTGTTAAAACCAGAAATGACATTATATCTTAAGGGCTCAGATAACTTGCTGGCTAGATTTGAGAGAGCCTTCCGGTCACCGGCGTTTGCCTATATTATTGGGCGTAGTCAAGACGCTGCAACTATTAAATCGGTAGAATGGGTAGAACTAGTGCCGTCAGATAAAGCCTTTTTTTCCAATACACTGCTTCCATGGTCGCTTAGACAATGGGTGTTTCCAGGAAGGCCAGTATACATGCCAAAAGCTATTAATTATCAAAAATTAAGGGAGCCGGTATTTGAGCGTTATTTAGAAATCAATGACAGAGCGCTTCGCATATTTGGACAGGGTGTTGAAGAAGATCTAATCAACCGTGAACCATTTACCACGATGATGGTAGATTTGGAAGATACAAAAACCTTTTTGGGCCAGAACCTTCCGAGGGGGGTATGGTTTCATGCTGTCGAAGGTATGGGCTAAATCAGCGGGTGTTCCTGGTGAACAGGGTCAGACCTTAGTTGAACATACTTGCGAAGTCGTTAAGCAAATGGGTAATTTTATTAAGCTATATGAAAAAGAAATATCTGCAGTTCAAGAAATAAATTTGGCACGTGTTTTACTATATTCAGCAATTTTACATGATGTTGGTAAGTGTCATCCTAAGTTTCAAGAGCAACTGCGTGGCCAAGGGGTATTTGGCCTTCGGCATGAGATTTTAAGCCTGGGATTTCTACAGTTCTTTGATATACCTGTAAAGGAACGAGGTTTTTTGGCTGCTGCTGTAGCTCTCCATCACAAGGATTGGAGAATGATTGTCGAAGGTAAAGGAAGCATGCCGGCCTACTTTGCTCTCGGTTTATTACCGCAAGAAATCGAACCGCTTAACGAACTAACTGCAGAAATAACAGGCGAATTAATTGCAACAATAAAAACTTATTTAGAAACCGCGCCGCTAATAATCCAGGATCAGACAGGTTTGAAGGTCGAAGGCTATAAGTTTAGAGGACAGATAGAAAGAAAACTCAATGAAGAAATATATTTAAACCTAAAACAGATAAACCAGTTAATAGCAGATTTCGTTCGGCGTGAAGGCCGTCGGCAGGTAGTTGACGAGAGGGCTGTCTATGTCGGCGTTCTAGCCCGTGGACTACTTATGTCATCTGACCATCTGGCCAGTGTTGGCAATGTTTGTTTTCGTGATGGTTTCGCCAATGTTGAAGAAGTTATTGGCGCAATTAAAAGGAAAAAGACTGAGTTAATGCCGCATCAGCAACAGATTGCTAATATAGTTGGAGATGCTATTTTAGTTGCTCCAACTGGGTCAGGAAAAACTGAGGCCGCCCTGCTATGGGCGGCCAAACAGAGAGAATTTAAAAAAAGCAAGGGCAGAATGTTTATGCTCCTGCCTTATCGGGCCAGCATGAATGCTATGGGAAACCGGCTTAGCAAAGTATTTGATAAAAGGTCGGTAGCAGTTATTCATGCCAAAAGCTTAATTCGCAACTTTGAAAATTTGGCTAATATGGAATATTCACCGAGTCAAGCTATTGCTATCGCCCATCATCAAGAAAGCATAGCCAGGTTAAATTCAACTATGCTGCGAGTATGCAGTCCTTACCAGCTTATCAAAGCCTTTTTTGGTCATAAGGGTTATGAAGCTACACTTTGTTCAGCAATATGTTCTCAATTAGTCTTTGATGAAATACATGCATATAATACTCAGATAACAGCTTTGACACTAATAGCAGCACGTTATCTGTGCAGGCGCTATAATGCAAGTGTTCTCTTTATGACGGCTACTTTGCCAAGTCATTTGCGTGATGCAATTAAGCGCTTATTTCCGAATATAGCGCCGATCGTTCAACCTCCATCTTATTGGTTAAAGAAAATTCAACGTCATAGATTTAAATTTTTAGACTGCCATGCTCTATCAGCAGATAGTGTTAACGTTATATTAGCCGAGGCAAAAAAGGGATCGGTATTAGTAGTTGTAAATAGAGTTGATAGGGCAATCAAACTTGTATCCTTACTGGAAAGATACGATAAAGATGTTGTTTTATTACATAGCCGGTTTAATGCGCGGGATCGTGGCACTAAAGAACAGCAACTATCAGCAACTCCGGGGAAAATACTAGTAGCCACTCAAGTGGTAGAAGTTTCGCTTAATATTGACTATGATACCGGCTTTTTTGAACTAGCGCCACTGGAGTCTCTTTTACAGCGTGCTGGGCGGGTAAATCGAATGGGAAATAAAAAAGATTATTCAGATATAAATATTTTTGAGCATTTTCCAGGAGATGAATGGATTAAGGAGACTGCACCATATAACCCGAATCATTTACAGCAAGTGCTCGGCACATTAAAAAATTATATAGCAGAAACCCACAATGGTGTTTGGGATGAAAGTCTAGCGGGTGAATTAGTAGATAAATCTTACCCTTCAGATATGAAAGAAGAGTTGCTGTTAAAAATTAATCACTTTGTAGAAGAATTTGAAACTAACTTTGCCAATACGCTACAACCTTTTGGTGGACAAAGTTTAGAAACTATTAAGACGCAACTAGCCCAATGGGATAAACTATTTGATGGTATAGAAATTTTACCTGAATGTCTTATTCAAGAGGCGCTTTCTAGCCATAACAATCTAGAAGTAGATAGATTAAAGGTGCCTATAACTCAGAGCCAATTTAACAGATTGACTAAAGAAGGTAAGCTATACAGTGTTGAGTACATAAATGGTCTAATTGCAAAATGTGAGTATAGTAAGAAACTAGGTTTAATCCTATAATCTAATTTTGATGGAACATCATTATAAGGACTCCAGAGTCTAGGAATACAATTAGAAATTGAACGAAATAAAAGAGATATATAAAATATAATATTTTAAACAGGCAAATTAGCCTGTTTTTTCTTTTTATACGTATGACTAGCTAATCGGCTGGCTATAATGCCAATAATAGTTAAATTATGGAAAGGAGTGATTAAGGTGCAGCTATTTATATCGAATTATGGAACCTTTGTTGGAAAGAAAAGCGAGCGACTGGTTATTAAAGAAAAAGGTCAAGTTGTAGGTGAGCACCCGTTTCATGATGTAGAACATGTGATGGTTGATAGCCTAGGGGTGAGCATTTCTACTGACGCTATTCTCGACTGTATGGAACATGGAATCCCAATTAGCTTTATGACACCCTCAGGAAATCCATATGCTAAGCTAATTCCGCCAACCTTAACCGGCACTGTCGTTACACGACGGGAACAGCTTTTTGCTTTTCGCGATCAAAGAAGCATTGAACTTTGCAAGGCGTTTATTGACGGGAAGATAAGCAATCAAATCAATACTGTAAAGTATTTTGCCAAATACCGTAAAACAGCTAACCCCGAAGATTATAAGCAATTGCAGACGATGCTTGATAAGATGGCACTTATCGCTAAAGAATTAAGCAAGATTAAAGGCATCTGTATAGATGATGCTCGTGGCTCAATCATGGCATTAGAGGGGCGAATAGGAAATCTTTATTGGGAGTGCGTTAAATTATTGACTTCGGGAAAAGCGGACTTTCCGGGGCGGGAGCATAGGGGGGCAGAAGATGCAATAAATTCGATGCTAAACTATGGTTATGCTATTTTAGCGCATCAAGTTGAGACAGCTCTTACCTTAGCGGGGCTTGATCCCTTCGGCGGTTTTCTCCATGTAGATAGGCCAGGAAAAAAGAGTTTAGTATATGACTTTATGGAAGAATTTCGTCAGCCGGTAGTTGATAAAGTTGTTATTGCAATGGTTAACAAAGGAACTGATGTAAAGCTTTCCGATGGATTGCTCGAGCAAGATACCAGGCGAGCACTGGCAGCAAAGATAAATGAACGGCTTGAAAGTACCGAACGTTTTAAAGGCAAAAAGCAGCGGCTTAAAACTATTATCCAAACACAGGCTAGACGAATAGCTACTTTTGTACGAAATGAGGCTAAGTACAAACCTTTCATCTGTGGGTGGTAGTATGAAAACATATATAATTTATGATATCGAAGAAGATAAGCTACGGACTAAGATTTTTGAAACCTGCAAGGATTATGGTTTGCAGCATGCCCAGTATAGTACCTTTGTCGGCGAATTAAATCATAACCGTCGTGAAGAAATTTATCTAAAAATTAAAAAGCTTATTGGTCGTAAGCGGGGCAAGGTAGCCATTGTTCCGGTTTGCGATAAAGATGCTAGGCTTGCTAAAGCGATTGATACTATTAATGAGGGTTGCCATGAATGTTAAGGTTACAGATATCAAGCAATACATTTACTGTCCGCGCATAATTTATTTTCTCTATGTTTGTCCGGTAAATAAAAAGACTACCTATAAAATGCAAGCCGGCAAAGAAGAACATTTCATACTGGATAAGTTAGAGAGACGTCGAACCCTAAAGCGCTATAATTTAGAATCGGGCGAAAGAGTTTTCCATGCTTGGCTTAATTCTCCGCGGTTGGGGTTGCAGGGTAAGCTCGACTTACACATTATCTCGGGTAAGGATTACTTTCCGGTAGAATTTAAATTTACTACCAGAGGAGCCTCGCTTAATCATAAATATCAGCTTATCAGCTATGCCTTATTGTTAGAAGATAGTTTTAAATGCAACATCAGGTTTGGACTGTTATATCTTGTGCCGACTCAAACAATAATCCCGATAGAGATCACTCCTAACAGTCGGTTATTTGTTCATGAAATTATCGACAGGATACGCGAGATAGTTAAGTCTGAGCGAATGCCTGAGAAACAGAAGAAAACGGAGAAGTGCCGCGACTGTGAATATCTAAGGTTTTGCGGAGACATTGACTTTATACGAAAGGGGAATAAAATAAGTGTATTTTTTAACTGAAGCTGAGCGTAAGATGTTTTTAAAAAAAATGCTGCCCAAAGCCCGGAGGTTGGACGTAAATGATGAATTAAGGGGTTGGAATTGGCATCTGCCGACACTGGAACCATCCTACGAAGAACGGTTAGGAGTTTTTGAAGTAAGCAATGCCTATTGTCCTACGCACCGCGATTTATATTTAAACAGAGTACTGAAGAACAAGTTAAAGCCCAATTATTTCATGATATCAGGCAAGGCTTTTCATCAAATACTAGTGGATGTAGTTACCCATGCAAAAAGGCTTATTTATACTTATGGCGTCCACAATCTCCAGGAGTTAATCGCGGAACTTAGAAAGCCAGTTGAGATTACTTGGCCGTCTGAAATGTATTCTTTGAGCGATGAGCAGAAGGCTGAGCTAAAAATAAAAGGTAATTTTTTACGAGACTATGAGCAAAGCAGGATTTGTTCACGTGTTGAAGAAATATTAACGCAACAGCCATATATTGGGAGTGATTCGCTGGCCCATTTGGCGGCACCGATAGTCTGTGAAAATAAACTTGATGGCAGATTTTTGGGACTTAGTCCATATTTAAGCGCTGATGCCTTTGTCTTGTCCGAGCCAATGATTTTAGATTTTAAGTTTGGCCAGCCCGAGGAGTTTCATCGCCTGGCAACTACAGGTTATGCCCTAGTTATGGAGGCCATTCATGAAGTTCCCGTAAACTTAGGCTGCATAATTTATGGGCAATTTAAAAACGAGCGGCTTATAGTAACAAAGGACATGCATTTTATTGATGATGAGTTAAGACAGTGGTTTATCGAATCACGCGACGAAAAAATGCGAATGATATTCGAAGAAATTGACCCTGGATTGGCAGATAACTGTAAAGAATTTTGTCCAGGCTATTCTCTATGCCACACTAATTAGGAGTAGGTACTGAAATGATGTTTTTCGCAAATACCCCCTGCATTAATGCAGAAAACTATTTTGCGGGAAAATCGGCCTTCGTGGTTATATCTACAATGCCAACAAACCCAGTAAGAAGGCCTGTTCAAGGCATGCCGCCTTAGTCGGTTACATTCGCCTTCCTCGTTTAATGAGGACTGAAACACATAAACTGCTGTTCAACTATGGCTTGTTTTTCTTGTTACATTCGCCTTCCTCGTTTAATGAGGACTGAAACAAACTGGACCAAAATTATGAACTTGAACAAAGACAAGCGTTACATTCGCCTTCCTCGTTTAATGAGGACTGAAACCCGCAAAAGGGACATGGTCTTAACTTACTTTCGCTCAGTTACATTCGCCTTCCTCGTTTAATGAGGACTGAAACTTAATCGCTTCGACTGCTGTTATTCCTCTTTGCGCTGTTACATTCGCCTTCCTCGTTTAATGAGGACTGAAACAACATCCAAGATGCATATACTGTCAGGCCGCTCAACCTTGTTACATTCGCCTTCCTCGTTTAATGAGGACTGAAACGGAACTATTGTCGGCGGCACTTCAAGCATTCATAACCCGTTACATTCGCCTTCCTCGTTTAATGAGGACTGAAACGTAGAAATTATTGAGGTCTTAGGATATGCAAAAGACGGGTTACATTCGCCTTCCTCGTTTAATGAGGACTGAAACACAACAAGGAAAAGGCCAATATCCTCCTGCAAATTAGTTACATTCGCCTTCCTCGTTTAATGAGGACTGAAACGCAGATATCCTTTGACGCGCTCTTTAACATCAGGACATGTTACATTCGCCTTCCTCGTTTAATGAGGACTGAAACGGAAAGCAGTTGTCACTTCCATTTTAAGCAAAGCAGTTACATTCGCCTTCCTCGTTTAATGAGGACTGAAACAAAAAACAAGGGCGCGGATACCAGTCGTACCGCCGCCGTTACATTCGCCTTCCTCGTTTAATGAGGACTGAAACACAGAAGCTTGTGCAGCTGCACCTGCAGCGGCAGCGGTTACATTCGCCTTCCTCGTTTAATGAGGACTGAAACTTACTACAAAGTCACTTTGTGAAGCATATGTCACCGCGTTACATTCGCCTTCCTCGTTTAATGAGGACTGAAACGCATGATGGCAAGTATATCTTCACTTAATCCATCAGTTACATTCGCCTTCCTCGTTTAATGAGGACTGAAACACGGTGGTGCTCTGTATGCTCAAGAAAAAGGCAATATACGTTACATTCGCCTTCCTCGTTTAATGAGGACTGAAACATACATACCTTTACCATGTGTCAAGGTTTTTTACTTGACGTTACATTCGCCTTCCTCGTTTAATGAGGACTGAAACTATAGTTAGTGCTATATATCTTGCCGGAATTATATCGGTTACATTCGCCTTCCTCGTTTAATGAGGACTGAAACCTTATATATACCCCCTCCATACAACAACTTACGAATAAAGTTACATTCGCCTTCCTCGTTTAATGAGGACTGAAACTTCAAACAGCACTTGGGTTATGAATCATATATACTTCCGTTACATTCGCCTTCCTCGTTTAATGAGGACTGAAACGGAACCATGACGACAGAGGGCAGGAAGATTCAAACGAAGTTACATTCGCCTTCCTCGTTTAATGAGGACTGAAACTCTAATAATGTTTCATAGTCGGGCTCATATTCAACTGTTACATTCGCCTTCCTCGTTTAATGAGGACTGAAACTTGATATGAAATTCCTAGCTTTTCGCTCCATGCTTTAGTTACATTCGCCTTCCTCGTTTAATGAGGACTGAAACAGTGGCAGAGATAGAATGGATAGTAACGGCAACGACAGTTACATTCGCCTTCCTCGTTTAATGAGGACTGAAACGTTTCAATAACCTTGTTGAAGGCATTGACATACTCGTTGTTACATTCGCCTTCCTCGTTTAATGAGGACTGAAACGAAAAGGAAACATAAATCTTAGGGAATGTATCAAATGCGTTACATTCGCCTTCCTCGTTTAATGAGGACTGAAACACACTGTAACTACTAATTTTGCAGCTGATGATACTTTAGGTTACATTCGCCTTCCTCGTTTAATGAGGACTGAAACCTCCTTAACTGTTTAATAAACTCTTTAACCTTTTGGTATGTTACATTCGCCTTCCTCGTTTAATGAGGACTGAAACCGATAAACAGCTAAATTCCTGCCGTAAATTTCCGTTCATGTTACATTCGCCTTCCTCGTTTAATGAGGACTGAAACTTCCAAAAAATACTATTTCCCTTGGAAATGCTTTTAGTTACATTCGCCTTCCTCGTTTAATGAGGACTGAAACACAATTTAACACTTACAGTTCCTTCTGGCGCCACACGTTACATTCGCCTTCCTCGTTTAATGAGGACTGAAACCTACAAGCTCATGCTCGGTATACCACTCGTTGCCGTGTTACATTCGCCTTCCTCGTTTAATGAGGACTGAAACTATGTGTTTTCCTCGATGCGAAGTATTACACCGTTTGGTTACATTCGCCTTCCTCGTTTAATGAGGACTGAAACAGGTACATTACCCTTTCCAGCCTGTCCTTACGGTCGGGTTACATTCGCCTTCCTCGTTTAATGAGGACTCAACCTGTTAGTAATCGATCGGTAGGTAAATGTTAAAGGCCGTACCCGATGAAGGTACAGCCTGATTTTTATAATGAGGTTTTACTAGCCATTCGTAGTGTCCGCAATAGGCAATACGGTTAACTAGCGTATCCTCTTAAGTGGGAGTTAACTATGTCTAAGTCCATGGATAAGTTCGACTAGGCTTCGGCTTCAGGTGTAGTTAAAACTCAATCGAAGCCAGTCTCACTTTAAGAACTGGCTAATTCCAGGCGAAAGTACTATTCTCAAAAGCATGTCTTTGTGTTAAGGTAAAGATAATCTGTTAAGAGAAGGGGATATGATATGGTTAGAGCAATCATACTTTTATGCATCGCAGTTTTTGGATTTTGTTTCATTCCCCAGACCGGGTATGCCAACGCGGCTGATGCGAAGAATGAGGCTGTCCGGTTAGGTATTGATAATATTGATGATTATTTACATATCTTTGCCGGTAAAAAAGTCGGTCTTATAACTAATGCTACGGGCATTAACAGCAAATTTGAAAGCTCTGTTGATATTCTTTACAGCAAGACTAACTTAGTGGCACTATTTTCGCCCGAGCATGGTATCCGCGGCGCGGCAAAAGCCGGTGACAAGGTAGGCAATATCATCGATGCTAAAACAGGCTTGCCGGTACATAGTTTATACGGTGCGACCAAAAAGCCGACGCCCGAAATGATCAGTGGTCTGGATATACTGGCTTTTGATATCCAGGATGTTGGCGCCCGGCCGTACACCTATATTTATACTATGGCGTATGCTATGCAAAGTGCTAAAGAGCAAGGCAAGACATTTGTTGTTTTTGACCGGCCTAATCCTATTGGCGGTGTGGAGGTTGAGGGCGGTCTTATAAAACCCGGGTATGAATCTTTTATTGGGATGTACCCGATTCCCAGCCGTCATGGGATGACTGTCGGCGAATTGGCTCAGTTTTTCAATAGTGAGTTCGGCATTGGCTGTGAACTTATTGTTATTAAAATGACAGGCTGGCAGCGTAATATGTACTACTTCGATACCGGACTGCCTTGGGTTATGACGTCTCCTAACATCCCAACGCCGGAAACGGCGCTTGTATATCCGGGAACAGGCATTTTCGGCGGAACTAATGTATCTGAAGGCGTTGGTACGACAAGGCCTTTTGAGTTTGTCGGCGCGCCCTGGCTCAATGGCGAATTTTTAGCTTGGCGGCTGAATAGAATGGAATTACCGGGTGTAATATTTAGACCGGCTTACTTTACGCCGCAGTTTGGATTGTATAAGGGCGAGCAGTGCGCCGGAATTCAACTGCATATTACTGACAGTAACGCGTTTAGGCCGGTAAAGACCGCAATGCTCATACTTGATCAAGTAAAAGACCTAGGGGGCGATAATTTCAGATTTAAGCGTCCTAATGGTACTGACAGGTCGCTTGATCTTATTGTCGGTGATGACCGGCTGCGCACCGGCAGGGCGACGGTGGCAGAACTGCTCGGCGAATGGGCAGTAGAAGCCGATAGTTTTAAAGCGAAGGCCCAAAAATATTATTTATATGAATAAGCAAGTCTTTTGTTGATAATGATTTTATAATAGGTAAACCTGTAGATGCCCTGCAGGTTTTTTCCATGTGGTTAGAGGATTACCATAATGCTATGCGAATTATACCTAGGTATAATATTGATCAATAAAAAAAGGATGGTTGATGATGCTGAAACGCTTGTGGGAAGTGCGGGAAGAAGTAAGGAAACGCCGCCCGCTGATTGTCAATATAACCAATAATGTTGTAACAAATTTTACGGCTAATGTCCTGCTAGCAGCAGGGGCTTCGCCAATAATGTCGGAAGGCATTGACGAGTCAGAGGCTTTAGCCCGGGCAGCCGACGCTGTAGTCTTAAATATTGGCACACTGCATTCGCGCCAAGTAAAATACTGTTTAAAAATCGGGGCCGAGGCCAACCGGTTTGGCAAACCTGTTATTTTTGACCCCGTCGGAGCGGGTGCGACACCGTTTCGCAATGCAACTGCCGCGCAAATATTAACCGATATAGATGTAAGTTTGCTTAGGGGCAATTATGGCGAAATCGGTTTTCTGGCTGGTGCATCCGACAAGGTTAAAGGCGTAGATAATTGCTCAGTGGACGCTGATGTAGTTATGCTCAGGAGATTGGCAAAGGATACCGGCGCGGTGATAGCCGCAACTGGGCCAACCGATTATATAACAGACGGCGGAGCAGTATTTACCAATGAGACCGGGCATATTCTGCTGCAGTATGTCACTGGCGCAGGTTGTGCGCTGACGTCCCTGACCGGGGCCTTTATGGCGGTTGCCGATGATAATAAACTCGGTGTGCTGGCTGCCTTGGCTTTTTACGGAGCGGCAGCAGAGAAGGCAGCAGCCAAAGCAAAAGGACCGGCCAGTTTTGCGGTCGGGTTTGTTGATGCGCTATATACGCTAAGTTATAAGGAGTTTAAGAAGATAACTGAAGGCAAGATCGCCGTCATTGGTGAATCAGCCCGTGAAAACATCGATCTTGAATTAAACCGTAAGGAGTAGCATTGGTATTTGCTAACTGGGGTGAAAATGGGTAAAAATACTGAAACTGAACTAAAACTGCAAATAACAGATCGTAAGATATGGTGCGATATACTGGAGTCTTCGCGAATAGCTGAATATATCCAGCCTAACTCGCTCGGCTATGAAACATTGGAAGCGTGTTACTACGATACCCCGCAGCGAGCGCTTCGTCACGCCGGTTTAGCCTATCGTATTCGCCGTGAAGGCGGGCAGTGGGTTGCCACAGTAAAGGGCGGGGGCAAATCAGCAGGCGGACTCCATATGCGGCAGGAATGGAATGTTCCGGTTAAGGACTGTATGCCTAGTATAAAGCCATTTTTAAACACAACGGTAGGAGAAAGAATCCAGACTTTAGTTGGGCAGGACAAGTTGATGCTGCTGTTTATCACCAGATTTGAGCGGCGAACTGCTATGCTGAAGACACCTGATGGCAGCATTGTCGAGGCAGCTGCTGACCGCGGTGAAATTATTGCGGGCGATAACCGTGAACAGATCATGGAATTAGAGCTGGAGCTTAAAGCCGGCTGTACCGCCGCACTGCTTGAATTGGGCGCAGCTTTGGCTGAGCAGTATCCCTTACTTTTAGAACCGCGCAGCAAGTATTACCGTGGCTTGCTCATAGCTGGACTTGCTCAAGATGATTACCGCTGTGCTGCTGAAGTAGAAACCGATAAAGAAAATGAGCAGGCCCTGATATCGGCTGTAACCCAGGTATTAAATGCGCAGTCCTGTTTTCTGCGCCTGGCAGACAGAGCCGAAAATATCCTGGCATTGAGACATTGTGCAGCTTATTTGGCACAGGTTATTACCGCTCATAAGGCCGAAATGCGGTCTGAACTATACAAGGCAATCCATGATGAGCTAGACCGTTTTCAACGCGCTGTCAACAATAAACAGGGCGACGATCTTTTTGCGATACTAGGTACCGGCCGCTATACAGCATTATTGTTAAAACTGTGGGCATGGGCTGTAAAAAGAAACCCAGAAGGCGATTAACGTCTTCTGGGTTTCCTAATCATTAGGTTTATAGTTATCTTGTGCCGAAATTTTCACCTTGGCTGACTGCTGCCTGGGCAGCTGCTAAGCGGGCGATTGGTACACGGTAAGGTGAGCAACTGACAAAATCAAGGCCAATTTGATGGCAGAACTCGACTGAGCTAGGTTCACCGCCATGCTCGCCGCAAATGCCGATTAGCAGATCGGGGCGTGTTTTACGGCCGCCTTCAACTGCCAACTGCATTAGTTTGCCGACGCCTTTGCGATCAAGCACGGCAAATGGATTGTCTTTCAGGATCTTCATACGGAGATATTCAGGCAGGAACTTACCTTCGGCATCGTCGCGGCTGAAACCGAGACAGGTCTGGGTCAGGTCGTTAGTACCGAAGCTAAAGAACTCAGCTGATTCGGCCAATTCGTCAGCAAGCAGAGCGGCGCGGGGGAGTTCAATCATGGTGCCGCTAGTATAGTGGAAGCTGACTTTTTGTTCAGCTATAACTTCAGCGGCGATACGATCAATTCTTTCTTTAAAGAAAGCCATTTCATCCTTACTGAGGGTAAGCGGAATTTCGACTTCAGGCAATACTTTGTAGCCCTCTTTAGTCAGGCGGGCGGCGGCATTGAAGATTGCCCGCATTTGCATTTCATAAACTTCCGGGAAGCTGATGCCTAAGCGGCAGCCGCGATGACCCAGCATGGGGTTAAATTCATGCAACTGTCTAACTTTTTTAAGCATTGCCTCATGTTCGGCCAGCAACGCCGGGTTTTCGCCCGAAGTGCGGAGGCGGGTCGTTTCAACAAGCAGTTCTTCCATGCTTGGTAAGAACTCATGCAGCGGCGGATCAAGTAAGCGAATGCAGACAGGGTAACCTTCCATGGCTTTAAGAATTCCGTAGAAGTCACCTTCCTGCATCGGCAGCAAGCTTGAGAGCGCTTCTTGGCGTTCTTCTAATGTCTCAGCCAGGATCATTTTCTGAACATAAGGCAGGCGTGCCGGTTGCATAAACATATGCTCTGTACGGGTTAAGCCAATACCTTTTGCGCCAAACTCCCGAGCCTTCCGGGCATCTTCCGGAGTATCAGCGTTAGCTCTGACCTCAAGACGTTTTAGCTCGTCGGCCCATGTTAACAGCTCCAGGTATTCCGGAGAAAGTTCAGGATCCTTCATGGGTACATCACCGAGGATTACGCGTCCGGTTGAGCCGTCAATCGAAAGGGCTTCGCCTTCCTTTATTACTAGATCGCCGATGCTAAGCTGGCGATGATTATAGTCAATTTTCAAAGCTTCGCAGCCGCATACGCAGGGTTTACCCATGCCGCGGGCAACAACAGCGGCGTGGCTGGTCATACCGCCGCGACTGGTTAAAACACCTTGCGCGGTAATTATGCCGTGGATATCGTCAGGAGTGGTTTCGGTTCTGACAAGCAGAACCTTTTTGCCGGTTTTGCCCAGATGTTCGGCTTCGTCAGCATCAAAAACGACGGTACCCGAAGCTGCGCCGGGGGAAGCTGGCAGTCCCGTTGCTACGACATTAAGTTTAACGCTGCTGTCGATTTGGCGGTGAAGCAGCTGATCGAGTTGGCCTGGTTCAACAAGCAGGATAGCATCCTTTTTGCTAATCAGACCTTCGGATACTAAATCATGAGCGATTTTAACGGCAGCTTGGGCGGTACGTTTGCCGTTTCTGGTCTGCAGCATAAAGAGCTTGCCCTTTTCGATAGTAAACTCGATATCCTGCATATTACGATAGTGTTTTTCCAGCGTATTAGCTATCTGCGCAAATTGGGCAAAAATTTCGGGCATTTCATCCTTTAATTTTGAAATAGGCTGCGGAGTCCGGATACCGGCTACAACGTCCTCACCTTGAGCATTGGTCAAATATTCCCCGTACAGCAGGTTTTCACCGGTCGAAGGATTTCTGGTAAAGGCAACGCCGGTACCGCAGTCATTACCCATATTGCCGAATACCATTGACTGAACGTTAACAGCGGTACCTAGCTCATGATCGATTTTATTAAGGTTGCGGTAGATAATAGCCCGGTCATTATTCCAGGAACGGAATACGGCCTCAACAGCCATAAACAGCTGTTCCATCGGGTCTTCCGGGAAGGCTCGGCCGGATTTTTGCTGAACAAGTTCTTTATAAGCATCGATAATATCACGGAGTGATTCCGGACTGAGTTCTTGATCGTAAGTTACACCCTGGCGGTCTTTTTGACGGCTTAGGATAAATTCGAAGTCGTGTTTTTCGATACCGAGTACGACATCTGAGAACATTTGAATAAAGCGGCGATAAGCATCGTAGGCAAAGCGCAGGTTATCGGTATTTTTGGCAAGTCCTTGCACTGTTTGTTCATTGAGGCCCAGATTCAAGATTGTGTCCATCATACCAGGCATTGAGAATACCGCGCCCGAGCGCACTGAAACTAATAAGGGATTAGCGATATCGCCGAATTTTTTCCCGGTCTGCTGTTCAAGCTGCAGAAGGTTGCGCCGCACTTCGTCCTCCAAACCCTCTGGTAATTTCTGATCAGCTTTGTAATACTGGCGGCAAGCCTCAGTTGTGATTGTCATTCCCGGCGGAACGGGCAGACCAAGATTGGTCATCTCGGCTAAATTTGCTCCTTTTCCTCCCAATAGCGAGCGCATTTCAGCGCTGCCTTCATGAAACAAATATACATATTTAATGGACACTAGTGATCTTCTCCTTTTCCTTTACGGTAAATTTCGAGGACCTTGGCGGCTGTTTCTTCGGTAGCCTTGTTGGTAACATCAATTACCGGACAGCCTATTTTACGCATAATCCTATCGGCATATTCAAGTTCTTCCAGAATGCGCTCGTAATTGGCGTAGTCGGCGGTTTGAGACAAACCCATGGCCTTCAACCGCTCTTTCCGGATTTCAAATAGCAGTGATGGTTTTATTGACAGGCCAATTACTTTACTGGGCGCGACCTGAAATAACTCCTTCGGCGGTGTTACCTCAGGCACAAGCGGCATATTGGCCGCCTTAATTCCCTTGTGGGCGAGGTAAATACATAGCGGGGTCTTAGATGCGCGCGATACCCCGGTGATAACTAGGTCGGCCCTGAGCAGACCGCGCGGTTCTTTGCCGTCGTCAAACTTGACAGCAAACTCAAGGGCTTCAACTTTGTTGAAATATTCTTCGTCAATTTTACGAATTAGGCCAGGTTGATTTTTGGGGGTTGTGTGTGTCATTTTATTAATGGCATCAACAATTGGCCCCATAACATCAACTGCTGTCAGGCCCAGTTCATTAGCTTTGTCTTCCAGAAAAGTTTTCAGGTTGGGGCGAACTAAAGTATAAACGACTGCGGCATTAGCCTCGGCGGCCTCCAGCAAAGCTTCTTCGACCTGCCGGTTGGAAAGTAAGTAAGGTACTCGGCGGATATCAATATGGCCAGCGTCGAATTGACTGGCCGCTGCCTTAACCACTACCTCTCCCGTCTCGCCAATGGAGTCTGACAATATGTAAACGATAGGTGCACGGCTGCTTAATTTGAGATTAATCGCGACTCCTCCTTTTAGTAGCTGATTAACTAGAGATTAAGCCCTAACTTTTGTTCTCGACAAGTTGTACGAATAGGCGAGTTATATTGGTTTTAGTGAAGCGTCCGACTACTTTAAACTTTTCTTGACCGTTAACTTGCTCGGCATCAACAACAGGCAGCGAGTCAACTTGGTGACTAATCAGCTTTTGCGCTGCCCGCAAGACTGATTCATGCGGCGAAGTTACGATGATATTAGGCATTCTGGTCATAACGATTTTAACCGGCATATCATTGATGTTTTTCCCGCCCATTGTTGATTTCAGGAGATCTTTACGGGATATGACACCTTCGAGATAACTGCCTTCAGAAACTACGAATACCGTACCAACGTCTTCAATAAACATAGTAACGATAGCATCATAAACTGAGCAGCTTTCCCGAACTACAATTGGAATTGAGTGGATATCGGCTACTCGGAATTGGCCAAGGACAGAAGCAATTAGGTCGGAGGGATCCTTGCCAGTATAGTAGTAGCCCACTCGAGGGCGAGCACCTAGAAGCCCGGAACGGGTCAGAATTGCCAGATCGGGCCGCAGTGCCGCCCGGCTCAAGTTTACTTTCTCAGCAATTTGATTTCCGGTTATTGGGCCATTGGTCTTAACGATATCCAAAATAATACTTTGCCGTGGTGTTAGTTCGATATGAGCCACCTGCCTTTCTGTAATTAATGTACCTTTTATGAAAAAATAGCTAATATATTATACTACAATTATGCAATAATACCTGCATAATTGGCAACTATTTCTTTATTAGTCAACGTGAATTTTTTGATTTTTTTTAGATAAATTTTCGCCTTTCTGCCTAGCTGATTAAATGGTTTGTACTGCTTAGTCCACAGAATTTACCAAAGGATTCTAGTGGTTATAGGTAGAAATAAGAATATATTGACAAAGGAGGAAGTGATAAACTAGTGCCGCAGTTTGTGCATCGAATAGTAATATTATTAGTCTGTTTTACCTTTGTAATCAATCTGGTCGGTTTGCCTAAAGCTGAGGCCGGAATTATCAGTCAGAAGCAGGAAATATCAATCGGCCGCGACGTTGCCAAACAGCTTGAGAAAAAGTATGGACTGGTCGAAGACCCCGCTTTGCAGGAAAGAGTCGACAGGATTGGCCAGAGCCTAGTCGCTGTAAGTGACCGTAAGGATATACAATATAGTTTCAAAGTATTAAATTCGAAAGAGATTAACGCGCTGGCCGCGCCCGGCGGCTATATCTATGTTTTTAAAGGCTTGATTGATTTGATGCCGTCCGATGATGAGCTCGCCGGCGTTATCGGTCACGAAGTTGGGCATGTTGTTGAGAAGCATACCGTCAAGCAAATTGAAAAAAGTATGGGAATGGGGATATTATTTGGCGTACTGTTTGGTGACAAAGGGGTTGCGCTGCAAAACTTAGCTTTTAACGCGATAATGGCCGGCTACAGCCGGGACGACGAGCGTGAAGCTGATAAGCTAGGCTTTGTCTACGCTTACAATGCCGGCTATAACCCTTATAGTATGATGATGGGCCTTAAGAAACTATCAGAATTAAACCAGAACTATCAAACTACTTTATTCTCGGGTCACCCTGAAGGACGAGCACGGGTAGCCGCGGTCCAGAAGTACATGGACGAGGCCCAGATTAAGCCGCATGTGGTCATTTTAGATGATGACAAGGGCGCTCAGATTGTTGAAGGTGAATGGAAACTGCCGCCGCTAACAGCGACCTTCAGCGACTATAAGCCGCATTGCCGAGCATACTTTGCAGCCGGAAGGTTATCGAAGCTGAGGCAACTGCCAGATTATTCAGCAGATAAGTTTATTACCGATAGCGACGGCATCAACTGTACCATTTATTATGATGACCAGAATGTAATAACTTTAACGCCTGAAGATGCCGCAGCCAATGCAACTAATGTAATGGATCTGGCTGGGACTTACATAGCGAAAATTAAAGAATGGAAGGTAGAATAATTACAACCCCGCCCCGAAGGCGGGGTTGTTCAATTCCACACTTAAACGCCTGCTGGAATAATGCGGCGGAATAGCTCTCGTCCGGGATAGATGGCCGCAGTACCAAGCGCTTCTTCAATCCGAAGGCCTTCGTTCCATTTTACCGTACGCTCAGTGCGGGCAATCGAACCGACTTTGAGCTGGCCGGCGTTAGTAGCAATAGCCAAGTGCACAATTGTAAAATCTTCAGTCTCGCCGGAGCGCGCCGAAATAACCGGGAGATAACCGGCACTTTTTGTGACGGTGATGGCTTCCATGGTTTCAGTAATAGTGCCGATTTGGTTTAGCTTGATAAGCACCGAGTTGCCGATGCCGCGCGCCAGGCCTTTTTTGATACGGCTGACATTGGTGACAAACAGATCATCGCCAACTAGTTGGACTTTATTTTTCAGCCTTTGCGATAGTACTTCCCACCCGGACCAATCGTCTTCGGCCATACCATCTTCGATGGAGATAATGGGATATTTAGTTGTCCAGCTTTCCAAGATTCCTGCGAATTCAGCGGCAGCCATTTGCTTTTGCTCAAGTTTAAAACAATACTTTCCGTCTTCATAAAAATGACTGGAGGCTACGTCCAGAGCGATAGCGATATCTTTGCCAGGTGTATAGCCTGCTTGTTCGATTCCGGCTACAAGCAAGTCAAGACCTTCGGTGTTGGAGGCAAAGGTTGGCCAGAATCCGCCTTCATCGGCGACTGAAACAGGTTTGCCTAATTTTGCAAACACCTTCTTGGTGCCATTATAGACGTTAACCGTCATTTCGATGGCTTGAGCGAAGGTTTGGGCGCCGACCGGGATAATCATAAAGTCCTGAATATCAATGGTTTGATTGGCATGAATACCACCCCCGATAATCTGAATCATAGGAACCGGTATGACCCGGGCATCCGAACCGCCCAGATATCGGTATAGCGGCATATTGAGAGCATTGGCAGCCGCCCAGGCCGTCGCCATCGATACGCCGAGCATAGCGTTAGCTCCCAGGCAGGACTTGTTTGTTGTTCCGTCAATTTCATTGAGCAAGTTGTCAATACAAGCCTGATTAAGAGCGTCCTGTCCGATAAGGCGGGGCGCAATTATCTCATTTACATTGCTGATAGCCTTAAACACACTCTTGCCGCCCAGACGCGACGGATTATTATCCCTTAATTCCAGTGCTTCGTATTTACCGGTAGATGCTCCAGAGGGCACAGTTCCGCGTCCGGCTGTGCCATTCTCAAGAATGACATCCACTTCGATGGTGGGGTTTGCCCGTGAATCGTAGACCTGACGGGCCTTAATAGTGCGAATGCTTGTTGCTTTCAAAATTGCAGCTCCTCTCAAAATAAAATAGCTAATGTACCCCCCTTGTTTTTTATTGCACTTAAAGAGTAATACATTCTTCCACGTTATTTCGAATAGCACCTCCCAATTTATTCCAATATTTAAACATTTTTACATCCAGAATATTTCTATTTATCGCTCATATAAGTGTTATACATCAATGCTGGTGCATAGCAATATAAGGTGTGTTTTTTTAAAATGAGGAAAACCATCAGGGAGGATTTTATGGGCAAGAAAGAATGTGTGGCAATGATTTTGGCCGGGGGGCAGGGAAGCAGATTAGGGCTTTTAACCAAGAAGGTTGCCAAACCGGCTGTACCATTTGGGGGCAAATACCGGATTATTGATTTTACTTTAAGCAACTGCCGAAACTCGCAGATTGATATTGTTGGCGTGCTTACTCAGTATCAGCCGCTGGCGTTAAACAGTTATATCGGGCTTGGCAGTGCCTGGGATCTTGACCACAAAGACGGCGGCGTTTTTGTACTGCCGCCTTACACCCGAGAGGGCGGGGCTGAGTGGTATCGGGGTACCGCCGACGCCATGTGGCAAAATGCTCACTTTATAGAACAATTTAATCCAAGCTATGTATTAGTGCTTTCGGGCGACCATATATATACTATGGATTACGCTAAAATGCTAGATTTTCATAAAGCAAAAAAAGCTGATGCGACAATTTCGGTAATGGAGGTTCCCTGGGCCGAAGCCAGTCGGTTCGGAGTAATGAGCGCCGGCGAGTCGGGGCGGATAACCGAATTTCAGGAAAAGCCGGCTCGCCCTAAAAGTAACCTGGCTTCAATGGGCATATACATCTTTAATTGGAAATATTTAAGGAAGCAACTCGAAGAAGATAGCAAGAATATTGCTTCGGGGCATGATTTTGGCAAGAATGTCATTCCCAAGATGCTGAACGAAGGCCATCGCCTGTTTGCGTATCCTTTTAAAGGCTATTGGAAGGATGTTGGGACAATCGAAAGTTTCTGGGAAGCCAACATGGATTTGCTGGCTGACCGGCCTCAGCTTGACATTTATAATCCCGACTGGCGCATCTATTCAGTTAATCCGACCCGTCCGCCGCACTATATCGCTGCAGGGGCTAAGGTTAGCCGCTCGCTGGTCAGTGAAGGCTGCACAATTTTCGGCGAAGTCGATCAATCGGTAATCTTCCCCGGGGTTTATATCGGTGCCGGCGCCAAGATTGTAAATTCTATCGTAATGCCATACGGACAAATTTCTGCCGGGGCTTATATCGACAGGGCAATTCTCGGACGCCGCTGTGTAGTCGAAGAGGGCGTGCGGGTAGGTTGGCGAGGCTTAAGCTCGACGCCGGCAATATCCGTAGTTCCTGAGCATGCTGTTATCAGGCAAGGGGAGTGCTGGGGGCCTGACGGCGTCATTCTCCAAGAGCATGTCGGCTAGCGCGCTAAGTTTTTTGCCATTTTTAATGAGGGGGATAAATCGTGGAAAACGTCATGGGTATAATTAATCTGCATGAAAATGAGGAAATGCTGCGCGAGGTTACTAAACATCGCCCGCTGGCCGCCGTTCCCTTTGCCGGGCGTTATCGGATTATTGATTTTGTGCTATCCAGCATGGTTAACTCGGGAATACACAATGTTGGGATTCTCGTTTCCAATAAGTACCGCGCCCTTATGGATCATTTGCGCTCGGGCAAGGAATGGGATTTAGCTCGTAAACGGGATGGCCTGTTCATCCTGCCGCCGGCCGAATCCCAGCAAGGCAAGCCCCAGAGTGATATTGATAATTTATTCAGCAATCTTGATTATATAAAGAGCAGCCGCCAGCAGTATGTGCTGATAACGGGCAGCAGTATTATCTGTAACCTCAATTTTAAAAAGGCCTTCCAATTCCATCAGACAAAGCAGGCCGATATCACTGTTTTATATAAAGAACTTGATAGCCGGCAGGAAGACTTTAAGCATTCCACAATAATCGACTGCGATGATCAAGGCCGGGTAGTCGACATGGCGGTAAACCCGGTCAAGGTTACAAGCAACAAAGTATTTATGAAAATGTGTATCATGTCTAAAGACCTGCTGGTTGATATAATTACCGGCTGTGCCGCGCGCGGCAGCACCGACCTGCTTATGGATGGTCTGGTAAAAAATATCGGCAAGCTGGCAATCTACGGTTATCAATACAAGGGCTTTATGGCCAGAATTCATTCAGTTCCCAGCTACTATCGGCATAGCATGGAGCTTCTAAAACCTGAGAAGTGGCAGGAGTTATTTTTTAAATCAGGACCGGTCTATACTAAAGTAAAAGATGAGGCTCCTGTTAAGTATAAAGAGAGTGCCTGCATCAATAATGCTATGATTGCCAATGGCTGTGTAATCGAGGGTGCCGTAGAAAACAGCATTTTGTTCCGCGGTGTTACAGTCGGACCCGGGGCGTATATAAAAGACAGCATCATTATGCAGAAATGCCAGGTCGGCGCAAACGCCAGGCTGGAGAATGTTATTTGCGACAAAGATGTTGCCATAACGGACGGAAAATGGCTGAAAGGCGAAAGTACTTACCCGTTGGTTATTGCCAAAGGAACAGTTATCTAAGAGTGAACAGCCGCTCTTAGCTCACAATTTTCAAGTTGGGAGTTTAGGGCGGCTGATTATTTGTTAATAAACCATAATATAGCAGGAATCTAGAGCATTAAAACCGAAATATAGCAGGAATCTAGAGCATTAAAACCGAAATATAGCAGGAATCTAGAGCATTAAAACCGAAAGTCTCTAGATATACTTTTAGTGATAGAGATAATCAAGGTCACGGAGGTGCCTATGGATAAACGCAGCGATGTTACTAAGCGAAAGGAAGACGCCAAGGAAAAATTTAAGGCGATCTTTATCCATAAATTGCAGACAATGCATGGGAAAAGCTTAGGTGAGGCCAGCCTTCATGATAAGCATACCGCATTGGGCGGCTTGATTAGGGATTACATCAGCCAGAACTGGATTCAAACAAACCGCCAGTACAGCGAAAGCGGTGTTCGGCAGATTTATTATTTCTCGATGGAATTCTTGCTGGGCAAGCTGATGGGTATGAACCTTATCAATACCGGAATCAAGGAAGTCTGCCAGCAAGCGCTTGCTGAGCTTGGGATTGACCTTGAAGACTTGGAGAAAGAGGAGCCTGATGCCGGTCTTGGCAACGGCGGCCTCGGACGCTTGGCAGCCTGTTTCCTCGATTCACTGGCGGCGCTGGGACTGCCTGGACATGGCTGCGGCATTCGTTATCAATACGGCCTGTTTGAACAAAAAATCGTCAATAAGCATCAGGTCGAGCTGCCTGATAATTGGCTGAAGGACGGCTATATCTGGGAGTTTCGCAAGACCGATAAGGCTGTTACTGTTAGGTTCGGCGGTAATGTCGTATGGGAGGAATACAACGGTTCATATAGATTCCGGCTGGAAAACTATGAGGAAGTATTAGCCGTTCCCTATGATATTCCAATCATCGGTTATCGCAACAATACCGTAAATACACTTAGACTGTGGAACGCAGAACCGGCGCAGCAGGAATTTGATTTGTCGTCCTTTAACAAAGGCGATTATCTCAAGGCTGTTGAGTATAAGCAATCGGTTGAGCGGATATCGACCATTCTTTATCCTGAAGATACCTTTTACGAAGGCCGCCTGCTCAGATTAAAACAGCAGTACTTCTTTGTTTCGGCAGGCCTCCAGAGCATAATCAGGCGGTTTAAGAAAAAACAGCACTCTATCCATGAGCTCGCCGATAAAGTCGGGGTTCACATTAACGACACCCATCCGGCTGTGGCAATCCCGGAACTCATGCGCATTCTGATGGATGATGAGGGGCTGGGCTGGGATGAGGCCTGGCAAATTACCACCAAAACTATCTCGTACACCAACCATACAATAATGCCGGAAGCATTGGAAAAGTGGCCGGTGGATATGTTTAAAACACTGCTGCCCCGGATTTTTATGATTATCGAGGAGATTAATGAACGTTTTTGCCGCAGCTTATGGGAAAAGTATCCCGGTCAGTGGGATAAGATTGCGGCCATGGCCATTATTGCCGATGGGCAGGTTCATATGGCTAAGCTGGCAGTTGTCGGCAGCTACAGCGTCAATGGGGTTGCCGCCATCCATACCAATATTCTCAAAAACCATATAATGAAAGACTATAATGATATTTACCCTGGAAAGTTCAACAATAAAACCAACGGCATTGCTCACCGCCGCTGGCTGCTCAAGGCTAACCCGGGGCTGGCAGATCTGATAACCGAGGCCATCGGACCCGAGTGGATAACCGACGCCGACCGGTTTAGCGACTTGCTGAAATTTCGGGATGATAAGGCTTTTCTCGAACGGCTGCATCAGGTCAAACAGCAGAACAAGCAAAAATTAATAAAGTTGATAGCCGATAAATATCAGATCGCCCTTGACCCTAATTCCATCTTTGATGTTCAGATAAAACGCATTCACGCCTATAAGCGTCAGATTCTCAACGCTTTGCAGATTATCGATGCCTATAACCAGCTCAAAGCCAATCCCGGCTTGGATATTGTACCCCGTACCTTTATTTTCGCCGGCAAAGCAGCCACAAGCTACAGCGCTGCCAAGCAAACCATTAAACTGATTAATAATCTGGCGGCCATAATCAATAATGATGCTGACATTAACGATAAGCTTAAGGTGGTTTTTCTCGAAAACTACAGTGTATCGCTGGGCGAGATGATTTTCCCGGCTGCTGATGTCAGCGAACAAATATCTACGGCCAGCAAAGAGGCTTCTGGCACCGGCAATATGAAATTCATGCTTAACGGAGCCATAACGGTGGGAACTTTAGACGGAGCCAATGTCGAGATCCGCGATGCCGTCGGTGACGATAATATCTTTATCTTTGGCCTGACAGCCGATCAGGTGATAAATTACTACCGCAACGGCGGCTACAGCGCCTGGGATGAATACAATTCAAACCCGCGCCTTAAAAAGGTTCTAGACCAGCTTGGCGCCGGTCAATTTTCCGATGAAAAGGCCGAGCTGCAAATGCTTTATGAATCATTGCTTTACCATAATGATGAGTTTTTTGTTTTGAAAGATTTTGACTCATATGTCGATACCCAAGCCAAAATTGACGAGTGTTACCGGAATCGGCTGGCTTGGCTTAGAATGAGCGCTGCCAATATTGCCGGCGCCGGCGTTTTTTCCAGCGACCGGACAATTGCTCAATACGCCGCCGAAATTTGGAAGATACAGCCGGTCAATATCAGTCGCTGACCTATGGGGGATGAGAAGATGAACATATCGCCGCTAAGCGAACATGACTTATATCTGTTTCATGAAGGGAGCAACTTCCGCAGTTATCAATTACTAGGAGCTCAGCTGACCAAGTACCGGGGCAAACCCGGTGTGCGATTTGCCGTCTGGGCGCCGAACGCTGCCGAGGTGCGCGTTGTCGGCAATTTTAATAACTGGCAGGGTGAGGCCCATGTAATGCGGCGCGTCCGCAAGTCGGGCGTTTGGTCACTGTTTATTGCCGGATTAGGGCCGGGCGAACTGTACAAATATGAAATAATTACGGCCGACGGCAGTCGGATATTAAAGGCCGACCCCTATGCTTTCAAGGCGGAGCTAAGACCGGGAACAGCTTCAGTTGTGGAAAGCCTTAATGACTATGAATGGCAGGATTCTGCCTGGCAATTGCGCAAAAAGCAGCGGCCTGTTTATGAACAGCCCATGCTTATTTACGAAGTCCACCTCGGGTCTTGGCGAAGAAACCAGGACGGCAGCCCGATGACCTACCGGCAATTAGCCGATGAACTTGTTAACTATGCTGTTGAGATGGGTTATACCCATATTGAAATAATGCCGCCGGTCGAGCATCCATTCGACGGTTCATGGGGCTACCAGGCCACAGGCTATTTTGCTGTTACCAGCCGCTACGGCTCACCCGCCGATTTCATGTATTTTGTCGATACTTGCCACTCGCGGGGACTGGGAGTAATCGTCGACTGGGCTCCCGGCCATTTCTGCAAGGACGACCACGGCTTGAGGCAGTTTGACGGTACACCGCTTTATGAATATGCCGATCAGCGAGGGGAAAACCCCGATTGGGGTACGGCCAATTTTGACTTAGGCCGGCCGGAAGTAAACAGTTTCTTGATATCCAACGCCATCTTCTGGTTTGATGTATACCATATTGACGGCCTCCGGGTTGATGCTGTAGCCAACATCTTATACCTGGACTATGGCCGGCGGTCAGGCCAATGGATGCCTAACCGCTTCGGCGGCAATGAGAATATTGAAGGAGTTGCCTTCCTGCGCAAGCTCAATCAAGCTGTTTTCGAATACTACCCTGAAGCCATGATGCTTGCCGAAGAGTCGACAGCCTGGCCGATGGTATCCTGGCCAACCGATGTNGGCGGTTTAGGGTTTAATTTTAAATGGAACATGGGTTGGATGAATGATATGCTGCGCTATATGGCCCTCGACCCTGTTCATCGGAAATGGAAACATAATCTAGTTACGTTCTCATTTATGTACGCTTTCTCGGAGAACTTCGTGCTGCCGCTGTCGCATGACGAAGTCGTGCACGGCAAGAAGTCGCTGCTCGATAAAATGCCGGGCGACTATTGGCAGAAGTTTGCTAATCTCCGCGCCTTTTATGCCTATTGGATGGCTCATCCCGGCAAAAAGCTGCTGTTTATGGGCGGTGAGTTCGGGCAGTTTATTGAATGGAAATTTGACGACAGTTTGGATTGGCATCTGCTCGACTATCCCATGCATAAAAAAATGCACGACTATTCGCGCGCTTTAAACAACTTCTACCGCCAGGAACAGGCTTTATGGCAGGTTGACTTTGCCTGGGATGGGTTTGAGTGGATTGATTGTCAGGACTATAGCCAGAGTGTGATCAGTTTTATCCGCCGCGGCCGAGATCAAGAGGACTTTATTATTGCGGTTTGCAATTTTACACCGGTAGTTCGCGACAATTACCGGATCGGGGTACCGGCAGCCGGCATTTATCACGAAGTTTTCAACAGTGATTGGGAAGATTACGGCGGATCGGGTCAGCTAAATGCCCAGCCGCTTGCCACTGAGCCCATTGAGTGGCATAACCGCGAATATTCACTAAACCTTCGTCTC
>JGI24707J26582_10000194_pt1 | contig 44450 bp, 32 predicted proteins | sample BioPla1DNA1_FD_26582 | JGI IMG/M metagenome (IMG submission 26582)
GGACGGTTCTTCTGCTTCATTCTTCAAAAAGAATGAAGCAGAAGAACCGTCCCCGTGCTTTACCTGCTGTTCTTTTTAATTTTGATTTAATTCTTCATCATCAAAATCATCTTCTACTTCTTCATCTTGGCTTTTGATAACTTTTCCTACTTCTTCAATTGATTTTGCTGTGTTTTGAATCATGATTTTTACTATCTTTTTAACTTTAGGTTCAATGTCTTTTACTGTGTTCCCCATTTTTGATGCAAAATCTTTTGCCCATCTTTCTACATCTTTAATAAATTCTTCTCCGCGAAACTCAAATTCAGAATCTTCTTTAACAGAGTCATCTTTACCTAATGCGTTTAACATTTCTACTGCTTGTTCTGGTGTGATTTTTCCTTCGTCAACCATTTTTAAAATCATTTTAGTTTCTTCACTCATATTAATCCTCCTCTTGATTATTTTCATCATATTTTTATTGATTACTTATTTTCTCTAATATATACGTAGCTTATTAAATTTTGTTTGAATTTCCTTTCTTTTATTAGCATTAATTTTTATATATTTAGAATTAAGCTATTTATTTTGGGCAAGATAATAATGATTTTACTATAAACTATATTTTTAAATCACTTATAGTTATTTTCAACATAAACTAAAGTATATGAATAATAAATTCTATAAGACATCCTCCACTATTGCAAACAGAATTAGAAAAGAGGGGGTATTTATGAGTCAAGAAAGTAAAAATACAACAGAAGAAATTGAAATCCTAAAAGCAGCTTTAGAAACTTTGCTAAAACATAGAAACTATAACTTTTTGGATCCCCTTGTTCAACATCTAAGTAGAAAAATCGATACTTTAATTAATAAATTAATCGAAGAACAATCTAACTGTCCAGAAATAAAGGATTAATATTAAAAACTAAGGGACATCAATTTAATGTCCCTTTACATACATTATTTATTTTTAGCCTGCTTATTATCTTTTATTGGTTTTTGTCGTCCTTCATGGTCCATATAATAATTTTCCTTTAATATAAGCTGGGAAATAGGTACAATTTCATAACCTTGCTCTTTTAAGCCAGTTATAATGGTATCTAGAGCATCCTTAGTATATTTTGCATTGTTATGAAACAATACTATAGATCCATTTCCTAAATGTTTATGGTTAAGTACTTGCTTTATAAGAGGTTCAACTCCATATTCCTTCCAATCAAGAGAATCGACATCCCACTGCACTGTATAATAATTACATTCTTCTGCCGCTTCTATAACTGTATTGTTATATTCCCCAAATGGTGGTCTAAAAAGATTCATTTCTATGCCTGTCAGTTTTTTTACTTCCTCATGAGCTGCCATAATTTCCTTTATATTTGCTTCTTTTGATAACTGCCCCATGTGGGGATGTTTGTTGGAGTGATTCCCTATATCATGCCCTGCTGCAGCAATCTTTTTTACTTCCTCAGGGTATTTTCTTACCCAATCCCCAACCAAAAAGAAAGTAGTCTTTACGCCATGTTTATCCAGTATCGCAAGTAAATCATCTGTATCATCAGCGCCCCAAGCCGCATCAAAGCTTATTGCAATTTTTTTCTCAGGTGTTTCTACGCAATATATAGGAAGCTTCCTCTGCTGTTTACCGGAAACTGTATTAAAGACTTCCGTTACATAAGGCCTTGAAAGACTCATACAAAAAATTATCAACAAAAGAGCCCAAACGACTTTGTTAATTCCTTTCAAATTTATAACATATATTTTCATAGGAATCCCCCCTCTTGATATTACTATTCAAAGGGGGGATGGCCATATTCTTATTATTTATAATAATTTAAGCAAATCCATAGAAATATTTTTGTATTTATTATTCGAAAGTTTTTCTATGGTAACTATAGCTTTTTTTATAAATTTTTCTTTTAATTTTTTCGTTTTTTCTAATGCCTTAGTTTGCCTTACCAATTGTATGACTTTTGATATTTCTTCGTTTGTTATATCAGCTTTTTTATATAGTAGATTTTTAATTTGGGGACATACTTTCTTATCCTCTAAGGCATATAATAAAGGAAGGGTATATATTCCTTGCCTGATATCATTGCCAATGGGTTTTCCTTCTATTTCTTCGCTTGAAACATAATCTAAAAGATCATCATAAATTTGAAATGCCATTCCAAAATAAGCAGCAAATTTCCCTAAGGTATTTAAAGTTTCTCTTTTGCATTTACTTTCATAGGCTCCTGTTAAAATACTCATTATAAATAATACAGCTGTTTTTCTATAAATTCTTTTTAAATAATCTAAAACTGTCACATCCATATTATATTTTATTTCATATTGGTCTATTTCACCTTCACAAATTGTCTTAAAGCCATGAGCAATTTTATTTAAATGTTCATAATGCATTTTATCTGACAATATGGTAAATGCTTTGGTAAACAGATAGTCTCCTACATAAACAGCCATGTCTTCTCCCCATTTTTCCTGAACTGTTACCCTACCTCTTCTTAATTTAGAGTCATCAATTATATCGTCATGAACAAGAGTAGCTGTATGAAGAAGTTCCATAGAGGCTGCTAAGGGAATAATCTTACTTTCATCATAGTTGCCAAACTTAGCTCCTAAAATTACAAAGGCTGGCCTTAATCTTTTACCACCTGCTTCTATTAATTCCAAACAAATATCTGTTAGTAACTTTTTCCTGGAAGGAATGGCTTCTTTCATATAGTTTTCTACTTTTATTAGCTCATTTTGTATCTCAGGATATGCTTGCCATAAGCCCATTATTAATCGTCCCTTCTTAGTTCTTTAGCCAATTTTGTGCTTTAAAATGATTATGGAGAAAATTAACAGCTACTCCAACAAAAAAACCTGTTACTACAGCTGAAACAAGAAGAACTGGTAAATAAATATAAATTTTAAAGTCTTGTATATATATTGCGGCTACAAAAAGCTGCCCTATGTTATGAAATATTGCACCACAAATACTTATAGAAGATATTCCTATAGCATCTTTAAAATACTTATATAATAAAATCATTACAATATTGCTAAGAAGTCCCCCTGTAATACTAAATAAAAAAGTAGAAAGACTTCCTCCATACATTGAACTTATTATAGTTCTTAATATAACTACTATTAGTGTTTCCTTCCAACCTAATATTAACAAAGTAAATAAAGAAATAATATTGGCTAGTCCCAATTTTATTCCTGGAAAAAGAACTGGGATTTGACCTTCAATAATATGTATTATAACTGCAATCCCTACCAATAAAGATAAAAAAACCATTTTTTTAGTCTTATTCATTATATCACCATTCTGAGATTAATATGAAAGTTCATCAAGATTTTCTTTCTCACCTTCTATTTTTATTAGAATATTATGAGGCATACATACTGCTATATCTCCTGGTTTAGACAACCATCCTGTATTAACACAAACCAAATCAGGACAATTGGCCTCACTAAAACGAATTCTTCCATTCTCAATTCTAACCCTGTTATAATGCCATTCTTCATCATGTATAAGCCATTCCATAGGCTCCTTGATACTATCTAAGTCAAATTCTTCTATGACTTCTTGATTTTTAATAACCTTAGCTTTTAACGCTTTTCCTTTATTAGCATTTCTATATATTAAAACAAATAAAGAACTAACTACTAACAAAGAAAGTACAATTATTATAACTATCTTGTCGCCCTTTTTCATCTTATTTCCCCTTAATTATTTTTTTCAATTAAATCAAATTTTGGATTAGTTAATTTAAAACTATCTTTAAGTCCTGCTGTAATATATACTTTATTATCATCTGTTATTATGACTGCCTCTACATTTTCCATCTTTTCTATTAAACTTAATCCTTTTTCTAATCCCATTACATATAAAGATGTTGATAGGGCATCTGCATCAATAGAACTATCTGATACAATAGTACTACTAATGATTCCTTCTTCTGCAGGATAACCTGTTTTAGGATTCATAATATGATGATATTTCTTGCCATCTTCAATAAAATACCTTTCATAATTACCAGAGGTCACCACAGCCCTATCTTTTATTTCTATAATAGCTAGATGACTACCCCTTTCATCTAAGGGATTTTGAATTCCTATTCTCCATGGACTTCCATCAAGCTTAGTTCCTATAGTAACTACATTCCCACCTAAATTAACAAAGGCAGTATCAATCCCATTATTTGTTAATATTCTTTTCACTTCATCTCCAGCATAACCCTTTGCAATTGCTCCTAAATCTATAGCCTGACCTTTATTTCTAAGCTTAACAGACAAATTTTTTTCATCTAATAATAAATCTTCATAATTAATTAAACTAAGAAGGGAATCTATTTCTTCCTTCTTTGGAATTCTTGCATCTTTTGTTCCTATCCCCCACAGCTTTACAAGAGGCTCTACAGTAAGATCAAAAGCTCCTTCTGATAGTTTACTATACTCACTGGATTTCTGTATAACAAAAAAAGTGTCAGGACTAACATTAACAAAATCTATCCCTGCATTTTGATTAATGCTGATTACTTCACTTTTTTCTTTGTTTATAGTCATTTTTTCTTCAATTTCCCTAATCCGCCATATTGATTCATCTATAGCTTTTTTGGCTTTTTTACTATCTTCATCATATATTTTAAATTCAATGATAGTACCAAGGGCAAAAATTTCTTCTTGTATTATATTTTCATTTTCTTTATTGCCTTTATTATTGCAAGATAAAAGTGTAGTTATTATAATTATAAGTATAGTCACAAAAATCATGCTTTTTTTCATTTTTTCACCAACTTATGTAAGTATGTTATTACATATTATATCGTTATTACTCAATAAATATCAATTATAATCATATCTATATTTATAAGTCCTTAAAATATTTTAATATAAAAAACCTAACTTAAAATAAATTCCCCAAGCTTAACTTGGGGAATTAAATAAAACTTTAATTTAATTATTTTGCTGTTTCTAATGCTTTATTAGCTATTGCTTTGAAACTGTTTGATGTGCTAGTTGCACCAGTAACAGTATCAACTGAATCTACAGCTTGTTTTTCAACAAGAGCTTCTTCAAGCTGAGGGATTGCTTCTGCTGGTCCAATTCCACTTTTGTCTTTCATATTTTGGTTATATTCTTCATTAGTCTCTTTAGAGTCACCATTTTCATTTACTTCATCATAATCAACTGTAGTAATTTTACCATCTTTAACTTCAATACTTATGACTGGCTTCCAGCCATGATCGTCAAAATCGTCTCCTTCAGCTGTATAAGTACCGTCTTTATAGGATACTTCTGTAGTTGTACCATCATTATCATTAGTTCCAGATTTATTTCCTGTATTACATCCTCCTAATACACTAAGAGATAAAGCTAAAACTAGACATAATACTATAATTTTTTTCATTATAAGCCTCCTCTTTTACTATAAAAATTTAATTTCTTACTAAAAGCATAAAAATTGATTACAGCACATTCTACTATAGGAAACTTTTTTTGTCAAAGGTCATATCACTCCATTTAGGAAAAATTTGAATGATTTATATTGTTTTTCTTTTGTATCCTTAGTATTCCTCTCAATTTTATTGGTTTAAATGGTATGCAATTAATAATAATTATGATATACTCACATTAATACTAATTTAAAAATATAATTTTTGATATGAATATCTTTATGATTAATATGTGTCAAAATGTTAATAATATACACTAAGGAGGCAAATTATATGAAGAAAAATAGTAAAAAAGTATTTATACTTGGAGCTGGATATGGCGGAATTCAAGCAGCTCTTACATTACAAAAGAAAAAAAAGAAATCTGATAATATAGAGATTTATATCATAGATAAAAATCCATTCCACACTCTACTTACTGAACTCCATGAAGTAGCAGCTAATCGTATTGACGATAAAGGAGTAGTAGTATACTTAAAAGATATTTTCAAATATACTGATGTTAATATCATACAAGACTATATTACAAAAATAGACTTTGAAAAGCAGGAATTAATATCTGAAAAAGATAACTATGCCTACGATTATCTTATTATGGGAATCGGCAGTGAACCACAATTTTATGGAATAGAAGGTTTAGAAGAAAATGGCCTTACTCTTTGGTCTTATAAAGACGCCCTTAAAATAAAAGACCATATTATATCTATGTTTGATAAGGCTGCAAAAGAAAAGGATCCCGATATTAGAAAATCATATCTTACTTTTGCAGTAGTCGGCGGAGGATTTACTGGAACGGAAATGGTTGGTGAACTAGCTTTATGGGTTAAAGACTTAGCCGAAATTTATAATATTGATTTAAAAGAGATAAGACTTATGCTCATTGAAGCTCTACCTAAGATTCTTTCAATTATAGATGATTCTCTTATAAGTAAAGCTGTAAAATATCTTAAAAATAAATTATCTGTTGAGATTCTTACCGATAGCCCAATTACAAAAGTAAATAAAGATTCCTTTGTAATTAATAATAAAGAAACTATTAAATCTCATACTCTTATTTGGACTGGTGGTGTACAAGCTAATAACTGCCTTATAGAATTTGATTTAGAAAAAGGGAAAGGTCAAAGAGTCTGTGTAGATGAATATACAAAAACCCATTATGAAAATGTCTTTGCTATTGGAGATTTTGCATTATTTATGACAGAAGATAATAAAGCCCTACCTGCTTTAGTTGAAACAGCCCTTGAAACAGGAAAATATGCAGCCAAAAATGTTTTAAACCTTGTACGTAATAAGGAATTAGAAAAAGCAGAACCTAAATTACACGGTATAATGGTTTCTGTAGGTAAAAACTATGCTGTTGCAGATATTATGGGAATTAAAATGTCAGGCTTACCTGCATTATTTATGAAGCATATGGTTAATATCCATTATCTTTTTGGAATTGGTGGATTTGAGTTAATAGGAAAATACTTAAAAAATGAATTTTGGGGTGTTAAACATAAAAGAGGTATCATCCACAGACATATGGATAAGCTTTCTCCTACCTTTTTACTTGTGATTTTAAGACTTTATCTTGGTTATATGTGGCTAATGTCTGGTATAGATAAGATAAACAATGACTGGCTTAAATATAACATGCTTGCTGGAAGTAATGCAGATGCAACTACTGGAGCATCCATTATGCAGCTTGTTTCCGAACACACCCCTGGATGGTATGCATGGATTGTAGATACTTTAATTATCCCAAATGCTATGCTCTTCCAAAAGCTTGTAATCATAACGGAAATTGGTCTTGGTTTAGCATTTATTACAGGTACTTTTACATTCTTAGCTGCTCTTGTATCTATAGCTATGAATATTAACTTCTTACTATCTACAGGCCTTAATGATTTATGGTTCTTAATTTCTTCCATACCTATGTTAGGTGGTGCCGGAAGGGCCTTTGGAGTGGATCATTATCTCATGCCTTATCTGATGAGACAATGGAGACATTTCGTTAGAAAAAGAAAAATCAAAATTAATCTATGGAAATAAACAAATCACCGGCTAGCCGGTGATTTTGAATTTGTGGTAATATATAAATATAATAAATAAAAAGCTTTTAATAGACATTAAGTATCAAATATTTAGATAGGAGCATATCATGATTAACTTAAATATTTTAGATGTCAAAAAAGCTATGGATGAGCTTTTAAAAGGAAACCTTTTTGATGAGTTCGAAGTAAGAATTACTGAAGTACATACCTTTACAAAATTCCATATTGATGGCAGTTTAAATAAAGCTTTTCTAAATGATGAAGAAAAAAAATTATATAATCGGAATTTTGTCTTGTGGAAAGAAGTAAAACCTCATGTTTTTAATATTATCAAAGGAAAAAGGCCTCCTACATATTTAAAAATTGTATTTTCTGCAGGTAAGGATATAGTTGTTGATTTTCCTTCTGAAATATCAGCTCTTTTTATTAATTTAATATATTCACAAGGAAATTTTTCCTGCACTAGTGGTATAGCATTAAATAGTTTTTCTTTAAATAAAGAAATTGAATATGAATGGGATAACTATGTTCACAATTTCTTTAAGAAAGCTAATATTTATGTAGAATAAGTTTATCTTTCTTTTTCAGACAGAAAATAATCTACAACATTTTCTATAGAAACCAGGCCAATAACCCTGCCTTGCTCTACTACAGGCATTCCTATGATATTGTGCTGTCTTAACCTTTTAGCTGCTTCTCTTATTGATTCATCAGCCATAGCAGTTATAACGTCTTTACTCATGGCCCAATCTACAGGGCAAGCTTCGTAATGGCCTGTTGTACTTAAAAATCTATATATATCGGCTTTTACAATAAAACCTACAAGCATCTTATTTTCATCAACTACAGGAAGACCATTAACCTTTTTAGTCTCCATTATTGATAAGGTTTTTTCTAAAGTATCTTGAGGCATCACCATATAAAAAGTATCACTCATAATATCTTTAACTTTCATATCAACCACCTCTTTTAATTAATTTCACTTTCATTATATCATACTTTATTTAAAAATCATACTTTGTTGTTTGTCACTCACCAAGATAGAGTGCTATTAATTCTTGACATTTATTTTTTTCATGGTATAAGATATTGTAAGAAAACAAAAGAAAGGAGATATGCTATGGCTCGTGAAAGTGGGAATCTATCAATACATAGTGAAAATATCTTTCCTATCATAAAAAAATGGTTATATTCAGATTCTGATATTTTTATTAGAGAACTTGTTTCTAATAGCTCTGATGCAATATTAAAGCTAAAAAAGCTTGTATCTTTAGGAGAAGCCTCTGTAGCTGAAGATACAGAGTACAAAATTGAAGTAATTTTGGATGAAAAAAATAAAAGTATAAAAATTATTGATAACGGTATTGGAATGACCGATGAAGAAGTAAAAAAATATATTAACCAAATTGCCTTTTCTGGGGCTGAAGACTTTTTAAAAAAATACAAAGATAAAATGGATAAAGACCAAATAATAGGCCACTTTGGTCTTGGATTTTATTCTGCATTTATGGTAGCTGACAAGGTCCAAATAGATACCCTTTCCTATCAAGAAAATGCAAAGCCAGTACGTTGGATTTGTGATGGTGGAACACAATATGAAATGGAAGAATCCGATAGAAGTCAACGCGGAACAACAGTTACTCTTTATATTGGAGATGACGGAAAGGAATTCTTAAATGAATATAAGCTAAGAGAAATCCTTGAAAAGTACTGTGCTTTTATGCCCGTACCCATTTATTTTGAAAAGGTGGACCAAAAAAAGAAAGATTCAGAAGATAAAAAAGAAGATAAAAAACCAATAAATGATACTAATCCCTTATGGTTAAAACAACCTAACAAATGCACCGATGAAGAATATAAGGAATTTTATAAAAAAGTCTTTATGGACTTTAATGAACCCCTATTTTGGATTCATTTAAATATGGATTATCCTTTTAATCTAAAAGGAATTCTATACTTCCCAAAATTAAGAAATGATCTTGAAATAATAGAAGGAAAAATTAAGCTTTTTAATAACCAAGTATTCGTTGCAGACAATATTAAAGAAGTCATCCCAGAATTTTTACTTCTTCTAAAAGGTGCTATAGACTGTCCTGATTTGCCTCTTAATGTTTCTAGAAGCTTTTTACAAAATGACGGCTATGTAAATAAAATTTCTAACTATATTACAAAAAAAGTTGCCGATAAGTTAGTATCCCTTTATAAAACAAAGAAAGAGGACTATATTAAGTACTGGGACGATATCCATCCCTTTGTTAAGTTTGGTGCAATAAGAGAAGATAAATTTTATGATAAAGTTAAAGATATTATACTTTATAAGACAATTAACCAAGATTATCTAACCCTTAAAGAATACTTAGATAAAAACAAAGCCAATCATAAAGATAGAGTATTTTACGTTACCGATGAACGTCAACAAGCACAATATATTAAACTCTTTAAAGATAACAATATGGAAGCTGTTATATTAAATTCAACTATAGATAATCCTTTTATGTCACATATAGAAATGCGTGAAACAGGTATTAGCTTTTGTAGGATTGACTCTGATTTGTCTGATAATTTAAAAGAAGATGTTAAAGATAAAGATGAAGAAAAGGATAAAGACTTTGCCGAAAAGCTAGAAAAAATCTTTAAAGACAGCTTAAATAACCAAGAACTTAAAGTTCAAGTAGAAAGTCTTAAAACTGAAGATGTTTCTGCTATGATCCTTCTTTCAGAACAATCTAGAAGGCTAGAAGAAATGAGTAAAATGTTTGGCTCTATCAATATGCCTGGAATGTTTGCTAAAGAACAAACTCTTGTTTTAAATAAAAATAATAAACTAATACAATTGATTTATTCAAAAAGTGAAGATAATAACGAAAAAGAACTTCTAGATATGCTTTGTAATCAAATTTATGATTTAGCAATGTTAAGTCATCAACCCTTAGAGCCTGATGCAATGAATAAATTTATTGAAAGAAGTAATAAAATCTTAACTAAAATCTCAGAATAAAAACAATAACAGGCAATATTGCCTGTTATTGTTTTATCTAATAGGAAACAGCCTGTGAAATTCCAAAAAGATATAAACACCTTTCTTTTACCTTTTTCCCCATAATCTCTTCAATGGCCTTGCTATATATATCAATTTGTACTTTATACCTATCCATTATTTTTTTTACTTCATCTTGAGGATTGTCCCTGTCTTTTATATAATCTGTTTTATAATCAACTAAAACTATTTCGTCCCCTTCTTTAAAGAAACAATCAATAATCCCTTGGATAAATATCTCTTCATTAGAATTTAAATTACTATATATTTTTTGGGCATTAAGAGATAGTATAAAAGGAATCTCTCTTTTTACAAAAGAAGATTTTCTAATTCTTTCTGCCAAAGTGGACTTGCAAAAACTTAGCAAGGCAGGAATATATACTGTTTCCCTTTCTTCTTCAGTTAATAAGCCTTTAGCTTCCATATTGATAAGTTGATTTTCTATATCCTTATAATCTTTAGCATTAAAGTCTAAATGTCTCATTACCTTATGAATAATAGTACCCCTTTGAGCTCCCGTTAAGCCTTTGTCTTTTTCAATAAATTTAGGAGTTAGTGGCTGTAGATCTTCAAGCATGTAGCTAGTTTGATAATCCCTATACTCCTCCTCATACTGGCTTTTTATTTCTGAAATAGATATTTTTACTGAAATATTTGTAGCAGCCTCGTAAGGGTAGCTCCAGGACAATTTATTAAATATCTCTTCTCTTTGTGGACTATAAGCCTTTTTATAATCCCAATTAAGAAGAATATTTCGTAATTCTTCTTTTTTTATTTTTTCAGTTTCATCTTGAATGCTTATGTCTTTTGGGGACCATGAAAAAATCTGCCAAGAAGAAGAATCTTCATAAAGTTCTTTTACAGAAGCCTTTAGGGATTTACCCCAAGTCTTAATTATTTCTCCATCCTTATGTCTTGCTAATGCTAGAGCTATCCAGTCAAGATAAGTTTTTGAATCAGATAATATATAAGGTGAAAGTTCTTGTTTATTAGAATAAAGCTGTCTTATCCACTTTTTTGCACTATCTTCTATGTTTTTTACTGTACCCATTAGTATAAGTTTTTCTCTTGCCCTAGTAAGAGCAACATATAGTATACGCATTTCTTCTGATAAGGTTTCCATTTTTATAACTCTTTTTATAGCAACCTTAGCCACAGTTTCATAAAAAACCCTTTTTTCATAATCCACAAAATCAGGTCCTAATCCTAAGTCTTGGTGAAGAAGTATAGCATTATATAAATCTAGAAGATTAAATTGTTTTCCTAAACCAGCTACAATAACTACAGGAAACTCTAAGCCCTTACTTTTATGTATACTCATTATCCTTACTATATTTTCATTTTCGCCTACAATCTTGGCAGCTCCCATATCTCCTTTACTTATTTGCATTTTTTCATTAAATCTAACAAAGTTAAATAAACCTTTAAAACTAGTAGCTTCATAATTTGCAGCCCTGTCCCTTAATATTCTTAAGTTAGCTTGACGCTGTTCTCCACCTGGCATAGCTCCTAAATAGTTATAATAATTTGTTTCCATATATAAAGTCCATAATAATTCATCAATAGGAATATGGGCAGCTGTCTGTCTCCAACTTTCTAGTTTAACCATAAACTTTTTTAATCTATTAGTAAGTTTAGACTCTTGAAAATCATGCTCAATATATCTTTGCAAGGATTCATAAAAATCTCCGTAGGCAAAACTAGTTCTTATTTCTACTAAATCATCACAAGTTAATCCTACTATAGGAGACCTTAAAACCGTAATAAGAGGGATATCCTGCCTCGGATTATCAATGATTTGAAGTAAAGATAGTATAATTTTAACTTCTATGGCTTCAAAATAACCTGAAGATACATCAGCATAAGCAGGGATTCCTTCTTTTGTTAATTCTTCTGTAAATATACTAGACCATTTTTCTGTAGTACGTAATAAAATAACAATATCCTTAAAGTCTACTTTTCTATAGCCTTGTATTTTTTTATCATAGACACAAAAGTCATCTTCCTTAAGCAACTTTTTTATTCTTTTTGCTATTATCCTAGCTTCAAGTTCAATGCTAGATATAAGCTTAAGTTCATCCTCAATATCATCAACTTCATCATTAACAATTTCTGATTCTATCACATGCAGTTCAATAGGACCACCTAGATTAAGGTCTTTTGCCTCAGGATAATTTGCACTATAATTAAGGGCCGCCTTATCATCATATTCAATTTCTCCTAAACTTGGAGTCATAATCTGCTTAAATATAAAGTTAACCCCATCGAGAATATTCTTTCTACTTCTAAAGTTTTTATATAAATCTATTCTTTGTTCCTTGCCTTCTCCTTGTGTGGAATAAGAATTATACTTTTCTATAAACAAATCAGGTTTTGCTAGTCTAAAACGGTATATGCTTTGCTTTACATCTCCTACCATAAAACGATTGGGCTTAGAAGAATACTTGCCAGATATAACTTCAAGAATTGTTTCTTGAACCAAGTTACTGTCTTGATATTCGTCAATTAAAATTTCTTTATATTTATCTTGTAGTTCAAGAGCAACTGGAGAAGGAATTATTTTATCATTGCTACTTGCTTCATCCAAAAGAATATCTAAACAATAATGCTCTATATCATTAAAATCAATAATTCCTTTTTCTCTTTTTACGGCTTGAAATCTTTCTGTAAATTCATTTAATAGTACTTCTAAAGCTTTCATAACAGGATACAATTTATGTAGGTCTTTTTCCATTTCTTTTGGGGATTTAAATAATATTTCATCTTGGAACTTCTTTTGTATTTCCTTTTTAATCATATCCCTTAGCTCTTTGCATTCTTCTTTTAAATTTTCATCAGTTTCTTTGCTACAAGGCCTTAATCTTTTAAAAGATATTTGATGGATAAATTTATATAAATCTTGTATATCTCCCTTACAAAGGCTAATTATTTTTTCCAATATACTAATGTCGTCATTTATTGCATCTATGTATTCTTTGGGACCTTCTGGCTCAAGACAAATTGATAAGGCCTGCTGGGCAACTTCTAATAGTTCTTTAGAACTTTGTGAGATCTGTTCTTTAATAATCTTAACCCATGTGCTTTTATTAAAATCTATATTGTCAAGATTAAAACTTTCTACTTTTTCTTTTATCCACTGCTTTGGCCAGGGATTACTTTGTATAAAATCATAAATTCTAAGAAGCATTTCTACAAGCTTAGTGTCTTCCTTTTTCCCCCCATAACTTTCTACAAGAGCAAAAAAGTCTTTATCTTCCCTTTCATAAAAATCTTCAAAAAGTTCTTCCATGACATCTGTTTTAATTAGAAGAATTTCATCTTCATCGGCTATTCTAAATGTCGGTTCTAAATCTAATAGATGAAAGTGACTCCTTATAACATTTAAACAAAAGGAATGTATTGTAGAAATAGAAGCTCTATAAAGAAGAGTCAATTGCTTTTGAAGATGTGAATTTCTTGGTTCTTCTTCAAGTTTTCTTGATATAGCTTCTCCTATTCTTTCTCTCATTTCAGCTGCAGCTGCATTAGTAAAAGTAACAACTAATAGCCTGTCAATGTCTACAGGATCATCCTTATCCGTAATAATATTAATAATTCTTTCTACTAATACAGCAGTTTTTCCTGAGCCTGCAGCAGCAGCAACTAATAAGTCACATCCCCTTGTATAGATTGCTTCTTGCTGTTCTTTAGTCCACCTCATAAAAAACCTCCTCAAAAGCTACTGAGCTTTCTTCCATAAAGCAGTAATCTCCATTACAATATCCTCAATACCTTTGCCAGAACATAAGATGACTTTATCAGCATATTTTTCATATAAGGGTATTCTTTCTTTATAAACCTGCAAAAGACTCTTATTATTATCCATGGCAATGCCTCTTGTCTTTATATTGTATAGCCTTTTTTCAATTTCTTTATAAGACAAGTTTAAATATATTATCAAGCCTTTTTCTTTTAAATGCTCCATTGCCTTATCTCTTAAAATGACACTGCCACCCGTGGCAACAACAGTATTTGCAGCATCTAGTCCTAAAATTACTTCTGCTTCAATATCAAGAAATTCCTTGATCCCTTTTTCCTCTATAATTTCTTGAAGTAATTTGTTTTCTTTTTTTTGTATTAATAAATCCGTATCAATAAAAGACATATTTAAAGCTTTTGCTACTAGTACGCCAATGGTGCTTTTACCAGCACCTGGCATCCCTATTAATACTAAATTTTCTATCATTATAAATCCTCTTTTCTTATTCGTCTTCTAAAGATTTACAGATAACCCTTAGTGCTTGTCCGCACTTTATCAGGTCTTCTTTACTTTCAAAAATCGCTTGAGCTTGAATAGGGCTTCCTCCACCCTTGCCAGCATATTTATTTAATTCATTTTTTATGATATTTCCGCAGTGTAGGATTAAGTCTGTATTATGAGTAATAAATAGCTTCATTTCTTTTAAAGATAGTCCAATAAAAATATATTTTCCCATTTGAAAAAGCTGTTTAGAAATATTAATTATTTCATCAATTGATTTATTATCGTATTCCTCATATATTACGGTTTCTTTTGAGTTTTTCACTAGCTTTTGAGCCTCACAAACAACAGCTTCTCTTTTTAATTCCTTTATTTCATTTTCTATTTCTCTAACATCAGCCATATATTTTTCTATTTTTTCTAACAGTGTATTTTCGTTAGCAGAAAACTTTTCATTTAATATACTTACAATTTTATGCTTTTTACTGTAATCTTCAAGGGCTCTTTTGCCACATTGAAAGTAAATTCTTGTTGCCCCTTTAGATTTTTCAGTTTTTATTATTTTAAATATGCCAACTTCTCCTGTTCTTTTTACATGGGTACCACAACATGGACAAAAGTCAACGCCATCTATTTCAACAATTCTAATATCCTCATTAACCTTAGGCTGTTTTCTTAGGGGTAATTTTTTAGCTTCTTCTATTTCTTTTAAATATGTTTTTACTTCTACGTTTTTATAAATAATTTCATTTACTTTGTTTTCGATTTCTTTTACCATTTGTGGACTAACTTCTGGAAGACTTATATCTATTGATGTATAGTCTTCTCCCATATGAAAAGCATTACTTACCCCTTTATAATATTTATAAAAAGTTGCTGCCAAAAGATGTTCTCCTGTATGCTGCTGCATATTTATAAAACGTTTTTCATAGTCTAGTTTACATAAAACCGTTTTTTTCTTTGGTGCTTTCTCCACTTGATGATAAATTTTTTTGTTCTCTTCAAATACATAGGAAACTTTAATATCATCAATTGTGCCTGAATCAGAAGGCTGCCCTCCCCCTTCAGGATAAAAATATGTTTTATCAAGAACTATAAGATATTTATCTTCTTTAGGAATAACTTCTATAACTTCACTTTCCCAAGTGTATGTATAAGCATCATCATAATAGCATTTCTCAGTCATGGTCTACTTCTACCTCTTTTCTATTTGCTTCTTTTATCTTTTCCCATACTTTTTCTTTATTTAATTTATTAAGATTTTTATATTTATTATCTTCTAAAAGAGTGTCGAATTGACAAACAGATTTATAAAGGCAGTAACTACAGGATGTAATATCACCGCTTTTATATGGGCTAATCTTTACATTTCCTTTTAGAATTTCTTCCCCTATCTCCACTGCCATATTTCTCACATATTGTCTTAATTCATCAAACTGCTCCATTGTAGCTGTGCTTGAGTTTTTGCCAATTCCATTTTTATTTATTTCTACTGGAATGATATTTGAATATCTTCCTATACTATTATCCATTTGTCTTATAATGTTTTCATCTTCTAAAACTATTCCCGAAAGCTTTAATTCTTTAAGAAGAAGTGCTTCTAATTCTTCATCTGACATTTCCTTAGCAGAATTAATAATAGGGTCATCAATTTTAAAATAAAAAGCTCCTGCAGGAAATAAATTTTTGCCATACAATTCTTTTCCACTTTCTATAAATGCATCTAGATATAAAATAAGCTGCATCTGTATTCCATAATAAATATCAGCAAGATTAAAGGATTGACTGCCTGACTTGTAGTCGATAATATTAACAAACACTTTATCATCTTCATCTAATATATCAACCCTGTCAATTCTTCCTGTAAGTATAAGTTTTTCGCCGTTAGAAAGCTCTATTACTATTGGGGGTAGGGGATGATTTACACCAAAAGCTACTTCAGATTCTGCAGGTTTAAAATTACCTCTTCTTATATGTTCAGATAAGGCCCAAACTGCCCGCTTTGTAATTCTTTTTAATCTACTTATTAAATATTTATTTCTTTCGCTACTTAAAAGTATTTTGTTATCTACCTTTGGTGCTATTTCATTTATAGTCTCTTCAACCATCTTGTCTCTTAAACTATCCGTTAAATCTTTCCAAGAAGTCTTATTATCTACAAGTTTTTTGGAAAATATATCTAAGGCATTATGAAAGAAAATCCCTATATCAGGAAGACTTAATTTATATACTTTCCTCTCTTTTGCCTTTAAGCCATACTGAACGAAATATCCAAAAGGACATGCTGCAAACTTTTCAAGTCTAGAAACGCTTGCGTATATTTTATCCTTATAAAGCTTTTTAACAGTCTCTTTTTTCAAATAATATTCTTGATTACTATGGAACAAGCCTTGAATAGTTATATTTATTTGATCCTGCCAGTCTTCTTGTCCCACATACCAACTTAGTACATCCTTCCATACATCTAACAAATCATTTTCATCCAACAGACCCCTTAAGGCCTGACCTAAATATTGAAAGGTAGCAATGGGAGATGAAATAAGTTCATTTTCATCATAAACAATTAAATCACTTGATTGGCTTAATTTTGGAAAAATCTTTTTTATTCTGGAAATAAGCACAGAAGGCCTTAAAGCTTTGCCTTCAACATCTCCTAAAGAAAAACTCAACAGTAAATACTCTTGAGGTTTTGTAAGACCAGAATAAATAAGAAATTGTTCTTCAAAAGCCTTTCTTCTGCTATCTGGTGCCAGTTCCACCCCTAAAGTTTCCATTGTTCTTCTTTCTTCATCAGAAAATAATCTTAACTCTTCCTTATTAGCAGGAATTATTCCATCATTGATACCAATTACAAACAAGGCTTTTATATGAGGAAGCCTTGACCTTTCTAAATCCGCAACTACTATTTGGTCTAAAGCTGGTGGAATAAGACTTAGTTCACACTGCTCAAAACCAGAGTTCAAAACTTTGGGATATTGCTTTAATGTAATTTTCTCATCTCCTAAGATTTCTACCATTTTATCAAAAAGTTCAATAATAGAATCCCAAATTTGCAGATTTTCATTAACTAAATTTAATTTGTTTTCTTCCTTAAATTGATTAATATAATCTGATAATCTTTCCCTTACTCCTAAATCCTCAAGAAATTCATAAAGGGCAACTGTTATAGCCTTAAAGGTAAGATTTTTCTTATTCTTAACCTTCTTACTAAATATTACAAGAGGCTCTACTACTTTTATTCTTGTTTGATTTATTCTTTCTAAAATACTTTCTTCGTATTTCTTTTCAAGTTCATCTTCAAAAGTTTCTTTATTGATTTTCCAATTTTCTTTTGTCCACCTATCTATACCCCTTATACCATAAGCAAGAACATAATTTTCTAACAAATCTACCTCTTCCATAGATATGCCTGTAAAGCCTGTTTTTAAATATCTAAAAATACTTTCATAACTCCAGTTGGTATTGAGAATTTCTAAGGCAGCCAGTATAAGTTCAATTAAAGGATGGGAAAGTATATCTTTTTTATCATCTATAAAGTATGGAATTTTATATTCTTTAAAAACTCCTTCTATTATTTTCTGATATTGAGCTATCTTTCCCGTAACAACTGCTATATCTCTATAACGATAACCTTTTTCTCTTACAAACTTTAAGATTAATCTTGCTGTATGTTCTATTTCGCTATAAGGGTTTGATGCAGCAAAAAGCTTTATATGTTTTGTTTCTTTTTGGTATTCCTCCACTGGATAATTAAAATATTCTTTTTCTAAATGAAATAACTCTTTATTTTTTTCTAGTTCTTTATTTTGATTAAATAGTTTTACAGGCTCCTTTAAAGAAATATTATAAAAGGCTGTTATTTTATTTAGTTTATCAAAAGTCCTTCTGCTTTCATAAAAAGGATCCGTTTCATCAAAAGACTGATACAAGTCTCCCCTTGAATCTAATGTAAGAGTAAGACTAACTTCTTTAGCCTTTTTAAATAATTCAACCAAAATTCTGTATTGTTGAGGAGTAAAACCATAAAAACCATCTATCCATATATAAGCATTTTCTAAAAAAGTGGAATCTTTAATCTTGGCTGCTAAAAAATCAAGGTTTTCTTCTAAAGTAATATATTTTTCTTTTATATAATCATTAAAAGCTTGATAAACTAACAATAAATCATTAATTTTAGCTTCTAATATAGGCCTGTTTTTTACAAGCTCTCTTTTATCAAGTAAGTCACAAGGACTAATATCATACTGTTTAAATTCACAAATCATATCTCCCAAATTTTTCATAAAACCTGGCTGCTTTACAGATTTATGATAGATATTTAACTCCTCACTAATATCATCAATTACCTTTCTTAAAACCATATTTCTTCCTAATTCACCTAATAGCTTTTCTCTAGGGGCACCCAACTCTTCAAAAACCCTAAAGGCTAATCTTTGAAAACTAAGAATTTCAATTTCCATAATGCCTTTTTGATTTAAAAAACTAATTAAGTCTTTTTGAGTTTGAAAAGTAAATTGCTCAGGTACAATTAAAATAAGTGTAGCATTTTTCTTTTCTAATAGTTTGTTTTTAATATCAGCAAATATATATTTAGTCTTACCAGAACCAGACCGGCCTATAATATATTGAACACTCATAATATCCTCTTCCCTGCCTTTTGGATATGTTATTCTTCAATTGTATATACAAATAACTCCTTGTCCCCTAAGCTAGTTTGATTAATGTTGTTTTCTTGTTCTTTTGGAATGGAAATACGATTTGGATTTCCATCAGAAATATATCTATAGTTTGGATGTTTGTCATAATAGTCTAAATACCACCATAAATCTCCTTCTTCCCCTTCAGAACCTCTTACCCTGGGAACGTTATAAGGGTCAAACTTAATATGATTAATTGGAACAAAGGGTCCACTGGGTCCTTCCCTTAAAGCTATCTTATAATTGTATTCCTTCCCCTCATAAACTCCTTTTTCTATAAGGTGCCTTAATTCTTCTTTAGGCCTTTCACCAAAAGGATATGAAAAAGAGTCTAATGTATAATTTGGTAATAATTCTTTTATCATATTATCTACTTTTCCAACTTGTTCTTGTATTTCATCTGCTGATAGCTTAGATAAATGGGCATGAGAATATGTATGATTTGATACTTCATAGCCATTATCTACTAAATATTGAAGACGTTCTTTAAGAGTACCTGCTCCTGCAAAGGGATCATTATCTCCATTAATGTAGAAAACTGCATTCCTTCCGAAATCAGGATGCTCTTCATAAAATTTATTCATAATGTCTACCGCCGAATTAGGAGTAGGTTTTAACTCCCCATTTTCTTCAATGAGTGAAAAACTAGTAGTTATTCCATCGTCAAAAGTTATTATCACAGGAGTACAGCCTGCTTCAACAGAAATATTATTATCTATATAATCTCTCATGGATATTGTTCTATACCCATTATCATATAAGTATTTTAAATCTTTCTTAAAACCTTCAATAGTTCTTTGATAAGGACTTGGAGGATTATCTTCTACTAATCCATGATACATAATAATCATAATATGTCCTAATTCATTAGGTTTTACTTTATTATAATCAATTTCTACTATTTCTTTTTCTGTTTCTTCTTTTATTAATTCTTCTTCCTTTTCATCTTCTATGTCTTGTTCTTCTTTTTCTTCTTTGATTTCTTCTTTAGTATAATCTTGTGTGTTTATATCACCATTATTAGAATAACCGCTATTTTTATCACACGCGGTCAAACAAAATAAAATAATGCAGATAAATAAAAAAACAAATTTTAAATTTTTAAACATGATAAATAATCCCTCCAGTATTTTTGTCATTATTATTATACTATTATTTATAACTCATACCAAGAAATAAATAATTTAACTGATTTTTTTACAAATTTCGAACTAATTCAATAAGTTTTGTCTTTTAATTCTTTATTCAATAGTTTATAATTAAATAAAGAATAAAGACAATTTATATATAAGGGGGTCATATAATGGCATTCTTAAAGAAAAAAAGCCAAGGTTCTAATGTTCCAATTGGTCAATCACAACAAGCTCAAAGTGATTTTATTGCTAAAGTAGATGAAGCTATTGTCCCTGTAAAATTCTGTGCAAAAGAATTAAAAGATATCCTTGCCAAGATTTATTCATCCACTCAAAGTATTTCATCCCTTTTAAGTGAACAAGATTCATCACAAGTAGGGGATTTGTCAGAGCTTTCAATAAAATATCAAAACTTGGAAAATGAAATAAAACAAATATCGAGAAATATCGATTCTATGAGAGAAATTGCTGAAAATGCAGTAAAAACCGCAAGAGAAGGTCAAGTTTTTCTAAAAGAATCTATTGAAAAAATTAACAAACTTAGAAATACAATAGAAAGAACTAATCAAACTATTAGCTCTCTTAATAAAAGTTCTAGTGAAATCGGTAACATTTCACAAATTATTACTAGTATCTCCACTCAAACAAACTTACTTGCATTAAATGCTTCTATTGAAGCTGCTAGAGCTGGAGAACATGGTAAAGGTTTTGCTGTTGTTGCTGAAGAAGTAAGAAAACTAGCGGAGCAATCTACTAAATCTGCAGAAGACATTACAAATTTAATTTCTGGCTTACAACAACAAACTGTTGAAATCTCTGAAATAATGTCCACTAGTGCTAGTGAAGTAACAGAAACTGTTTCAGCAGTTAATAAGGCTGGTAATGCCTTTGAGATTATTAGTCAATTTGTTGAAACCATATTAACACAATCAAGTTCAATTAATAATACTATAGAGTTAATCATTAGTAACATGAAATCTATCGCTGTTGATGTTGACAGTTCATCAGCTGCTGCACCTTCAGATAGTAGTCTATTTGAAGAATTACGAAAAAATAATCAATATCAAATCCAAGCAATGGCAGAATTTAAACAAGTTTACGATAATCTAGTAAATAAAATCGCTGCCCTTCAAATTTTGACACAATCTTATAATGAAAATTAACAACGAGGCTGTCACACTAGTTAATTAGTGGACAGCTTCTTCATTAATACAAAAAAGCTATGCACTAACGGTTATTCAACCGTTAATGCATAGCCTTATTTTTTTAAGGTTACTATTGTTTTAAATAAATCCCCGTCTAACTCTATATCAAGCTTTCCCCCATGATTATCTACTATAGACTGTGCTATAGCAAGGCCAAGCCCAGAACCTTCAGTATTTCTAGATTTATCTCCTCTTTTAAATCTTTCGAGAAGTTCTACTATATTTTCTTCTAGTTCATATTTTGAAATATTTTTAAAACTAATAATTATATTATTATCTGTTTCTTTTGTTGAAATATATACTCTGGTGTTTTCCAAGGAATATTTTAAAATATTACTTATTATATTATCAAATACCCTCCACATCTTTCGTCCATCTACCATGGCATAAATATGTGGGCTAGATGACGATACCTTAAAGGCTAAAGAAGACTCCTTAATCTTCTCATCATATTCTCCTAAGGCTTGATTCATCAGTTGTACTATATCTACTCTTTCTATTACTAATTCAATATTTCCACTAGCCATTTTTGATACCTCAAAAAGGTCATCAATAAGTACTTTTAATCTTTTAGATTTTTGTTCAACAATATCTATATATTTTTTTCTTTCTTCTTCAGATATGTCTTCTTTTTTTAATAACTCAGAATAAGTCATGATAGATGTAAGAGGTGTTCTAAGGTCATGGCTTACATTGGTTATCAATTCAGTTTTTAGTCTTTCACTTTTTAATTGTGCCTTATGAGAATAATCCATTCCCTGTCTCATACGATTCATATTAGATGCCAATCTTGATAGGGGAGCCTTATTCTTTACTATAATATCGCTATTTGCTCTTCCTTCAATAATATCTTCTGAATACTGTAATATTCGATTAAAATATGATAACTTATTAAAAATATAAGCTAATATGACTATTGTAGGTATTAAGCCTAAAGGAAATAATACTATCAAGTCAACTGCTTCTATAACTGGTAAAACTAATCCAACAATTATGCCTAGAATTGATACTGTTCCTAAAATAAGAAATATTTTTAGTATAGAGCTTTTAAAAATAAAACTATCTGAAAGAGAATTCTTAGTATTTATAATAAAACTTTTACTCCATTCTGTTTTTATTTGCTGCATTGATTTAAATGTCTGTAAAAGAAATATGACTTGAATAATTAATAATACTAAGAAAACAGTATAAGCAAAAAGATCCAAAGAGCCCCCATAATAAAATCTATAATTACTCTGATATATTACAACAGGGTCAATAGCCCAAAGAATAAGTATATTTATTAATAAAATAACTAGTTTTATATCAATAGGAAAAGTATAAAACTTTTTAAGAGGCTCAATCATTTTAATAGGTTCTTTTCCATATTTTTTTATATACATTAAGCCTAATAAGACACTAATAATTAATATAGCTGCACTAATACCCAAAAATAAAAAGTACCGAATTCTTGAATCTTCATAGTCATACATATTTTCTACTATTAAACTATGAAATTCTTCATCTTTAGGTACGGCAATATATCCAGTTAAGCCCCTATCAATAAAATTGCGGTTAAGATCAATAAATACATCGTTCCCCTTTGTATGATAAGGAAATTTTCTAATAAAATAACTTGACTCTTTTAGTGTTTCATAACTTTCGTTTTCATTTAAATTACTATATGTTTTACCCGACAGTGTCTTAATATAGTATTTGTAGTTTCTTTCCAAACGTTCAAAAACAGCTTTTTCTTCCTCCATCTCAACATATGATTGAGTTGGATTTCCATACATATCTTCAATATGTGCTTCTTTGAATTCGTCATATTCTAACTGAGTAAGCACAAACAAATCAAAAAAACCTTCTATTTCCCTTCTAAATCTTTCTGTATCAAAATAGCTATTTTTAAAGCGCTCTGGAAAATCATCGAATAATCGCAAAGTGTTGGTAAAACTAAAAGAAAATAATAATAAAATAACAAAGGCATATAGACTTAACTTTATTTCACTTTTCAATTTTATATCCAATTCCCCACACCACCTTTAAATATCTTGGTTCACTAGGATTTATTTCAATTTTTTCTCTTATTTTTCTTATATGTACTGCCACTGTATTCTCCGCATTATAACTAGGTTCATTCCAAACCCTTTCGTAAATTTCATCGATTGAAAATACCCTGGGAGCATTTAACATAAGAAGTTCTAATATTTTATACTCTGTAGAAGTCAGTCTTACTTGTTCCCCGTTTACAATAACTTCTTTTGTATCTTGATTCAAAATAAGACCGTTTATATCGATTACTTTTTTTAATCCTTCATAAACACCTAATTTCATATATCTTCTAAGCTGAGCCTTAACTCTGGCAATCAATTCAATAGGATTAAAAGGTTTTGTAACATAATCATCTGCACCAACTTGTAAGCCTAAAATCTTATCAGTATCTTCACTCTTAGCTGATAACATGATAATTGGGATGTTTTTTTCTTCTCGGATCTTGAAGGTCGTACTAATTCCGTCTTGCCTAGGCATCATAATATCCATAATAATTAAATGTACTTCTTCTTTTACTAGTAAATCCATTGCTTCTATGCCGTCTCTAGCGTGATATACAATTATTCCCTCATTTTTTAAATATATTTCTATGGCATCTCTTATTTCTTTTTCATCATCTACAACTAAAACTTTATAACCTTCCATAATCGATACAACCTTTCGTATTAATGATTGTTAATATTATAGCACACCTCCTTTTATTTATTAATTCTCATGAGACTATATTCAAATTATAACTGTAATTTCTAAAGATTTTTTTAGCTTAATTCTTAATTATTTATTAAGTTTTTACGGCAATTTCTTAAGTATAAAATTTAGATATCATAACGTCCAAAAGTTTGTTTAATAATTACAGTAAAGATATTACGGAATATTTAAAATTTATTGTAAACTATTTCTGTTTTACATATAATTCTAATTATGCGAAATGTTATAGTAAACCCGAAATCTTTCTTCTTTTTTTCATAAAACATATATAAAAGAAGATTTAAATTATTATATAGAACTAAGTAAACAAGTAAACGAAAATAATAAAGATTATGATAAAAATTATATTTATTTCGAAGTTAATAACGTAAAAACTACTGAAATAGCTCTTAATAAACAAGGAGAAGTCGATGGATTTGTTGTTGAAGCAGATATTGAAAAATATGTTGACTTTGAAAAAGACAGTACAAGTCATAAAAAGTATTATTTTAGATATGATGAAGAAGAAAATGCATTCTTATATGTAGGAGAAATTAAATAAATCATTATCTAAATAAAAGGGGCAGATATCTGCCCCTTTTATTTTAATCCCATAGCTTTTCTTTTAGATATGATATGGGCTTCTATATTGTTAGCTACTTCTATTGGATCATCTCCTAAGGCTATTTTCCCTCCTGTTATAGATTCTACATCTTCTGTTAATAATTTTACTAAGGCAGGAGCACCTGTTACAAAAGGCGTAGGAGATAGATGGGTATAGGCTCCATAAGCCACTGCAAATACTCCATCAATAGTTGCTTTTTGTTCCATCCACTCTGGAGCCGTAACGGCAATAGGTAAATCAGATACATCAACATCAAGATGATCCGCTAAAGCCGTAACAAGCATTGAAATTCTGCCTGTATCAGTACATGTCCCAAAACTAAGTACTGGTGGTATTTTTAGAGCAGAACATACTTCTTTTAAACCTTCTCCTGCAATATTTAAAGCATCTAAATTACACAGGCCCGCTAATTCTAAAGCATGATTACCACAACCACCACTAACAACTAATATATCTTTTTTTATCAGTTGTTTTGTCAAGTTTACAGTGTTCCAGTCTTGAGGACCATTCCTTAATGATGAACAATTTGCAAGGGCTACTACTCCCTTAATTTTTCCTTGAGCTATAACATCTACTAAAGGATCTAGTTTGTTTCCTAAGGCTTCAAGGACTGCTTCTGTCGAAAAACCCGCAATAGCCTTTTGTGTAATTTTTGGAACCTTGGCTACTATCTTACCTTTTCTTTTCTTAAAGTTTTCTATTCCTAATTCTATTAATTTGTCTGCCATTTCCTCTACTTTATCAGGATGATAGGGTATTGCATGTTGAAGACCAGGAATACCAATAATAGTACTTACACTTACTAAAGTAGCTTGATACTTTTCTGCATACATATCAATTGCAGGAGGCGAGCAGTTTTCTTCCATTGCCATTACATCCACAGTTCCCGTTGCCAATAAGGGTTCTATTGCTAACCAATTGCCCATAAGTCCCACAAAAACGTCATCAACTTCAAATCTTTGAAGAAGTTCTTGTCCTGTTTCTATAGAACCTACTACTCTTAAGCCTTTAGCACCAGCTTCTCTAGCTTTTTCTTGAATTTTAGAATCTCTAGCTTTTTCTAGGACGGCTACTCCTGCCCAAGGCTGATGTCCATTAAATACGATATTTACATAATCCGGATCCATTATTCCTAAATCTACTGTAACTTCATGGGGTTTTGGTGTTCCAAATAAAATGTCTTGTACCATTTCTAGTCCAATTTGTGCATTATATATGGTAGCTAAACCTAAACGTAAAGCTTTTTTAGCTAAAGAAGCATAATCCCCGTCTACATTGGTAAGACAGCTAGCTACACAAATTTCTTCTTCATGATTAACTCCTGCTGGATAAAGATGAGTTTTTTTCCATAGCTCTTTTCGTTTTTTAGGAGCAAAAACTTCTACCATTTTGTTAGGTTCACAACTGCCTATTCTCATTTGATGCTCTAGAAAATTTGCCAAATCAATAGCCATTTTATTAATATCTTGGTTGCTGTCTATCCCTAATTTTTCACACATCCACTTTAATTTATCTACATCAGTAATTTTAAAAGGAGTCTTCCCTTCTCCCGTAGCCCTAAGAGTCCTAAAGGCCTCATAGGCATGATGACTATATGTCCCTGCCCCCATTATATTTTGAAGGAGTAGATTTCGCATGGCCATTGCATCTGCTCCAATGCCACATACCCCTTTATCCTGTCCTCCTTTTTCGCTTATTCTACAAGGACCTTGAGAACAAAGTTGACAGCTTAATCCTTGAAGACAAAATTTACATCTGATTTTTTCTTGTAATTCCCACCTATCAAATACATTAGACATACCATCTTCACGGATTCGCTTTAGCATTTCTTCAACAGAATCATGATAACTAACTCTGCCTTCAGTCTTTTCTAATATAGTTTCACTCATAACTTTATTCTCCTTTCTTTTGTATATTGATGATTTTTTCCTAAAAATCATTTAATATACATAAAAAACAGCGATTAAATTAAGAGCAGGAATTTTTTAAAACCATTGTAAACAATATGAATTTTATATATAATGTAAAATAGTTTAATCGTTTAAATTTAATAACTTTTTAACGAGGTGAGAATATTGAGTTTTATTTTTATTTCAAGTTCATCGAATGATAAAGCAATAGCGAATGCCGCATATGAAAATTTAGAACAAAAGGGAATTAAATGTTGGAGTTCTGATAAAAACATTCAGTCTCACCAAAATTACAATGCAGCCATACTCAAGGCAATCCATAATTGCCGTGCCATGGTTTTTATTTATTCATCCAGTGCTGAATCTTCACAGGATGTTCTGAGGGAAGTCAGAGAAGCTGCGGAAAATAATAAAATTATTATTCCGTTTATCGTTGAAAACAAAATACCTTCTCAAAATATGGAAGTCTATCTGCAAGGCAACTATAAAATCGATGCAACAACAAGTTCTATATATGAAAGCATATATAAACTTGAAAATTTATTAAAAAATCTGTTGGGCGAACAAATGAATGCTGCTCCTCAGGCTGCAGGGCCACAAACAACTGTAACAAGGCCTCAGGCAGCTGCTGCCAGTTACAGCCCCAGACCTGATATCCCTGGTCCCAATCGTCCTGTAGCGCCTAAAAAAAGCAAAGCACCTTTAATCATTGGAATATCGGCTGTAGCGGTTGTTTGTCTGATTCTTTTAGCAGGTGGCATCTTTGGCATGTCCGTTCTTTTGGCTCCCACGGATGAACCTCATGTGGAAGGAATAACAACAACCACCAGCAATGGGGCTTATGATATTGGTCTTAAAGTTGAACAAGCTGATACTTTGTATGGAAGCAATTTTACGGAAGAAGAAATCATAGAATTTGCAAAAGAAGCCATCCGGGAACTTGACCGTACAGACAGCGGCTCAGAATTTTATCAAAATTACAGATATCAAGGACCAGAATACAATGATTTATTTAATCTTCAGGAAGATGTTCTGTTTGCCATGATGGGCTTAGAAGTTGTCCGATTTGATGATGTAAAAGTAATGGGAAAAAATAACAAAGATTTTGGTACGGAGTATCTTCTCAGTATGGATTTTACCGTTTATGCTAACTATGACAGAGAAACAGAAACTGGAGAAATCGAACATATAGAAGGTGAAGCCTCTTTATATAATAATGTCGTTATTATTGAAACAAATGACGGTGAATTAAAATACCTTTACATGGAATCCATCAAACAAGAAGATCTGGAAAACCGATATGAAAAAATTGATTCTTTCTATGAAGAAATGAAAGAAAAAGAAGTGGTTGATGCAGAAGATACCGTTCAGTCTTATGTCCCTTCAGATTCAAGCATTGACGATAATTCACTAAAGTCTGTAAAAGAAATTGTTGAAGAAAACGATCATAAGGTTGTTGCTGTTTTTGTTGATACAGCTGGAGGCGAAGTGCAGGGAAGTGGCTTTTTCATTGAAGACGGTATTATAGTAACCAATTTCCACGTCATCGAAGGTGGAAGAAGGGCTTATGTCCGCCTTACAGACGAAAGATTAATTGAGGTTGAAGGAATTGTATGTACTAATCCTGCCCTTGATTTGGCTATTATAAAACTAACTGAGCAAATAGGCATTGAACCCGTTAGCTTAGGCGGAATGGTAGATGTTCAAAAAGGTGAAATGGCTGTGGCTATAGGCTCACCACTGGGACTTTTTAATACGGTTTCAACCGGAATTGTATCAAATACCTGGGAACAGGATGGTGTTTATTTAATTCAGATTTCTATTCCAATTACTCATGGAAATTCTGGTGGAGCTTTATTTGATGATTCAGGCAAAGTAATTGGTGTAACCACTTCAGGCATTGGTGAAGCTAATTTGAACTTTGCTGTTTCAACGGAACATTTACTGGAAGTATATGAAATAATAAAAGAAATTGGTTATGACAATATAGAAGTTGTCCCTTTTAAATAAAAATTGTTTATTTAATGGACCCAGCAAAAATCTTTACAGACACTAAAGTAAATATAAAGTAAATTTTTTAATATGATAAGCAGGTGATTTAATGCCAAAATACGATGCATTTATTAGTTATCGTCATACTGAACCTGATAAAAGCATAGCAGAAAAGCTCCATAAAATGCTTGAGACCTATAGGGTTCCCTCAAAAATAGCTAAGAAAATTGGTAAGAAAAAAATTAATCGTGTTTTTAGAGACAGAGAGGAACTCCCAACTTCCAGTAATCTAGCTAGTAGTATAGAAGAAGCCTTAATAAATTCTGAATATCTTATTGTAATTTGTTCACCACGTACTCCCCAATCAAAATGGGTATTAAAAGAAATTGAAACTTTTTCAAAACTTCATGGTCACGATAAAATATTAGCTCTTTTGGTGGAAGGAGAACCTATTGAATCTTTCCCCGAGCAACTACGTTTTGTTAGTAAAGAAATTGTTGATGAAAACGGAAATATTATTGAAGAAAAAGAAGAAATTGAACCCTTAGCTGCTGATATTAGGGGGCAAGACACAAAAGAATTAGTTAAGAATTTAAAGAAAGAATTATTAAGATTATTAGCTCCTATCTTAGGATGTGGCTTTGATGATCTTAGACAAAGACATAGGGAAAGACTTATTAAAAGAGTTATTACTATTTCTGTTTGCTTTTCCTTATTCTTTCTTTCCTTTGGTTCCTTTAGCACATGGCAAGCCATAAGAATAAAACAACAAGTTAATAAAACTCTTGAAGGGCAATCCTTATATCTATCAAGTTTATCTGAACAATTGTTAAATGAAGGGGATAGAAGAACTGCCATGCTTCTAGCTTTAGAAGCTCTTCCAAAAAACCTTGAAAATCCCGAACGCCCTTATGTAGAAGAAGCCGAATATGCACTTAGTCAAGGACTTAAAATATATAAAATAGATAATACTTTTTTTAGTGATATTACTCTTGATCATCGTAAAAGAGTAACAAGTATTCAGCTAAGCCCTGATAATTCAAAAGTTTTTACTGTTTGTAGCGATGGAAACATTTATTTATGGGATACTAATAACGGTAATTTGCTTTTTACTTTCCCTCATAACTGGCCACACCTTTTTAATGAAAAAGCATTTTTTTCTTGCAATGGGGAAATAATTGTATCAACTACTTCTAAGGGAGTAACCGCCTGGAACACTACGAATGGAACAAAAATATGGGAAATTGAAGCTTATGCTCCTGACATTGAATTAAGTCCAGATGATAAAACATTGCTAGTAATTAATCAAAACATAAAAAACAAAGATATAAAACTTGTTGATGCTAAAACGGGAAATGAATTGTTGTCTTTACCAATAACTATTGAAAATGAAGGCGATGAATTTATTCGATGTTCAGCTTTTAATAAATTAGGAACAAAATTAGCATTAGGAACTAATTCTGGCCGTATCTGGCTTTATGATATTCAAAATAAAAAGGAACTATTTGAACTTAAATCTTTTAACGATGATGTCAAAAATATTTTCTTTAGCTACGACGATGAAAAAATTGCTGTCTTTTCTGGTATGTTTGATTTAACTTCTAATAATATTTTTGATAAAGGCACAGGGAATTTAGAAATATGGAATATAGAAAATACCAAAGAAATAATAAATATTAAATTAAATTCCTCTGTTATGGCTAAAGGATCTTTTAATCCCGCAGACTCAAATATTGTAATTTTTACAGAAAACGAATTTGCTAATATCATTGATATTAATTCAGGAGAAACAATTTATTCTTTCGCTCATGGTGATAAAGTAACAAACTTTAAGATATCTGAGGATGGAACGGTTTTAATAGTTGCTTCTTTTGATGGTGATATATTATTCTATGATCTTAAAACAGGAATTACTGCTGATAATTGGAATATCTATCATAATGATTTAATTTATTCGATGGATATGATTGATAATGTAATCGCTATTTCTGGATACAGTTCTAATAAGGCTTATATTTTAAAAGCTATGAAAAATCCTTACATAACTAGAATGCCTGGACACAGCTCATATATAAGGTATGGCAAATTTTCTCCTGATGGATCAAAAGCTCTTACAATTAATGATTCTGATATTTATATTTGGGATGTGGAAAATGAATCTTTATTTTCAAAACTTACAGATATTAAAGGCACTATTGAAGAGGCATATTTTACTCCTGATGGAAACAAAATATCAGTATTAATTAAAGAAGGGTATATTAAAATATACGATATCTTGTCTGGTTCAGAAAGCTCAAGTATTAATACTGGTTCGTTTACAAGATACACATATAGTCCTTCTGCTTCTATAGTTGGATTACAAATAGACGATGCTGTTAAATTATTTGACCCCTTTGAATGTAAAGAGCTACTATCAATAAACAATAATAGTTATTCAAATCAATTAATTTTTTCTAACAAGGAAGATTTAGCCTTAATAATAAATTGGAGTGACCAGGCTAATTTATATGATGTAAAGACAGGTAACATAATTTATACTTTTAATAATGACAATAATGTCAAAATAAAAGGCGGGGCTTTTAATGAAGATGATTCTATTCTTGTTCTTTGTCAAGACAATACTCTTCTTGTCTTCGATACTAAGTCCTATGAAAGGATTTCTTATATTGAAAACATATTGTTTGAACCCTCATCAATTCACTTTAGTTATGATAACAGGGAACTAATTGTTGGATTAGATGATAAAAGTATTCAAATATATGATTTAGAAACAGGAAAATACAAAACAGAACTTACTGGTCATATCCAAAACCTAAAAGAATGCAGATATAACCATGACGGCAGTCTTCTATTAACTATAGGTGAATTTGGCGATACAATATTGTGGAATCCTGAAAATTATAAAAAACTAGCTCGCATAGATAAGGTTTTTGATGTAGATAAAGACTTTAAAACATTTTTAAGCCATGATGGTAAAGATGCTATTTTAATGCCCTACTATCACTTAAAGAGTCTTGTAGACATAGCAAAAGCTGAGTTAGGAAACCGAGAATTAACAGAAGAAGAAAAACTAAAGTATTATATCATTGAATAACAAAAGTTTTATATCCACAAAACAAAAAAACTTCCAAGTTAGATAGTATATTGTAAGTATTTAAAATATGCTATCTACTTGGAAGTATTTTTTATTATATTAACTAAATCAAAATAAATTTGTCTATATTTCTTATTATTAATAATAATCTTCTCTAATTATCGTTATGATTATCATCATGAATAACTTGGTCAATTATAATTACAAGTGCTAAAATCAATAAATCGTTTTCATTATCTGCAATATCTACTCCATAGGAATCTCTTATTGCAAAGAATTTTTTGCTTACATAAGCAACTACGTTCCCATTTTTCATGATTTTAAAATCATATCCTAAGAAATTCCCTTCAACACTATATTGGCCAAAATTGCTGTCTATCTTAAACTTTGGTCTAAGAAGAGAAAATTCCTTTTTAATTTTGGCTGTATATTCTCCATCTAAGTAGATTAAATACTCTGGCAGCAACTTAAATAATTTTTGTTCAATATAAACCCTTTCAATATCATTGTTATCATAAATTCTAAGCTTATCACCTAAAGCAAAAATCTTACCTTTTACATAATACTGATCTTTACCAAATTCATCTTTAATTGTATACTTGTCTCCTATACTAAATATTTTTTGATTAATTAAATATTTCATGATTAGCTCCTTTATTCATATTTTTGATAAGTCATATGAAATATTGACTTTTCTATAATATATACATCATTATAGTCATCTTTTCTTACTGCTATATAATCTTCAGCTTTCCCTGACATATACTTGCTAGGGTCCCAGCTAGTAAAAACCTTTGTGTTCTTTGTCAGTGGCTTTGCATAAATCAAGACCTCGCCCGTTGACATACATGTCATTGCATGATTTCTAAAATCATAATATTCTCCTGTTACTGTATTCTTAATTGAAGGATAATATTCCACTCCCTCTAAAATAAATGCTTTGTCCAGTACTTTATAGCTAGTTAAAAATTTTTCTTTCTTAATTGGATATACTTCTCCTTTTATCCCTATCATAATATATATATCTTCTGAAGCAACTATATCAAAATCTCCTTCAATCGTCCTAATAAGCAGAGAGCTTCCTTCTTTACAAAGCTCAGTAGAAGGTACAAAACCTAAAATTAAATTCTTTTTTCTATAAATTTGCATTGTATTAATGTCAAGACTATGATTATTACTATAAATAATATCAAAGCTTTCAAAGTATTCTTTGATTCTATGATGGAGATAGCCGTCTATATTCATTCCCAGACTTAATTCTTTAAATTTGCTTTCACTGATAAAGCCTCCTGCCTTATCAATATGCCCACCACCAGAACCTAATCCTTCAGCCATAAAGGCTGCCATCTCTGATGCCATAACTTCTCTTATGCAACTTCTTACTGAAAACTTAATCCCTGCATTAGTTTCATTATAAACAATACATGTGTCAATCTTATCTACTTGTAAGGCTAAATCACTAATAAAACCTAATATATTAGGATCACAAGGATGCACCTTAAATATTGCACAACGGTAAGCATCAATATAAGAATGTCTTATTAAGGCTATCCCTGCTATTTCCATATCTTCTAAAGTAAAATTACAATTTTTTAATATCCTGATAAGATTAGCATCATAATCAATATTGTCCCTCATATCTTTATCTAGGGGATGCTGGATTTCAATAAAGCTATTTGTGTCGGTAAGAAGGCCATAATAAAGGGCTGTTGCAACATCCTTATTATCATTAACATTAAAACCTTCATCCAGTAACATCTTCCATACCAGAGTCGAACAGCTTCCAAGATAAGATCTTATTTCACTTAACTCTACATTATTTATTTCTTGCTGATGGTGATCTATGATTGATATATTTTTTGCATCAAATTTTTTAACATTTCCTGCCCCGTATTGGCAATCTACAGTAACTAATAATTCGTCTTTTAAAGTTAATTCTTCTACATATTCAATTGGTATATTTAAATCATCAATCATTCTTATAAGATTGGGTTTTGTAATCTTAAAGCGGCCACCATAAATTAGTTTTACACTTTTACCCTTGACCTTAAAAAACTCATAGAGAGCATATCCTGAAGCAATTGCATCAGCATCAGGATTATCATGGCATTGGATATAAATACAGTTATACTTTAATAAATCTGAAAGTTTCAAGCTGATCCCCCTAATTATCATTTTTCATTATTGTATAATATTTTTACAAAATTTACATTACATTAATTATAATAAAGCACTATCTATATGTCTATGTTTTGGAAATAATTAAATTGTAATAAAAAATACTTCCAACTAGATAATCTTGTTTTTAATCATTTAGATTATCTAGCTTGGAAGTATCATGTCACAATTAATAATTTTATTAGTTTTTATAAATAAAAATCATGATTATTAATCCTGCGGTAAAAAGTCCTGTTTTTAATTATCCAATTGCTTGTAGACTTTTTAGGATTTAAAAAATACATACATTCTCCAATATTATTATTTCCTTCTAAAGCCATACGGGCTGCCTTTATACTATCTTCTGAAGGGTTGTTATAGATTCTGCCATTGGCAACAGGGGTATATTGTACTCCCCAATTCCTATCAAATATGACTCCCTTTATTGTGTTGGGAAAGTCTTTACTTTTCTTTCTGTTTATAACACAATTAGCCACAGCTAATTTACCTTCAAAAGGCTCTGCCTCCGCTTCCGCATGTACTAATCTTGACAGCCAATATAAATCTTCTTCTGAATATGTAGAAGATGTAACTGGAGATAATAGCACATCTGGCCTATTAACTTCAATATAATCTTTAGTATACAGTTTTACTGAAGAAGTTGTTTGGTCCCATTTAACATCAACTTCAAAAACTTCTGAAACAAATCTTATAGGTACAAAGGTCCTTCCATTGTATACATTTATGGCAGCATCTAATTCATAGGATTCATCATTAATGAAAGCAATATTGTTTCTTAAGGGTAATCGGAGTATAACTTCATCTTTAATTAAAACTGCCTCTTCCCTTGCTTCGTCCCAATTAATTTCATCAATTCCTATGGCTTCTGCTATAAACCTTATAGGTACAAAGGTACGTCCGCCTTCCATATATGGGGATTGATCACAAGCAATTACTCGTTCATTTAAATAAACCTGAATGGTTCTTTCCCCTCCTATAGGACGAATTCTTATTAAATTTCCAACATATAAATCTGCTCCATAATTTAACTTGCTTAATTGATTATTGCTTACTTTATAATCCTTTGCAATAGTATCTAATGTTTCTCCTTCTTTTACTGTATGCATTATATATGATGATGCATAAGCAGTTGACGGTAATATAGTTATAAAGAGAAGAAATACTATGCTTGTTATTACTTTTTTCATTCTTATCACCTTTAAATTTGTTAAGTTTTTTATCAAAATTATTAATTAATCCTTTATTATTGTAACATTTTCTTAACATTTTTCAAGAGGTAGTTATTGGCATAAAAAAAGTCTTCAGCTATTTAGGCTGAAGACTCTTTAATAAAATCTCCCACATTGAAATATCCTTTTCCTTAATTAAATTAAGATATGCTTTTTTGTCACCGTTAAAATCCAAAGCTTCATCAAATAAAGCTAATTCCAGATTATTTCTTATTGCATCAGCAATATTTCTTTTATGCTCGTCTTTATAATTATCTAAAAGATATTGTATCGTACACACTAAGCTATCTAAAAGTTTCATAGTATCAAAATCTTTCTCCTTTGAAGACTCATCCAAAGGATGATGTTCTTCTAAAGATACTGCTTCTTCTTCCATTCCTTCTTGAATAATTTCCTTTGTGTAACCAATAACACAAGCTTCTCCTAAACACTTACCACATTGACATTCCCCAAGGCATATTTCATCTATATTTTCCTTCATTTGTTTCATATACTCTTGTAAACTAGAAGCAGTTTTTAGATATAAAGATTTTTCTCCTCTTTTCCTTTTTTCTAGGATAGCTTTTAATAACAGTCCTGTAAACACTCCTATTACAAGGAAAAAGACACTAACAGAATAAAAATTAATATAATGTTTAGGAAGAGCTCCTTTAAGTTTAACGATTCCACATGTCAAAAATACCCCATAAGAAATAAGCTTTAAAGCAAGCTCAGGTATTTTGTCTCCTATTTTACTTCCAACAAAAATTCCTATACTGCTAGTTAAAAGCATGCCACTAACCGTCCCCAATAATACTAATATTGGAAAGTCAGCATCTGCAGATAAAGTAATAGCTGTTAACTGAGTTTTATCCCCTAATTCTCCTATAAAAAAAGCTGCCGCTACTGTAAAGACGGGTCCTAGCTTTTTAGCTCCTTGCTCATCTTCTTCATCATCATCTTCTTTTAATCCCCAAAGAGCAAAGAAAATAAATGCACAACCAGCAATTATTTGCAAAGTGCTACCAGGAATAAGTCCTCCTATAAGAAAACCAAATAAAACAGCTATTCCATGATTTAAAAACGATCCTATTAAAACCCCTAAAAGTACTTTTGACATCTTATATTTTGTAGCAAACATCATAGCTAATATTTGTGTTTTATCTCCCATTTCAGCTACAAAAATAAAAAATAGGGCATTTAAATATTCACTTAACATTTATTTCATCTCCTTAATCTAAACAAAAAAACAATATCACAAATTTAACTTATTTGCAATGTCGATGTGAATAATTTCATTCCCTATTTTTCCAGTTATCCACATTCTATCCACAAAATGTGGATAGAATGTATTAATATGGTAATTTATTTTTCCTATTCTTCTAATGTAATAATATTAATGGCTATAGGAAGGCTAGAGCCTCCTGCATTAGTTATCTCAAATTCAATTAATTCTTCTTTACCATCCTCAAGAACATATTCAATAATCTTTGTTATTTCCTTTGAACTCATTTCAGGAACAGTAAAAAAACCTTCATTAGTCTTAACAGCTGCCCCACAACGTCCACCTCTAGGGTTTAGGCGAATATGTATTGTTTTAGAAGAACCCGTATAATTTGCTATAGGGATTTTTATCTTATTAATTACGCCATAATGTCCAATGTTTCCAATAGTTCCATATTCCCTTCCAAAGCTAGTTTCTGCAGAAAATATATTATCTGTAAGTCCATTTGATATAGAATAAGCAGTCTGGTATGTTCCAGCCTCGTATCTAGGAAGCTCCGTAACTAACCTTGCAAAAGGCCAGGTTCCTCTAGGATGCCTTCTATAAGGATCTAACGGTAAAGGGTCATCTTTAATTGAATCTAAGCTAATTTCATCATTTTTACTTACTACAGTACGGATAATATAATTTAATTTGCCGCTTCCCGATTTTTTCTTAACTTTTAATTGATGTTGAAAACTAACTAAGTTATCAGTATTTACATAAAAATAGTCTATAACTTGACTTTCGCCAGGTTTTATTACCAAATCTTTCATTGGAATAAGAGGAAGTAAATCACTAATACTTAATTCAGCAAGCCTTAAGCCCACATCATAAATCCCCCAATCCCTACTTGTATATCTAGCAACTCCCCTAGGATTTACTAGCTCTATATCATTTTCCTTAGATAAATTTTCAATAGTTATCCCAACAAGAACGGGAGAATCAAATTGATTCTTGTGGTAACCAAATACAATATGCTCTATAATATCTTCTTCTTCATTTACCTTGTCTTGCCATAAAGTAGCAATTTCATTGGGAATAGAATATTCATTTAAATTTTCTGGATTATCACTAATCATCAATCTTGTATTGCCTTCTGGAACTGATGTTGGTGCATTTTGAGGTATAACTGCGTCTGCTATTGTTTCTTTAGTTAACACTGGTAATACAAAAGGAAGTTCTTTGTTAAAAATGGCCACTTTATTACTAGAAGCATTCCAAGAAGTTCTAACTTTAAAAGCTTCTTCAAGCAAGCTAAGAGGAACGTATAGCATATCCTTATAATCCAAAATACTGCTTATAGGATAAATCAAATGATTGTTAATCACAGCAATTTTACTTCCTGTGTTAATTCTTAATTCCTCACCGTACTTTATACATACTATTTCATTAGTTTCTTCATCTATATATTTTTTTGCCCCCATTGCTTTTAAAACTGGCTCTAATGGAATCATTTTAATTCCGTTATATGTTACTGGCTTATAGTCATTTTTCATTAATATATTGTCTATATAAATGTTCATCGTTGTAAACTCGCGAATTATTGGCATAGACATAATTTCAGTAATTACAGTTGCTGTTTTACTAAGCTCATCCCAAATGACTTCTCCTCCAAAAGCTTCTCCTATAAACCTTAAAGGCACATATGTACTATCTTTATAAATAATTGCAGCTTGATCCAGTTCAAATATTTCTTCATTTCTTAAAGCAAAGTTTGAATCTATGATCACTTTTACAGAATTAGTATCTTTCCATGCATAGACTGCTCTTTCAGCTTCATCCCACCTAACTTCAATTCCCATTGCCTCAAATATAGACCTTAAAGGAACTAATATCCTGCCGTTTTTTATAATAGGGCTTTTATTATATCCTAGCAAGTCTTTATTAATCATTATATTTACATTTGTTTCTATTATATTTTCTTTTGCATATAGATTTTGTGAAAAAGCAAAAAAAAGGATAAATATTATAGCAAAAAGTTCTAGTAAATATCTTGTCTTTTTCATGGCATACCTCTCTTGTGATAATATGTCTTAGTTGTTAACTAGTTATGTCAACATACTATCATAAAAATTGCAGCTTGCCAATTAATCTAGATTACTTTGGAATCTATAAAATAATTAGAACTTTCTACTAGATTTTATTTATCCAAAAAAATTAAAGTTCCTATCTTTTATTTTCTAATATCTTTTATTTTATTTAATGTTTCTAAGTACTCAAATCTTTTTATACTATTTCCTTTAATATTTGGACTTATTCCAAAACTTTCATAGTAAAATCTCTTTATATCTTCACCTCTTGCAAGATAATTATACTTATCCATCAAATCTAATCTATCATAATGTAAAAAAGCTAAATAATATGGTTGTCTTAAGTATAAAAACTTATCCTTCTTTGATGAATAAATCTTCTTTAGTTGATTCTTATAATCATCCTTTGTTAGAGTCATCATAAGCATTTCACCTATAGTTAATTCCTTATCTGGCTTAAATTCATTGCTTTTATAACCAATAATATATCCTCTTTTATCTAACTCTCTAGCTATTTCAAAGTTTTTTGACTTGTCATTAAAATCCTCAAAACAATATTTTTCTTTTAATTCTCTAACAGGTATAACCTTGTAGCCATATTCCTTTAATATCTCTAGCTGCTCCTTTAAGGCAGTAGCAATTGGGGTCATTAAAGACATATTATAGCCATCTTTTTGAAATATAATTTGGCCATTTAAAGCATTTTTATCTTCCTTAAGTAGTTTTTTTAGTGGTTCGACCATCCTTTTAACATCTTCTTTATAATCGCCAACTGTAGGCAACCAGCCTCCTCCATCAAAGCTTGCAGCTAAATAATCATATTTTACCAGGGCATATGCATCATAAGAACTAAATCCATCAGGCATTTTATCAATATAATGAGGTGGTCGTGACATTACTATCTCATAATTAAATTCTTTTTTAATCATCTCATGTAATTGCAATAAATCTGATACTACTTCATTGATATTCGAAAAATATTCCCGCTTACTATATATAATGCTGTTTTTGCCAAACAAAACATGCTTATATCCATGATTAGACACTTCATGACCATTTTTTAATAATAAGTAAATTAATTCTTTTTGATTTTTTGCCCCCGCATATTTATCTTTTCCAAACTGAGGATAATGGTCGTGCTTAATGCCGCTCCAATTGGGCTTATGGATCCTGCCAGGCTTATCAGGATAGTTATATTCTGTAGTTCCTATAATATTAAAGGTTCCCCTAGCATTATAATCTTTCATAATATCAATTAAAACACTAGTAAGACCCCAGTTTTTATATTTAGGATCAATAACAGGATTAATAGGCATATTCATTGGTCCATCATCAAAAGTCATGGATACCAACTTTTCATCTTCATTTACTGAAAATCTTTCAATTCTTCTAACAGGAGATAAAAATCTTCCTGCTCTTTCTTTTTGTTTTTCCTTAAACTTTTTGTTGACTTTCCTCGCCAATGTATATAGTCTCATATTCTTTACACCCTGCAGTCTTATTATAAATGTTTTCAAGAATACCAACTATTATCCGAATGCTATTTATCAGTAAAAATTTTGTTCTTAACTTCTTTAGATTATTAAATTTTGTTTTTGCAATATTAAAATTTACATTATTCTTATAACATATAATACTCTTTTGAGATAAAGCTTTTTTAAAAGAATCTGCTGTTAATAAAAAGTCTTCTGTAAGCATAAAACAATGCTTCATCTCTTCTAAGGAATGGGCATCACACCCTGCAAGATAAATAAAATCTTCCTTATTTAATAAAGGTCTTATAAATCTTTCAGATTTTTGCTTCCAATAAAAACTATCTAAACGGGAATTATATCTTTCAATCCCATCAAGGTATTTTAATATTTCTAAGTTATCTTTTAGCTTGCTATTAAAAGGATGTGCTAATATAAGAAGACCATTGATTTTTCTAACATTTTTTACTAATTCATAAAAGTCGTAACGATAATTACTAATCTTTAGGGTATCTTTTTCAATAGAATCATCTATAAAATATGCTAGTACGTGACCATATTGTGTTGAAAATTCAGCTCCTATGATAACTTTGATATTATTATCCCCATATTTTTTTGCTTCTATACTGCCCCTTACAGTATTGTGATCAGTTATAGCTATTGCATCATAGCCTAATTCTTTTGCATATTCTATTATCTTTGCTACAGATAGCTTACTGTCATGAGAATAATTAGAATGTATATGCAAACAAATTTTCATTTAAACCTTCCTATCATAGATTATTTCCTTTTTAATAAGGACTTTAGATAATTTACAAAAGGAATAGGATTTTTAATACGAAATATTCCTTCTTTTGCAGTTATTATATTAGCTAAGGTCTTTAAGGCTTGAACTATTTTGCCTTTCTTAATATAAGAAACTAATGCTAAATATCCTTGAGGAAAATAATAAATTTTCCTGTTTAATTTATATGGAATATCATTAATATCGATATTATTATGTTTATTATCTAAAATTTTAATATAATTCTTAAAAAAAGCAGATTCTGCTATAAATAATAAGGGCATGCTTCCCCAATAACGGGGATTTATCTCCATAAGATAATCCCCTTTAAACTCAACCATGGCATAACCAGTCCATCTTAATTCTCTTAATAATTTATAAGCATGCAATACTAGTTCTTTTTTATATCGTGAAATACAAATTGCACTAGGTCCTCCCGATATAGGATATTCTACAAGCCTTTCATGCATAATATAATCAACAAGCTTAGAATTATGATCCAGGAGCATAGAAACTCCAAAGGCATCTCCTTCTACATATTCTTGTATTATTAAATTATCTTTATATTCATCAAAAAAAGCTAAAGCCTTATTATATTCCTCTTTATTTGTGGCTATTTTATATCTTTGGTGGGCTTTTAAATTAACATTTTCCGAAACATTTAGTTTAACAATAAGAGGATATTTACTAGTAGTATTTTGAGGCACATTAATGTCTAAGTTTAAAGCAAGATCCATTAATTGCTTTTTATTTGTAGCTTTTAATACTGTCTCTTGCTTTGGTATTATGTATTTAATCTTAGGTTTTATTTCATCTACTGCTTTAATAATCAAGGGGTTACCTACAAGTAAATAATCATCCATAGTAAAATTATTAAATAGCTTTAATAGATCTTCTTTTAAATTCTCTTTCGATATCTCAAAAATAGAATATAAGCGGTTGCTAATTACAATAGAGCCCTCAAAAACAATACCATATACTTGATAGCCTATATTTATTAAATACTCTACTAAAGGTGCCGTCATTCTTTTATCTACACTGTCTATTATTATTTTTCCCATAATGCCTCCAGTTAATAATTAATGCTTACTTTAAATTATTTGTTAAAAGATAAAAAAAATACATTAGGCTATAGGAAAAATAATTATAAGTTTTATTAATTAATATCTTAATAAATATTAAATAAAATACAATAATGCAATTTTATAATAGAGCTTTTCAAAAAAATCTAAACTTTACATTTATATATCAAATACTTATAATAATGTTATTGATAATTATAATTAAGAAATTAAAATATTAATTAATAAATTTTTAAATAGCTTAATAAGTAAAAACTATGCTAGGAGAAGCTATTATGTTGGATAGAGGAAAAGTTGGAGAAAAAATATTTGTACTACGTAAAAAATCAGGAATTACCCAATACCATCTTTCAAAATTACTTAATGTAGAGCCTTTAGAAATATCTAAATGGGAAAATGGCGTTAGCCTGCCTAATACAGACCTTTTACCTGTATTAGCTGAATTATTTGATACAAATTTTAATGAAATCCTATGTATCGATAAAATCAATAATAAAAAAGAAAAAAATAAAAGCCGGGTTTTATTGCATGGTATTAAATATTTTAACTGTGACTTTTCTTTAATCAGTTGTATAAAATCATCTTTAAGTTTTTTAGGTGTTCATGTTTCAACAGGATGGATATCAGCTCCATATGCATTTACGATGAAAATAAATAACGATGGAACCTTTAATAATCTAAATTACAATGACATTAGTGAATGTATTAATGAAGTTGTTAAAAATTGTGGTGGGATCCTTTCAGAGTTGTCATCTTATAGTTCAAAAATAAATGGCTATGATAATCATGAAGAGATGTTTGAAAAAATTAAATCTGCTATTGATATGGCATTTCCATGCTATATATTTAATAATGATAAACTACAATATTATTTAATTGTTGGATATGATGAAAGTGGCTATTATTATATAGAACCCAACACTTTAAGGGTAATAGGACCTAATCTATTTTCACCCTCTGATTATAATGGCCAAAATTCTTTAAAGGCATATACAATAACAAATGGAAAAATATCAAGTTGCATTAAAACAATTAAAGATGTCTTTGAATATGCAGTAAATATAACTAATTATCCCAACTCAAAATCTGATTTAGGATATACAATAGGCCCCAAAGCTTACAGAATCTTAATAAATGGAATTTATCAAGGAACAGTAGACTATAATAACTTAGCCTGCAATTCGTACCTTTGGACAAAATGCAAAAAATTTGCAGTACTATTTTTGAGAGAAAGTAAACTACGTATGGATAAATTCGAAAAACTATTTGATTCAACTATTTCATATTACGAAAATGCCGTTAATGCCTTGAACCAATTGTCTCAACTATTTCCTTTAGACTCTTACCATGATTACAATATACCAGAAAGTCGGAAAAATGTAGCAATAATGCTGCTTAAAACAGCACAAAGAAATGAAGAAAGAGGATTAGAAAAGATAAAATATATATTAAATGAAATATATAAAATATGGTAATAAAATAAAAGGACTGTTCTTTTGTTGCAAGCTAGCTTTTAGCTTGAAAGCAAAAGGACAGTCCCTATTTCATCTAACTCATCTAACGTGCGCAGAAGGATTTGAACCCTCGACCTTCTGATCCGTAGTCAGACGCTCTATCCAGCTGAGCTATGCGCACAAAAAAATTTTAAAATAAAAATATGCCGGAGACCGGAATCGAACCGGTACGGTCTTTAAGGGACCGCAGGATTTTAAGTCCTGTGCGTCTGCCAGTTCCGCCACTCCGGCAAAAAAATGGTGGGCGCAACAGGGCTCGAACCTGTGACCCCCTGCTTGTAAGGCAGGTGCTCTCCCAGCTGAGCTATGCGCCCGTATTACTATTCAAAATTTTAAAATATATACTGGTCTGGGTGACAGGACTTGAACCTGCGACCTCTAGAACCCCATTCTAGCGCTCTACCAAACTGAGCCACACCCAGACATTATGTCTGGAAATTTAAATAATGGCGACCCAGAAGGGACTCGAACCCTCGACCTCCGGCGTGACAGGCCGGCGCTCTAACCAACTGAGCCACTGGGCCGCAATAAACAAAAACTAAATTATAGTGGGCCTTCAGGGACTCGAACCCCGGACCGTCCGGTTATGAGCCGGATGCTCTAACCAACTGAGCTAAAGGCCCAAAAAGCCGACGATCGGACTTGAACCGATAACCTGCTGATTACAAGTCAGCTGCTCTGCCAATTGAGCCACGTCGGCATATGATGACCCATAGGGGACTCGAACCCCTGTTACCGCCGTGAAAGGGCGGTGTCTTAACCGCTTGACCAATGGGCCATAATGGATGTTAGATGTTAG
>JGI24707J26582_10000195_pt1 | contig 44426 bp, 38 predicted proteins | sample BioPla1DNA1_FD_26582 | JGI IMG/M metagenome (IMG submission 26582)
AAATGGTTGCTTTTACGGCGCCATTAGCCGCAAGCCATTTTGTGGTCAAGTGGTTGAATACATTTAAGGAAAAATCAGCTTGTATAGGTTGGGAACAAGTATGGCGTGCTAAACGTAGCATTCCTGAATTGCTTACCATTACACCGCTTGGGTTAAGGTTATCTACATTAGCAAAAAACTGTTCATATTCCCCAATTTCCCGCTCCATTGTGATTCTCGGTGTTGTTATAACAACTTGGGTGTCATATTTTTTTGCTGTGGATATGCCAGTAGCGATATCTCTCATTGTCCAGGGTTTGTGGGGCTTAAATGATTCACCGCCAACGTAAACTATATTCGCTCCGTTTTTACAAGCAGCATTAAGACCGTTTAAGTCAGCTACCCGCACAGCTAGTACTGGGGAAACTTTGTATTCTTTGTTTTCACTGGTTGTGGGAAGCGTAATTGCGGAATTCATGCCGGCTTCTTGAACGGCCTGACTAAAAAAGCGCGGCTCTCGTTCACCAGTATAACCGATACCACTTGCGCCCGGATTTCCCAAAGCGTAGCAGGTTGTAAAATCACGAGCTCGGCTTTCATACATCTCCTGCCAGTCGCTATCATTGGTAGCATAACCGGTGGGATCGGCAATATAGCGATCAATGGCACGCCGATAAACGCTGACAATTTTTTCAACAAAGTCTGCAGTACGCATCCGGCCTTCAATTTTAAATGAGCAGACACCGGCTTGAATTAGTTCAGGCAGATTGCGATATAGGCACATATCTTTGAGAGCCAGTTTATAAGGACCGGGATCGTTGTCGGTTACTGCGGCGCCGGTTTTAGCATCAATTAGCTCATAAGGCCAGCGGCACGGTTTCAGACAGCGACCGCGGTTAGAACTTTGTCCGAATAAGATGCCAGAGTGCAGACATTGACCACTCTGAGCAACACACATATCGCCGTGGATAAAATACTCAATTTCTATACCGGTTTTTTCTCTCAGCATTCTTAGTTGGGTAAGGCTCATTTCCCGGCTTGTAACAACTCGTGTTATTCCATATTCCTGAAGGGTTCTTACAGAGTATTCATTGTGGGTGTTCATCATAACCGAGGCGTGCAGTGGCACTGACAAATCTAGTTCCCGAGCCAGTTCTAGTATTGCCAAGTCTTGAACGATGAGTGAATCCGGCCCAATTTTATCAAGAAGTTTCAGATAATCACGCATCTTGTCAATTTCACGATCACTGACCAAGTTATTTACAGTTACATACAGTTTGACCTTATTTTTATGGGCGTATTTTATAGCCCTTTCCAGCATTATATCGTCAAAGTTAACATCGGTGCGGTGCATACGCATATTAAAGCGTTTTCCGCCAAGATATACAGCATCGGCTCCAGCCGAAATGGCTGTTTCAAGGACTTCCCACGTGCCTACGGGCGCAAGAAGTTCCACTGAATCAGGTCTTAACAACATATTGTTCATCTCCAAATTCATTATTCATATATTTCTTTTGCTTCAGCTAGCAATTCAGGGGAAAATTCAATTCCAAGGTTCTCAGCAACAAAAGCGTTTAGGAGTATTTCGGGCTGCTCGACAATGCCTACCGGAATAACAGAAGGTGAGGTTCCGTTTAATATTTGCGCTGCTTTAGCGGCACAAGCTTCACCTAACTTATGATGATTCGATACAAGTGCAGCAAGTGCTCCGCCTGGAACATTAGGCGCGTGGGAGGCAATTACAGGCATGTTGGCACCATCAGTATAGTATACCACCGTAGCGAAATTCTCCTCGATAATCCGCCCGATAGGGATAAACAGAGCATCCATATCAGGAGTAAGCATTCTATCTATGTTTGACAGATCCTCAGCTGTTTTTACAGGTAGTTCGACTAAGGTAAAAATGTTTTGTGCTGCACGCCTGAAGTTAGCAAGTTCCAATAATGCATTCATATCCTCTGTGTGGTATAAAACGCCTAACTTTTTTACGTTAGGCAAAATACGCTTTATAAAAGCCGTTTTTTCTGCTGCTTTTACCATTCCGGAAACACCAGTTGCCTTTGAGCCAGGTTTGTCCATGCTTTCTACTAGTTTAACACCTACAGGATCAAAAACCGGGGTGAAAACGACGGGAATATCTCCTGGTAAATCAAACGCTGCTTGAGCTGCAGGAGTAGAACATGCAAAAATAAGCTCAACATCAAGCGATTTCAGTTTAGCAGCTAATTTAGGCAATTCGTTGAGGTTGCCATCGGCATTCATATAATGAAATTCAGCTGCTATACCTTGGTCATTTAGACCTTGCTTAAAACCTTGGACGGCGTCATCAAGGTTTTGCGTTAATTGCAAGATACCAACATGATACAATTAAACACACCTCTTTTTGTATTATAACCAATATAATTTCCACGTTTAGCTCATAATACCTGCCAAGTTAGTTAAATTTGCCACAAACAAAACTTTTTACGAAGATTTAAAGGAAATAATGAAGAATAGTGTCGAAATCATATATGATTTTATGGGGTAGAGGGATGTAATAATGATAAGTAAGATAAATAGCATTTCTGATACAGATTTTGTCCATTTGCATGTACATACTGAATATAGTTTGCTTGATGGAGCAAGCCGGATAAGAGACCTTGTCCGTCGAACTAAAGAATTGGGAATGTCAGCAATAGCAATAACTGACCATGGCACTATGTATGGTGTTATTGATTTTTACAAGGAGGCTAAAAAGCAAGGGATTAAGCCGATTATAGGCTGCGAAGTATATGTTGCCCCCCGGTCAAGGCTGGAAAAGAGTGCCGTTGAGGGAGAGTCATACTATCATTTAGTCCTATTAGCCGAAAATGAAATAGGTTATCGCAATCTTATTGAACTTGTATCGAGAGGGCATAGCGAGGGTTTTTATTATAAACCGCGGGTAGACAGAGAAATACTTGCTCGTTACAGTCAAGGAATAATTTGTTTAAGTGCCTGTATAGCCGGCGAAATCCCCGCGCTTATATTAAAAGGAAATTATGATGGGGCTGAACAATTAGCGCTGGAATACAGCAAAATTTTTGGGCCAAATAACTTTTTCCTCGAAATTCAGGATCATAAGTTGCCGGAGCAAAAGCAAGTAAATGCTGCGCTTATAGAAATGTCACGAAAGACTGGCATTGGATTAGTAGCTACTAACGACCTTCACTACATTGAACGAACTGACAGTGAATGCCATGATGTTCTGCTATGCATTCAGATGGGTAAAACTGTTGATGATCCGGGGCGAATGAAGTTTCCCAACAGCGAATTTTATTTAAAATCACCGCAAGAGATGGCGGTATTATTTCAAGAGTTTCCCGGGGCGCTGACAAATACCTTGTTAATTGCCGAGCGTTGTAATGTTGATTTCACGTTTGGCCACCACCTTCTGCCAGAGTTTCCTGTGCCTGACGGTTTATCAGCGGAACAGTTTCTGCGGAAATTATGTCAGGACAAGTTGGCGGAGCGCTATAGTGAGATAACCGAAGAAATATTAGATCGCCTCAATTATGAGCTTTCAATAATTGAAAAAATGGGATTCTCCAGTTACTTTTTAATTGTTTGGGATTTTATAAATTATGCGCGCCAGAACGGAGTTCCCGTTGGACCGGGGCGGGGTTCGGCGGCTGGCAGCATTGTAGCCTATCTACTTAGGATAACTAACATTGATCCGCTAAAATATGGTTTGCTATTTGAACGCTTCCTAAACCCGGAACGTGTCACCATGCCTGATATAGATATTGATTTTTGCTATGTAAATAGGGAAAAAGTTATCAACTATGTGGCACAGCGTTATGGAGCTGACCGTGTAGCTCAAATAATAACATTTGGTACTATGGCTGCTAAGGCCGCAATACGCGATGTCGGACGCGCATTAAATATGAGTTATAGCGAAGTTGACCGGATTGCTAAAATGGTGCCTGGAGAACTCGGAATGACCCTAAAACGAGCTCTTGAGCTTAACACTGAGCTCAAAAACGCATATAATTCTGAGCCGGCGGTCAAAAAAATGGTTGATTTAGCGATAGCGGTTGAAGGTTTGCCGCGTCATGCGTCAACTCATGCTGCTGGGTTGGTTATTGCAAAAGAACCACTAACTTATTATGTGCCGCTGCAAAACTCTTCAGAAGGTTTTTTAACAACTCAATATGATAAGGATCGGGTTGAAGAAATTGGGCTGCTAAAAATGGACTTATTAGGACTCAGAACGCTGACTGTAATAGGCGATTCAATTACAATGATTAAGCAGAACCGGGGTATAGATATTGATATTGACAGAATTCCCTTAGATGATTCTCAAACATGTGCTATGCTTACTAACGGCGAAACTGCCGGCGTTTTTCAGATGGAATCTAGTGGTATGACTAACTTAGTCAAAGACCTAAAGCCTGAAAGCTTCACTGACCTTATACCGCTAGTTGCACTATATCGTCCAGGCCCTTTAGGAAGTGGAATGGTAGCAGATTTTATTAACGGCCGGCACGGAAAAAAACAAGTAAGTTATATTCATCCTGTATTGGAACCGGTACTTAAAGATACTTTTGGTGTAATCTTATATCAGGAACAAGTTATGCAAATTGCCTCGTTATTAGCCGGCTTTTCACTTGGACAAGCCGATTTGCTTCGGCGGGCAATGGGTAAGAAAAAACATGATGTTCTAGCCGCGCAGCGTGAAAGTTTTTTGCGTGGGGCCGCTAAGAATGGTATCGATCCTAATACCGCTGCTGAGATTTTTGACCTTATGGAACACTTCGCTGACTACGGCTTTAATAAATCGCATAGCGCGGCATATGCATTGGTTGCTTACCAAACTGCCTACCTTAAGGCTCATTATCCACAGGAATTCATGGCGGCACTGCTAACAAGTGTTATGGGTACTAATGACAAAGTTGGGTATTACATTGAGGAATGCCGTCGCATGGGTATAGCAGTATTGCCGCCAGATATTAATTCCAGTCAGGCAAATTTTAGTGTTGATGGCAACGCAATTCGGTTTGGTCTGGCTGGTGTAAAAAATGTCGGTGAGAATGCTATTGAAGCACTAATCTCGGCAAGGCAGCGGGAAGGCCGATTTAACTCGCTTATTGATTTTTGTACAAAAGTTGATATGCGGGTGGTTAACAAAAGAGTAATTGAAAGCCTGATAAAATGTGGCTCCTTTGACTCACTCAATGTAAGAAGATCCCAACTGCTGGCTGTATTGGATCAAGCTGTCGACACTGCTCAGCTGCGTCAAAAGGAAAAAGCCAGCGGGCAAATTGGTTTATTTACTGAAGAAGCGATAAACATTGCTGAAGATATTGTTTTACCGGATATTGCTGAAATACCCGAGGATCAACGGTTAGCGATGGAAAAAGAGATGACAGGCTTTTACGTGACAGGTCATCCGCTCAATCAATTTCGAGAAAAACTTAAAGGCTATCCCAGTATAAATGAACTGTTATCAAATGGTCATGCTGACGGCAAACCGGTACGGGCTGCCGGTCTAATAACCAGTTCTAAACGAATTACGACCAAACGTGGCGATATGATGTGCTTTGCAGCTCTTGAGGATTTTACAAACAATATTGAAGTTGTTATCTTTCCACGGCTTTTTGAAAAAATTAATGGAATTTTACTGCCGGATATGCCGATAGCTGTGTCTGGACGCTTAAATATTAATGAAGATCGGGCTAATATAGTCGCCGACACAATAAAGCTGCTTAATGCACCTAGTGAAGTTCGCATAAAAATTGGTGAGCAGCAGGAGAATGATAGTGTTTTTAACGATTTGAAAGAGATATTTGCAAAACATAGCGGCTCAGCAGTAACATTCCTCCACTTAGTTGCTAAACGGCGGGTTATAAAGACTGAGCAAAAGTATTGGATAGATCCTTCACCTGAAGCTATCCTTGCAATTGAAACGCTGCTCGGTAAAGGCACCGTACAAATTGTTTAAAGGATTTACCAATAATATTTCCGAGTACATAATTTTTCAGTTCCTATCAAAAATCATGACAGGCTTCCATTGAATATGTTATTATTCTTGGTGTAGAAGTATAGAACTTTTTGGCAATATGATTTCTTTTAGATTGAATGTGCATAGGGGGATTTTGCATGGATATTATCGTTTGTGTCAAGCAAGTGCCTGACACCGCAGAAGTAAAAATTGATCCTGCGACGAATAGTATAATTCGCCAAGGGGTACCTAGTATTCTAAATCCTTTCGACAAGCATGCAGTTGAAGCCGCTTTACGTTTAAAGGAAAAAAACGGGGGCAAAGTAACCGTAATATCGATGGGACCTTCGCAGGCTAAAGATGTTCTGAAGGAGTGTATAGCCCTAGGAGCCGATGAAGCGGTATTAATAAGTGACAGAGCTTTCGGTGGGGCAGATACCTTAGCTACCAGTTATACTCTGGCTGCAGCGATAAGAAAACTTGGTAGTTTCGATGTAATCCTTTGCGGCAAACAATCAATTGACGGGGACACCGCTCAAGTTGGCCCTGAATTAGCGGAGCATCTTGGAGTTGTTCCAATAACATACGCTGCTGATATTGAAGTTAATGGCAATGCTGTAGTGGTAAAAAGAGAGCAAGAAGATTGCTATGAAGTGATAGAAGCTAAATTTCCGGTTCTAATAACTGTAGTTAAATCAATTAATGAGCCGCGTCATGCCAGTGTTAAAGGGGTTATGAAGGCAAATCGCAAAAATATCCCTGTATTATCTCAGCAAGACCTAGAAATCGATGGTGAACGTATCGGACTGAAAGGCTCACCTACACAAGTTCGCCGCATATTTGCGCCCAGCCATCGTGTTCAAGGTGAGATAATTGAAAGTAGTAGTGCTAAAGAGGCTGCTCATCTATTAATACAAAAACTTAGCGAAGCGAAAATTATATAGCAGGGGGAAGGTATAGATGGCTGTAAATATTTTAAAAGAAACGTGCATAGGTTGCGGCACGTGCGTTAACGCCTGCCCTTTTGGCGCTATTGCTATGGAAACTAATAAGGCAGTAATAACTGATGGCTGTACGCAGTGCGGTGCCTGCACTGAAGCTTGTCCAGTTGCTGCAATTATTCGTGAGGAGCAGGAAAAACTCGGTACAATTGATAAGGATAGCTATAAAGGGGTTTGGGTTTATATCGAACAAACTGGCGGTTTAGCCAAAAGTGTAGGCTATGAATTACTGGGTCAAGGCCGAAAACTCGCGGATGCTTTAGGTCAAGAACTCGCCGCTGTAATTGTCGGCTACGGCATTAAGCCTTTGGCGCAACAGGCTATTGCAAGCGGTGCCGATAAAGTGTACCTTGCTGATCAAGAAGAATTTAGTCATTACAATACAGATGCTTATACACATGTTGTAGCTGACATGATAAATACTTATAAACCTTCTGTAGTTCTTATGGGGGCTACTCATGACGGGCGTGACTTGGCGCCTAGGGTTGCGTGTCGTGTGGGTACCGGCCTAACTGCCGACTGTACTGATCTTAGCATTGATGAGGCTACAGGGTTAGTAGCATGGACCCGCCCTGCTTTCGGCGGCAACATAATGGCAACTATCTTGTGCCCTGACCATCGTCCGCAAATGGGGACAGTAAGGCCGAAAGTATTTAAGCGCCCCCTAATGGACAATTCGCGAAACGGAGAAATAGTCAAGGTTGAGACCCGAGTTCAGGCAGCTGAGATTCGTACGAAACTAATCGAAATAATTAAGGTAGGCACGGTGTCCTGCAATTTAGAGGAGGCCGAGGTTATCGTCTCTGGCGGACGGGGGATGGGTAAGCCTGAGAATTTTACCTTAATTGAAGAACTAGCAAATGTTCTCGGCGGGGCTGTCGGTGCTTCGCGCGCGGTAGTTGACGCAGGTTGGAAACCGGCTCTTCATCAGATTGGTCAGACAGGAAAGACGGTTGGCCCGAAAATTTATTTTGCATGCGGCATTTCTGGAGCTATTCAACATGTTGCAGGTATATCTTCGTCCGATATTATAATTGCAATTAATAAAGATAAAGATGCCCCGATATTTAAGATGGCAGACTATGGCATAGTTGGCGATGTCATGGAAGTGTTGCCTGAGCTTATTGCCGAATTCAAAGAACTAAAACAAGATTAGCTGATATGCTCCGTAGCAATTTTGAGTTGCGGAGCATATCTTTTTCTATAGTTAAGTTTTGTAAATAATGCTTGGCTATTAGCAGGAATACTGTCTAATATTGGAGAAAACCAAGGTGTTATATATATGAGTAACAATGTGCTACAGGAGGCAACATAATGTGGACAGTAATATATATCGCATCTAACCGTTCGCATGCGGAGATGCTTAAGAACATGCTTGACAGCGAAGGTATATTGGCTAATATCAGACCTGCAGGCGTTGTTTCAATGCTCGGAGACGGTATGTTCGAAATACTAGTGCTCGAATCAGAGGCAGACGAGGCTCACGCAATTTTGTGCCAAAACGCTGCCAAATAGAACGAGTAATCTCAGAGGAGCGTGTTCGAATGTTTAAGAAGACGAAAATTATTTGTACAGTTGGTCCTGGTACAGACAAGCCAGGTATTTTAGAAGAAATGCTAAACGCCGGGATGAACGTTGCGCGATTTAACTTTTCGCATGGTAATCACGCGGACCATGCGAAAAGAATTGCTATGGTGCGCGCCGCAGCACAACGTGTCAACAAACCGGTAGCGCTTTTGCTGGATACTAAAGGCCCAGAGATGAGGATAGGAAAATTTGCAGACGGAAAGGTCCTATTACAAGAGGGACAAAAATTTATTTTGACAGTAAGAGATATATTAGGTACTAATGAAATTATATCCGTAAATCATAAGTCTTTGCCAAGCGAAGTTACGCCTGGGGATATCATATTGTTATCAGACGGCTTAGTAAGCTTGCGGGTTGAAGATATCAATGGTCAAGATATCATAACTACTGTTTTAAATTCAGGCGCAATGAGCGACTTAAAACGTGTTGCAGTTCCTGGAGTTGCCGTAAACCTGCCGTTCCTTTCACATCAGGACATAAGTGATATTTTGTTCGGCATTGAACAAAATATGGACTTTATTGCCGCATCTTTTGTCCAGCGAGCCGCAGACGTATTATCCATTCGCCGCGTTCTTGAAGACGCGGGCGCTTCGATGGACATCATCGCTAAAATTGAAAATGCCGAAGGTGTTAAAAATATTGATGAGATTTTAAAAGTTGTCGATGGAATCATGGTAGCAAGAGGTGACTTGGGCGTTGAAATTCCAACCGAAGAAGTGCCAGTTGTTCAAAAAATGTTGATTGAAAAGTGTAATAAAGCTGCAAAACCGGTTATTACGGCAACTCAAATGCTTGAATCTATGGTTGCAAATCCGCGGCCAACGCGCGCTGAAGCTAGTGATATTGCTAATGCTATAATGGATGGAACCGATGTAATAATGCTTAGCGGTGAAACCGCTTCCGGAAATTATCCGGTAGAAGCTGTAAAGGTTATGGCGAAGATAGCTGTGCGAACCGAAGAGGCTTTAAACTATGAAACTATTTTGCTTACCAATGGAATTGTCTTGCAGCGTACAACAACCGATGCAATTAGTCATGCTACGGTGCAAATCACTCATGAACTCGGCGCTGCGGCTGTCATTACCGCTACAGAAAGTGGTTATACGCCGCGAATGCTATCAAGATATCGTCCAAAGGCCAGAATTATTGCAGTAACTCCAAATGATAAGACCTTCCGGAGTATGCTGATGCTTTGGGGAGTACACCCAATTCTTGGCGCCAGATTCAAAAATACAGATGATATGGTAACAAATGCGGTTGGCAGTGCATTAAAAGAAGGCGTTGTTAAGGATGGTGACTTAGTAGTAATTACCGCTGGTGTTCCTGCGGGGCAGTCTGGCACAACTAATATGATACGGGTTCATGTTGTGGGTAATATTTTACTTAGAGGTACGGGCATTGGTCGCAAAGTAGTAACAGGTAAAGTATGTGTGGCACGCACGTTAAATGATTTTACTCAAAAGTTTGCTCCTGGCGATATTCTGGTAGTATCTAGCTTGGATGAAGAAAATGCAAAGTATGCTGTTAAGGCAACAGCTATTGTAGCAGAGGCTGGTGGCATGACATCCCATGCGGCAATTGTCGGTATAAGCTACGGTATACCTGTTATTGTAGGAGTAGATGGGGCTACTGAAAAATTGGCCGACGATATGATAGTTACGGTAGATTTGGAGAATGGCCTTGTTTATCAAGGCGAAATAAACGCTCGATAAATTTCTGGATTAGGTGCGGAGGGTCTTATGCTAATTTGGGTAGCGTCAATAGTGACTATCTTAATAATCTGTGTTGCGGCGGTCTGGTTTTATGCTAAAAATCCAGACCGCCGCCTAAACTTGGCTGAAACAAAACTTGACAGATACCTAAAATCCCGCATCCCCTCTACGCAAACGGTAAATAAACTATTGCAACAAATGCATATGCTGGTCAATGTAAGTATGGAGGATGCGAATGCTGCCCGTACTTATAAGGCTGTTGATTTGTTGAAATTAGCCTATGGCAGCGGTTTACAGCGTCCAAATGAATATCAACGGCTAGGAAGCATCATTGTAAAGGCTATGCGCAACAAACAGCCTGATATTGCTGTAATTGCTCTTGGTGCATTCAGACCGTTACTCCGTAATCTGGCGGCCCAAGATTTGTCATTAGCGATAGAGCAGCTAACGCTTATAGCTTTTTGGGCAGCCCGGCTTAAATATAATTTTTTACTTGCAAAAATATTGGAGACGGTCTTTGATGTCGTTAGCCGTACTGAATGTACTAATGACCAGAAAATCCTGTCGGCTATTCTAAATTCAATCCGGATAATTGGAACACTTGCGCTTCGCCGCCAAGATCATCAATTATTCCGGGAATTAGCAACCCGTTTTAAAGCTTGGACAAGTTCTTCTGGTTTAAAATTTCCTGAGGAAATTGAAGGGGTTTTTATTACTTGGCTGCATCAAATAGCTAAAAATGGCGATGATATTGCTCTCGAAGCAGTAGCCAGGCTTTGCCACGATTTTTTTGACAATCAGACGATTACATCTGCTGGTGTTAGTGCAATAGTTGGGGAATCTTCAAAGGCTGCCGGCACGGCCTGTCTTAACCAACACAATAAAGTGACGCCGCTTATTCTCCAGTTTATATTAGAATTAGCGGCAAAAAGCTATGATATAGTTATATGGCGAAAGGCAGTAAGTGCTGTTGGTCAGGTTTCATCTCTTGCAATTTCCCGACGAGAAATGGCTGAAGCGTTTAGCGTACTATTACCGATGCTGGACACTGGGCGTTATATTTTGACAGATGAATTGACCTTTTGTGAGTATTCAGATGATTACCGGCGAAAAAGGCTCTTTATAATTGTTCGTGAATGTATACTATTAGCCGAGTTAAAAGCCCGCCAGGACATGACTAGCAGTACTGGGGATGTCATAACAGAAATTTATGAAGCTTGGATTGCCAATCCTCAAACAACAGGTTTAAAAAAGTCGATAAAAAAATACTGTCAGTGTTTACTATTGTACTGGCAAAGCACTAGGCAGCGTCAAGCGCGGCGATGTATTTTGGATAATAACAGTTTGATAGAGCCAATACTTGTGGCGGACAAGGATAGGAAGCGATTAGGTTTATGAATGGCAATTACTTTTATGAGCTAGCGGCAAAGTATGACGCGTGGTTTACGACACCGCATGGCCGTTACGTACAACATTATGAGCATGAAATGATTATGGATCTTGCTGACATTAAAGCTGATATGGATGTTGCCGATGTTGGTTGTGGTACTGGACTGTATACAGAAGAACTATGCCGTTTAGGTGCCAAAGTCGTTGGTATTGATATTTCCCCGGAAATGTTGGAGATTGCCGCAAAGAAAACAATGTTATATCAAGATCAGATTAAATTTGTAGTGGGGGACGCGGCTAGTATCCCCTTTTATGATAATTCATTTGACCTTGTGTTTAGTGTTACGGCAATGGAGTTTTTTCAAAAACCCAAACAATGTCTTCATGAGATGTATCGTATACTCCGCCCCGGGGGGCATATGGTAGTAGCAACTCTAAATAGTTTAAGCCTGTGGTCAATGCAGCGTAGAATAAAATCGTTATTTACTAAAACGATATTTTCTCATGCCCATTTTTACAGTATATATGATATCAGCAATATGCTTAAGCCTCATAAGATAACTGCATGGCGCGGTGGGATATTTATACCGCCTTTTGCCCCTAAGCTTGCGATAAATAATCCGGAGCTTTTTGAACGGATTGGTCAAAAGTTAGTACCCCAACTTGGCGCTTTTGTGGTAGTGAGAATAGATAAATAAAAGCTGTTAATAGAAAGTTAAAAACCGAGTCTAGTCTAGGACCCGGTTTTTTTTGTACGGCTGCCTAAAAGCAATGTGCTAATCAGAGGGATAAACAGAGACAGCTTTTTTTCCAAAGCGGCAACGCTTAAACTTATCAACACCGTCAGGATAAAGAAAATAACTACGACGGGGACTGTCATTATAATATTGTTGCTAGTTATGTAGCCAATCAGGTAATACATAACCATGGGATGAACTAAATAAACCATATACGAATGGTCTCCAAGGCATTGAAAAATAGAGGTGAGTCTGGTAGGTATTTTGTTAAAGCTAAAAATTAAAAACCAAAATAAAGTTGCTGCGAAAGTGTAAAGTACGCCAACCGGACTTAATTGGTGGGCTGTGTTTACAGCTGCTTCAGGTGTGTAGCCCTTTACAAACAGTAAGTAATAATAAAAGATAAGCATCCCTGAAAGTGTTAGATAAAAGAATGCTGTTATTGCGGCGCGATTTTTGCGGGTAATTTCCAAAAAATCTTTATATTTTATTGCGCATATAGCACCTAATATAAAGATAAAGATGTAATGCGCTACCCAGTAACTTAGACGATATTGTAGGGCGAGATTTATGTAAAAGCTTGGTGATAATGGCTGGAGGAGATAACTGGAATAATAATTAAAGAGAATTTGTAAGAATAGCAGAACCGTTAAACTGCGGATTGGAGCACTTATTGTCTTGCGTACAATTAAACGCCACAGAGGCATTAGAGCATAGAACCAGAGCAATATTACCAAAAAATAAAGTTGATAAGAGGCAAGCCCAAATAGAAAATATTCAGATAGCAGTGGTTGCTGCCAAATTGCTGTATCACCACTAACCCAAGTGTAGTGGACCATATAAATTAGTGACCAAGTCAGATAGGGAATAAAAACAGTACGTAACCGTCTTTTCATAAAATTTAAATAGTTAAATGATTCATTAAGATTTTGATTTATAAATAGACCAAAAGCAGAAACAAAGAAAAAAATAGGGACACTAAAGCGAGTAAAAATTTCTAATAAGGCAAATAAATGAATATTTACATTCGGATTACTAAGTGAAAAAGCGCCAGTATGGATACCAACGACCCCAAGCATAGAAATACCCCGAATATACTCAATTGAGACAATACGCTGCTTTGACATAATATTTCCTTTCGATTACATTTAAGTTACCTGATGAGATTACTGTTTAACATCAAAACCATTTCCTTCCGATGCCTTATACCACTTAGATATTATACTAGATAAATACTTATAGTGCCAAAATATTCATGTACTACAAAGTAACAATATGAGAAAAGATATGGCCGAAACTGACAGGGATATAAGCTGCTAGATTCACTGTTCCTAGGGCAAAATATATTAAAACAGCTATCTAACGATTAGAATAGGAAGGAGGTAAATATCATCGTTAATCTAACTCCTCTAGCTAAACAGTTTATAAGTGAGCAAGGTAATGCTATTTTAGCTAAAATCGAGCAGAAATTGTCATTTGGCTGAGGTGGCCCTAGGACTATATCCTATCCGTCCGTGCGACTGGGAAAACCGGAAAATCACGAAACTAGTCAATTCACTAAAAGGGATGTAGACGGAATTGAAGTATATTGTCATGATAGTGTCGAAAGACTCGCGGACACAAAGCATATTGACATCGACATCGAGGGCCAAAGTTTAATTACCCGTTTGGTGATGCGGAGGTTGCCAAAAGAAAGTACCCTTTATCCTATTTAGCAAAATAAAAAAGTGAGGGAAAACCTCACTTTTTTATTTTTCGCTTATTCCTTTAAAGTTTGATGCCAATAAATTCACCGCTATGAAATGGTGCAGATTCACAGAGTTGCTTCGGCAATATATCGAAATGCTTAAAAAATTTTTTTGCGCCTATATAAGCGCCTTTTGCAGCATAACGGACAGGAAAAGCATTTATTTGATTTTCGGCAAGTGGTAATAGACCAACAGCCATATTTTGTGAGTCAAATCCCAACATGCAAAATTGATGATTATTTAATAGCTCGCTAGCCTTTTTATTAAAGACAATCCGACCATTTGGTCTTAATTCAATAAGAGGCTCATCCGATTTAACTGTTTTTTCTCGTTTAGGCTGAAAAAGTGTGAATGAATATCCCATAGCTTTCACTCCTATTTTAAAATTACTATATAAGTATGCACAAAAAGTATAAACCATATAATAAAATTAAAATTTTCATCAGAAATTTTTCAATTGATACAAAGTAAAGTTTGACTGCTAAGAGAGGAGGATGATAGGATAAGTATAAGAAAATCGGTAAGTAATGATTATATGAAATTTTTGTTGTGTACTTGAATTTAAGGAGGCATTTTAATGAGGCAAGTCTGGCTGCAAGTATTTACGGTAATGATTTTAGGCTCATTTGTTAAGTTTATTGTTCCGGATGTATCTTTATGGGTATTAGCTGATTTAGTAGTGTTAGGTATTTGTTATTTATTACTGCGACGCTACCCATCTATTGATATCAAAAAAAGTATGCTTTTTGTTGGCGCGTTGACTTTAATCAATATTTTGGTTGATGTGAACATTCTTAATGGCTTACTTGGAAATATAATTGGCCTTGTAATAGTTGGGTGGGTTATATTTGGCGGCGGCGGTAAAGGCAAAGGTCAGACAATATTGCGACATAAATGGAACAAATAAGTTAAGCGCCGCACGTTTAGTGCGGCGCTTAACTTTTTACTGGGGTTACTTATTGCTGATAAGATTTAGGCTTTTTCTTTTTACCTTACTTGCAGCTTTAGCAAAGTAGGCATCTTGACGGACTATTTTATTCCGGTCTAAACAGTGTGCCTTTTGCTTCTTTAACACTAGTCATCGAACCTATCAAATAGGATAAAAAAATGCTCCTTTTATCAATCCTTTATGGGAATCTCATTAAAAGCTGCCCGTTTACTTTAAGCCAGTTACGGTTCATTTTAAAATTAGGGCAATGTTTTTCCACCAACTTCCAAAAATCTCCTGAATGATTTGGTACAATTAAATGTGAAAGCTCGTGGATTACCAGATAATTAATGACTGCAGGCGGGGCCATAACAATTCGCCAATTATAGTTTAGGGAGCCGCGGCTAGAACAACTGCCCCAACGCGTCTTTTGATTCTTAATATTAATTTTGGTTGGGCTAACACCCAAACGAGTAGACCAATAGCGAGTTTTATCAATTAAAATATCAGCAGCGTTTTTTTTATACCAGCTTTCTAATACTGCAGTGCAATTCGACTCCATTGGAAGATTAGCCGGCAATTTAACCAAAATAAGGTTATCGTTTAGAGTTACACAGCATTCAGCTACAGTTTGAATGATTTTTAGAATGTAAGGCTGACCTAAAAAGAGGATCGATGCTCCATCGTAAATGGCACTGTTCAATGAAGTTTCAGCGATAGTTCTTAAGGCGTCGGAGTGTTTTTTAAGCCAGTCAAATTTTTTTCGCAATATTATTTCCACATCAAAATTAAGGTTTTTCTTCGGAACAATAACCTCAATAACCTCTGGCTTAACAACTTTAAGACAAATGGTTTTGCGCCGTTCTGAATATGCTAGTGTATACGTAAAGTTAATATTATTGATTGTAATATTGGGCATCAGCTTCTCCTTTTTCGGTATGTTAGCCTTTATTGGGCAATTGTGATCGTTTTTCCTGCTTAGACGTGTCAATAAAATCAGGAGGGTTAATAATGAATATTTTTGCTTTACCAGAAACACTACCTGAGGAAGAGGTTTTTGAGCAGCTTATACCGGACAATGGTATCTTAATTGAAAGAATTATTTCAACTGGTCAGGCATCACCGGAAGGCTTTTGGTTTAACCAAGACCGGGATGAGTGGGTGGTATTACTTCAGGGGACTGCAATTCTTGAGTGGCAAGACGGTAGTAAGAAAAATTTGACAGCTGGAGACAGCCTTTTTATCCCGGCCCGGCAACTTCATCGAGTTGAAAGAACTTCGAACAACCCTCCTTGTATTTGGTTAGCAGTTCATGGGAAACTAAGGTAATCATAGGTAACGAATGGAAATAATATCTTTCGTGACAGGATTTGCTAAAATTAACCACGAAAACTAAGATAACGTTAGTTTTCAAAAGGAGCTAAACATGATAATGCACAGCCATTTATGCTTTGATTCAGATATCGGCAGTCAAAAGCCGGAAAGTATAATTAACACAAATGCGCAATGCCCCTTTTGTGATCGCGATCAGTTGGAAGAAATTATTGAACAGCGCGGGCAAATGATATTAGTAAAAAATAAATATCCTGTATTGAAAGATGCTTTCCAAACTGTTCTCATTGAAACAGAGGAATGTCACTCAGAATTGTCATTATACACTAAGGAACATTTATATGCTTTAATAAAGTTTGGAGTAGAAAAATGGCTTGAAATGAAGAACTCGGGTGAGTATGCATCCGTTATATTTTATAAAAACCATGGTCCGCTGTCAGGAGGAACAATACGTCACCCTCATATGCAAATAGTTGGTCTAAAATATTTGAACTGCCAAGAACGCTTAACACGCGATATGTTTGAGGGGATTAGGATACATAATGTACCTGGTGTTGAACTAAATATATCGACTAAGCCCAAGGTCGGCTTTTTTGAGTTCAATGTCATATTGGATAATCTGGCGGATATTGAGAAAATGGCTGACTATATACAGATAATGGCACACTATTCATTGAATAATTTTCATCGTAGATGCACTAGCTATAATTTGTTTTTCTACCAAATGGATAACAAGATTATTACCAAGATTATGCCGCGTTTCGTAACTTCACCACTGTTTATTGGGTATTCAATTCCGCATATCTCAAGTCGCACGAAGGATGTTGTAAGGGAAATTCAGGCCATTTACTTTGATGATAAGAGTCATAACTTTTCCTAAGAAATCCATTTGCATCATATAGGGACTTTTAAAAATTGCTTGACATTGTCTAAACATAATGATAAGATATCAATTGTTGATAACATAACATAATGCCGAAGTGGCGGAATTGGCAGACGCACTTGACTCAAAATCAAGCGTGGTAGCCCCACGTGCCGGTTCGAGTCCGGCCTTCGGCACCAGTAAATTAAAGGCCTTCAGAGATTGGAGGCCTTTTCCATGATTTTGAATTAAATCAGTTCTGCTATTATAAAAAAATGCACTATTGCAAAGTGCATTTTAGGGCGAAATATATTGTCAATTGGCTCTCGCTATGGCGAGAGTCTTTTCTTTTTTCAAAAATTTTATGTTGAAAAAATGGCGATTTATTCCGGCCAAGACCGAGAATCCGCAATGCCCGGTTGCGTTTTAACTAAAGTCGCAAAATACGCGAAATTCTTTATCTCATCTTTTATCATCAGTTGTATAATTACTCCACAATCGGGAATAATTGCAATGTATATATCGGATTAGGAGGATAAAAATGAGAAAACAGATGAGCCAACTGCCTGTAAAAAAGGTGTTTTTAGATAGCGATGTTGCAAACGAAGATGGTCTTTTCGAGTTTACAATTGACTGTGGAGCAGTTTACTTTGGGGCAGTATATGATGGTGACGGTCAACTTACTACTGTTGATCAGTATTTTTATACCGAAACCTACTCTCGCGAGGATTTAGAAAGCGCAGCAAAGAATGTGCAGCTGTTATCGGTTGATAATCGAGATTATAGGGCTAAAACCTATTTGCTAACGAAAATGGAAAATGGTCAGGAGTGGCTACGGTTCCATGCGGTTGTACCGCAGGAAATTAATCCTGACTATTTTTATCAGAAATATATCGGAGATTAGTTTAAATGACCGGATCAGCCGGTCATTTTTTAGTCTACCAGAATTTATAAATTATAAATTCTGCCGACACTAGTTTATTGCCCTATTAGCTGCTTGCCTAGTGCTTGGCGTGCATATCATTTTAGCGAAGCAACTAGCGGCGTACGCTTTCACTAAAGCTCGGTACAAGCCGGATTTATAATGCATATTTGAAATTTCATTAGCATCCTAACAACCATTTACTGTAAAAATATGTAAATACAAGAAATATATGTAAAATATTGCCAAATGATAATTTGTTCTGCAAATTAACCCATAAATATTTTAAGGGATTATGTCGAACTTGGGATTTGTTTATAGCAGTTCGATAAGTAGTTGGGATTTATTGTGGGTATTTTTCGACAATTGTTCGTGTTTTTAGTAGCAACTTGTCGCTTTTTTACGAAAAGTAATTGTACTATTTTTGCAGGAAATACAAATATTTACAAGAATGTTTCTAACACGGAAATTAAACGACACACATAAAGGAGTTGGCAAATATGTACGCAGCCGGTGCTCTTAACAATAAAGTCGTATACTTGGCTAAAGATGATGATTATAATGAGTATTTTGAATCTACAACAAATGGAATTATTTGCTTAGATAGCTCACTTAGAATAAAAAACCTCAATCGTGAGGCAGAGAGAATCTGCGGAGTAGACCGATCAAAGGTCTTAGGTAAACGCGCTGATAATGTGTTTGAGCACTACGGGCACAAATTTCTGCGAATCTTTACTTTATCAGAATACGATGACATTTACACTACTAGCCTTAAAATTAATATTAAGGACCAAGTATTATATTTACATGTTGATACTCTTAAATTACTTGATTCTTCGGGCAGTGTCAGCGGTATGATTGTCATTATGCAGGATGTATCCGCGGTTCGCGCCGCAATTAAGCAGATTCAGACTACACAAATGCTTATGTCGCTTGGAGAATTGGCAGCAGGCGTAGCACACCATGTTCGCACCCCGCTTACAACAATCAGCGGTTATCTTCAGGTTATGTTGGGCCGCCTCAAGGATGATCAATATACAGTGCGACGAGATTTACTGGAAATGATGTTGGGCGAAGTTTCTTATATCAACGAAGTTGTTAAAGAATTGGTGCTCTTTGCAAAACCGCCTGTAAAAAAGACGCCTGGCGTCAACATCAATCGTTTGCTGGAGCAAGCGCTGCTTTTAACTTTTAAAGAATTGGGTGGCGAAAAGGTCGCAATCAATAAACAGTTGGCTGATTCACTTCCTTGCATTAATGCTGATGCAAATCTAATCGAACAAGCAATTGTAAACATTATGCAAAATGCAGTTGAGGCTATGCCGGACGAAGGGGTTCTTACGCTAAAAACATGGCTTAATTCTGACTTAAATATGATAGTGATTGCTATTACTGATACTGGTGCTGGTGTAGCTACAGAAATATTGCCCAGGATATTTGAACCATTTTATACTACTAAATTAGATCGCATGGGGCTGGGTTTGCCAATCGCGCACCGGATTGTTTCTGAACATGGCGGTTTTATCAATATCAGCTCTGACGACCAAGGCGGGACAAAGGTTAGTATTTATATGCCAATTATTGATGGAAGATTAAATCATCTATCTATAGTACATCAACAAATTCTTAACCTTCAATAGAATAGAATGAAGGCAGTATAGAATGCATAATCACTTGGAATCCCTCATATAGGTGTAATGTTGGAATTTACTATGAGGAAGGGATGCCGGTGTTGACTTTTCAGAGAGCAGTCTATACTGCTTTATTTTTATTGCTGCTGGTACTGCCTGTTTACGGAGAATGCGCCGATATTTCATCGCCAAGAATCATTATTAATTTACCTAGCAGGACGTTAGATTTGTACTCGGTAAATGATTTTATTAAGGAATATCCAATAGCTATTGGCAAGCCATCCACGCCTACACCAATCGGAAATTTTTCAATCATTAATAAGGAAGTTGATCCGGTGTGGATGCCGCCCAGGAAGGGGTATGTTATCCCTCCCGGACCTGATAATCCGCTTGGACACCGTTGGATGGGGTTTTTGCCGCTTTATGGCATTCATGGCACTAACGCTCCATGGGCTATTGGGTTAGCGGTATCCAACGGGTGTGTTAGGATGTATGAAGAAGATGCTCAGGAATTGTTCAACATTGTAGACTATGGAACACCGGTCAAAGTCACGTATGATAGAGCGATGGTGCGAATTGATAGAAGTGGGCAGGTATCAGTTGGTATCTATCCCGATATTTATGGATACGGAGAAGTGACTGCTGCTGAAATATATGGCAAGTTGGAGGACTGTGGTTTGGCTGGCTTTGTTAGTGAAACATTCATCGACGATCTAATCGAGCAGGAAGCTGATCAACAGATACCTGTTGCACGCATAGTAAAATTGAAGGTTAATAACAAGTATCTTAATGAATTCGCCGTACAGAGCGGCAACCAACTATATGTACCGGTTTGGGCAGTAGCGGGGGCTTTAAATCAAAATATTATATGGGATGAGGAAGTTAATATTGTTCGCTACAAAAACAGAGATGTTCAAAGTGTGGTTAAGGGCGATGTATTATACGTTTCAGCTAACGATCTTCATGTTCTATTTGGTGGCCAGCAGCTTATTAATTCCGACGATAATTGTCTTGCGATAAATATGTTGGAGGTTTTTGTAAACAATAAACTTATTACATGCGAAGTTCAAGTTCTGGACGGAGTTTTGGCTCTACCTGCAGTCCAATTAGGTCAAGCGCTTGGTCAAAAAACAGTTTGGAATGCAGATAAGAAATTATTGTTAATGAAGAACCGCTCGTTACCCTACGGCTTGATCGATAGTCAGCCATATATTAAGATAACTCAGATCAATGAATACTATAACGCCTTTGTATATTGGAATCAGCAAGAGTGTAAAATCGAGATAACCTATCCGTTTAAACAATAGAATTTTTAAAATACCTCTGCCCCTACAAGTCGGCAGAGGTTATTTTTCAGCATTGTTTACATTAAAATAGCTACTTATTTAGAAACTATAAAGGGATTTAGGGTAATATAGCAAATATTATTAGATTGATAAAAAAAAGATAGAGGGTGATGGGCTCATGTCCCATACATTTGTGATTATTGATGGCAGCAGTTTAACCCATCGGGCTTTTTACGCGCTGCCTCTATTGAGTACAGCAAGTGGTCAATATACTAATGCTGTTTATGGTTTTGCTACAATGCTTGTCAAGTTAGTTCAAGATGTAAAACCGGATTCTATTGTTGTTGCTTTTGATAAAGGCAAGATAACCTTTCGAAACTATAAGTACAGCGAATATAAAGCAAACCGAAAGGCAACTCCCAGTGAACTGGTGGAACAGTTCCCTCTGGTCAAGGAACTGCTCAAAGCCTTTGGTATTACGGTTATTGAAAAAGAAGGCTTTGAAGCCGATGATATTATCGGTACCCTAGCAAGCAAAGCAGCTGCGCAGAACTTAGACGTTATTATTGTCACTGGCGACCGTGATGCGCTCCAATTAATTGGCCCAAACACTAAGGTCATGCTCACGAAAAAAGGCATTTCGGAGATGGAGCTGTTTAATGAAAAAGCGTTTCAGACAAAGTACGGTATTTTGCCGAGACAGTTAATAGATCTCAAAGGGCTTATGGGTGACAGTTCCGATAATATTCCGGGAGTTCCCGGCATTGGTGAAAAAACTGCTACTAAGCTGATAAGTCAATTTGGCTCAATTGAAAACTTATTGAATAATGTTGATAAAGTATCAGGGAAAAAGGTTCAAGAAAATATACGCAACAATACGGATATTGCAATTTTATCCAAACAACTTGCGACCATTGTTTGCGATATGGACCTCGATTTCGCAGTTAACGACTTTTCGTTTAACCCTGTGCGTGACAGGGTTAACGAGTTTCTGCTTAAATTTGAATTTAAAAGCTTAATGGCGAGAATTGGAAATATTTTTGTCGACGAAATCAAGCCGCAAGCTGCTTTAGTAGAAAGTCAGGCGCCGGCAGCTAATATCATTACAGGCATTGAAGCGGTAGAAGATATTATTGCTGAGGCACATCAATTAAAAAAGCTGATTTTTTACCCTGTTTTGCAGGGTAAGGTGCCTGCCGTAAATTTAAAGGGTATGGCTGTTATTAGTCATGGTGATGCGGTTTATATTTCTTGTGAAAACCCTGGTTGGGACAAACTTATTGAGCTTTTGTCTGTTCCGGGCATCCAAAAAGTAACCTATGACTCAAAGGCTATTTATGCTGCTTGCAACAAAATGAGCAGAAAAGTTGCGGGGAATTTCTTCGACGTATTATTGGCCGCCTATCTTCTTGATCCTACGGCAGCAGAATATCCTCTGACGTCGTTAAATTCCGACTATACTGGGAAGTATACCAATTTTACCGAAACTAGCTTTGAATCAACTTTAGACTATGCCGCTTGGGCATGTAAATCTATTTACGAGTTATATCCAATACTTTCTAGCTTACTAATCGAAACCGAGCTTAGTAAATTGTTTTATGAGATAGAAATGCCGCTAGTAGAGGTACTGGCTGCAATCGAGAACGCTGGGATAAAAGTAGATACCCCATATCTAGATTTCATGAATATGGAGATTTCGCGGAGAATTGAGAGACTGTTAGAGGATATATATATAACTGCCGGAGAGCAGTTTAATGTAAATTCTACTAAGCAGCTAGGGGTAGTGCTGTTTGATAAATTGAAACTGCCAATAATTAAGAAAACCAAAACTGGTTATTCCACCGATGCTGAAGTACTCGAAAAACTAGCTGGTCATCATCCGATTATTGATAAGCTGTTAGAATACCGGATGCTGACTAAATTGAAATCAACTTATCTTGATGGGCTAAGACCATTAATAAATACGGAAAGTTTAAGAATTCATAGCCACTTCAATCAGACAGTGACTGCTACAGGACGGCTCAGTAGCTCGGAACCCAATCTGCAAAATATTCCAATTCGGACAGATATTGGTCGACGAATCCGGGAGTTATTTATTCCTGGAAAAGAATTTAAATATATAATGTCGGCTGATTATTCGCAGATAGAACTTAGAGTTCTGGCACATATGTCGGGTGATCCAACTCTAATTGAAGCGTTTAAAGAGAATGAAGATGTTCACACTCGGACGGCGTCTAAAGTTTTTGGTGTTCCGCTAACAGAGGTTACACCCGAAATGCGTTCGCGAGCCAAAGCAGTTAATTTTGGCATTGTATACGGCATCAGCGACTATGGGTTATCACGAGATATTGGAGTAAGCCGAAGTGAAGCCGGACAATATATCGATAGTTATTTTGAAAAATATAGCGGAGTCAAAAACTTTATAAATAATGTAGTCGCTAGCGCGCGTAAGCAAGGTTTTGTTACAACAATGTTAGGCAGACGACGCTATTTGCCTGATATTAACAGCAGTAATTTTAATAAACGCTCCTTTGCCGAGCGTACAGCGATGAATACACCGATACAAGGGACAGCAGCCGACATAATAAAAAAAGCTATGATTGATGTTTACCATGAGCTTGAAAAGGCAAAAACTAAAAGTAGAATATTACTGCAGGTTCATGATGAACTTGTTTTAGAGGTAGCTGATGATGAGGTCGAAGTTGTATCCGAGATTGTAAAACGGACCATGGAAAAGGCAATTAAGTTAGATGTGCCTTTGGTGGCTGAAATTAAGCTTGGCAAGAATTGGGCAGAAGCTAAATAAGAAGGGGATAAATATGCCGGAATTACCTGAAGTCGAAACAATCCGACGCAGTCTTGAAGGCAGAGTGGTAGGAAAGAGGGTCAGATTTGTTGATGTATTGTTGCCGCGTTTAATTAAATGGCCAACGGCGGAAAAGTTTCAAGCCATTATTACTGGTAAAAAAATTCTGTTCTTAAAAAGACGCGGCAAATATTTGCTTTTTGGCTTGGAAGACGATCTAATTATTGTCGTCCATCTCAGGATGACTGGACAATTGCTCTACTCGGATACTGATGTAGAGCTTGACAGATTCGCTAGGATTGTATTTTATTTAGAGAATGATGAGATACTTCAATATGCCGATTCTCGTACACTAGGGACTTTGTATGCCATGTCGTCAGACGAGTTATGGCGAATAGCAGGTCTTTCAAATATGGGGCCGGAGCCACTGTCTGCTGATTTTACGCTTGACTATTTGAAAAATGGGATAAAAAAGCGCAAGGGCAATATAAAAGCTTTGCTACTTAATCAGCAATTCATCGGCGGTTTGGGGAATATTTATGTAGATGAGTGTTTGGCTATTGCCGGGATACGTCCTGAGCGTTCGGCTGCGAGTATCAATCCAGAGGAGGCCGCTCGGTTATTTTGCGCCATAAACCAAGTCATTTGTGACGGAATTGAGCACGGTGGCACCACATTTCGTGACTACCGCGACGGAACCGGCCAAAGTGGAAGCCATCAATTCCATCTCTATGTTTATGGGCGAAAATCACAGCCTTGTTTAAAGTGTGGAACTCCGATAGTAAAAACAGAAGTTGCAGGCAGGGGGACGCATTATTGTCCAAATTGCCAACGATAATATATTTTTGGGGGATGCTATGCGTATTATCGGCTTAACTGGCGGAATTGCAAGCGGGAAAAGTACCGTAAGTGCCATACTCCGCAATGAAGGAGCATATATAATTGATACCGATCAAATTGCTCATGATATAACTTTACCTCAGGAACCGGCTTGGCGGGAGATAGTTGAGAAGTTTGGCAAAGAGATACTTTCAAGTGACGGTACTATTGATAGAAGAAAACTCGGCCAAATTGTATTTAATGATAAGAAAAAGCGCATCATCTTAGAGCAAATTACTCATCCAAGGATAAGAAGTAAAGTGATTCAGGAAATTGAAGAGGCGAACCTAAAGGCATACAGTGTGGTAGTACTTGATGTACCGCTGCTGTTTGAAGTTGGTTGGAATGAAATGGCGGACGAGATATGGGTGGTATATGTTGACGAGCAAACACAACTTTCCCGTCTAATAGCGCGTAATAATTTGTCGAGACAAGAGGCTATGGACAGGATTGCTGCCCAAAAGAGTTTAGCTGATAAAGTAAGGTTGGCAGATGTCGTTATTGATAATAATTGCAGCGTTGAAAGTACACAGGCTCAAGTTATAGCCGCATTGTACCAGGCTAAAACAGAGGGTCATGACAGTTAATCGGGAGTAATATTTTGGAGTGATAGATTTTGCGGAAGTTGACCCGGATGAAAGTCCTGGTATTTGGTTTACTATTTCTATTCGTTTGTGCTTATCTTGGATATAACAGTGATTGGTTTCAAAAAAAATTTCTCTATCCTTTTCCATATCAGGAGCTAGTTTCAAAATATTCAGCCAAGAACAATCTGGATCCATATCTTGTAGCAGCGGTTATTAGGACCGAAAGTAAATTTGTAAGTAAAGCTCGATCACCTAAAGGGGCCACGGGTTTAATGCAGATGATGCCGGAAACGGCTAAGTGGGTAGCCGAACAGACTGATTTTGAGGACTTTACATTGAATTACCTTGAGGATCCGGAAGTGAGTATTCGTCTTGGTACATGGTATTTAGCTTCTTTAAAGAAAGAGTTCAACAACAACGAGGTTCTGGTACTTGCTGCTTATAATGGTGGACGCGGAAACGTTAAACAGTGGATGCGTCAATATGGATGGACGATGTCATTTCGAGATATAAATCAAATACCCTATCAGGAAACCCGTGAGTATGTCGGTAAAGTTTTACGCAGTAAACAACAATATCGAGAACTTTACTCACAATAATATTGACTAGATTAGTTGTAGCGATACGGCTAAGGAGGAGCTTACAGTTGAGATTGGGTAGAATGCCGCTTCTTTTATTTGTGATGTTGTGCATTTTTGTTGCGGGATGCGGAAATACCGAAAAGATGCCAAGCCAAGCAAAGGAAATTGCGATGGGTGGTCAATTGAAATTTGGAAGCCTTTATGAACCAAATACACTTAACCCACTCTTATCAGAATTATTAACAGTGTCAGAAGTAGGAATGTTAATATTCAGCGGGTTAACTGTAATGAATGATAAAGGAGAATGGCTGCCGGATTTAGCAGCTGAGGTACCAACGCTGCAGAACGGCGGGGTGAGTCAAGATGGCCTGGTAGTTACTTACAAATTAAAACAGGGCGTTACTTGGCATGATGGTGCGCCATTTACTGCGGAGGATGTAAAATTCACCTGGCAAATGATTACCAATCCTAAAATTAACGTTTTTCAGCGAGAAGGTTATAATAAAATAGTAGCTATTGAAACCCCTGATAAATATACAGTTACAATTAGGTTCAAAGAATACTACCCACCTTATTTAACACTCTTTAATTTTGTAATGCCTAAACACATTTTAGCTAGTGTAGAAGATATAAACAAGTCTGCTTTCAACAGGGCCCCAATTGGGACTGGGCCGTTTAAACTTAAAAAATGGCACTTAGCAGAAGCCATTGTATTAGAAGCAAATCCATCTTACTTCCGAGGTAAACCAAACCTTGACAGTATTGTTTATAAGATTGTACCCGACCAGAATATCCTTTTATCGCAGCTTAAGGCAGGAGAATTAGATATTGTTAATAATATAGATTCGGCCCAACTGGACCAAGTTAAAGCTATCGATGCAATCCAAGTCTACATAACACCGAGTCTAGTCTGGGAGCATCTAGATTTCAATTTAGATAACCGGCTATTTCAAGATGTTCGTGTGCGGCAAGCAATTATGTACTCGATTGATCGTCGGAGTATAGTCAATAATATTCTGAAGGATGCAGCCATCCTGGCGAGTGAAACAACTAACCCTGCCAGGGACGTAGACCGGGCTCGTGATTTACTAATTCAAGCTGGTTGGAAACAAGGCTCAGACGGTATCTTCGCAAAAGATGGTCAGAAATTAATATTCTCTCTGACCATTACAGCAGGAAACAAAGTGCGTGAGTCCGCTGCTCAATTAATTGCAGATCAGTTGCGAGAGGTTGGAATTGGGGTTGAAGTTAGTACAGTAGACCAAGGATTATTTTTTGAAGACGTATTAAAAACCCGAAAATTCCAGACAGCCATGTATAGTTGGGTGCTTGGCGTTGAGCCTGATATTTATAGTTTATGGCATTCTAAAAGAATCCCGACAAGTTCAAACGGGTATACCGGACAAAATTATCCCGGCTGGCGCAACGCCGAGGTTGATGGCTTAGTCGAGGCTAGCACACGTACAATCGATGTAGAGAAAAGAAGGCAAATATATTATCGCGTACAAGAAATAATGGAACGAGAATGTCCTGTGGTTCCATTATATTACAGAGCAAACATTGATGCCGTAAAAAAGAATGTTGTAAATTATAAATCAAACCCTTCGTGTTCAGGCAATCTATGGAATGCCTGGGAATGGGGTTTTAGTGCCAAGTAATAAAAATTGCTTGACGGTTTTAGGGGATTATGGTAATATAATTTATGTCGCTGATCACGATAAGTAATGCGGTCGTGGCGGAATTGGCAGACGCGCTAGATTCAGGTTCTAGTGAGGGTAACTTCATGGAGGTTCAAGTCCTCTCGACCGCACCAATTTTATATCTTTATTCGCGGTTGTGGCGGAATCGGCAGACGCACCATCTTGAGGGGGTGGCGCCCACAAGGCGTGTGAGTTCAAATCTCACCAACCGCACCATTTGTAATTACAGCTCTTAGCATCAGCTAGGAGCTTATTTATTTTTTAAAAAAAGTATTTTTCTAAGAAATAAATGCATTATAACTATTAAGGCTAACAAAGGATTTTGTTGACAAATAGCTCTAATTGCTATATAGTGTATAAAAAGTTACCTTTAAGCTAGTCCCGTGAGGCTGGCAAGGAGCATTGATATACGATGGTGTATAGTTATGCCTTCTTGCGGCTTTGCGTGCGAGAAGGCTTTTTGTTTAAACTAATGTTTGACATATAGCTGGTCTGTTTGTTAGTATATATATAACAAAATGTTGTATAAATATTAATTTGTACCCTGGCTGCTAAAAGCTTAGGTGCAGACGGATAGGCAGCTAGGTCATATCTCATACAAAATCCTTTAAGTCTGATCCCGTGAGGTCGGCAAGGATGTGATTGGTACGGTTTGTGCTTGATCATGCTGTAACTCCTTGCCGCCCGGGGCAAGGAGTTATTTAATTATAGGAGGAAGAGTCTATGATGAAGAAAGCAATGAAACACAAGAAGGATATTCTTGGGCTTGAAAGCATGACGGTACATGAAATCGACACAATTCTAAAAACCGCGCGGGAAATGAAAGCAATAATCAACCGGGATATCAAGAAAGCGCCGACTCTCCGTGGAAAATCAATCGTTAATCTCTTTTTCGAACCAAGCACTCGGACAAGAACATCGTTTGAATTGGCTGGCAAGTATCTAGGAGCCGACGTCGTGAATATTAATACATCTGCGAGTAGTCTTGTTAAAGGTGAAAGTCTGCGTGACACCCTACTTACTGTTGAGGCAATGGGCGTGGATATTATTGTCATGCGGCACCAGGCAGAAGGCGCTGCAGATTACGCGGCTAAAATAGTAAACTCGGCCATTGTAAATGCTGGTGATGGGGCGCATGAGCACCCGACTCAAGGTTTACTTGATATATTTACCATTCAGCAATACAAAGAGAAAATAAAAGGCTTAAAAGTTGCAATTATCGGTGACATTATGCATAGTCGTGTAGCAAGATCGAATATCTGGGGGCTGAACAAACTCGGGGCTGAGGTGCATGTTGCCGGACCACAGACACTAATTCCCCGCGATTTCGAAAGAATGGGGGTTAAGGTTCATTATAAAATAGAAGATGCCATTGATGAGGCTGATGTTGTTAACGTCTTACGGATCCAACTGGAAAGACAGAAGACGGGTCTATTCCCGTCGGCTCGTGAGTATGCAAGAATTTTTGGCGTAAACGCTAAGCGATTGGCGTTAGCCAAGCCGGATGCGCTGTTGTTGCACCCGGGCCCTATGAATCGAGGCTTAGAGATAGCACCGGATATTGCTTACGGTACGCATTCAGCTATACAAGAACAGGTTCAAAATGGCTTAGCTGTAAGGATGGCTGTACTATTCCAAGTATTGATAGGGGGTAATCAAATTGAAACTATTGCTTAAAGGCGGCAGAGTAATCAGCCCGCTTCAGAAACTAGATGATATAGCTGATGTTTTAATTGACAGTGGCCTGATTACAGCGATAGGAAAGAATTTGTCGTCAACAGATGCAAAAGTGTATGATGCTAAGAGCTTGATAATTTCCCCAGGTTTAATTGATATGCATGTCCATTTGCGAGAACCGGGTCTCGAGGCCAAAGAAGATATTGGGTCTGGAACTAGAGCGGCAGCAGCGGGCGGTTTTACTACAATTGCCTGTATGCCGAATACTAAACCAGTAGTAGATAACTCTATGCTGGTAGCCGGGATAATTCAGAGAGCTCAAGCTGAAGGCAAAGTCAATGTAAGAGTAATCGGCGCACTAAGTAAGGGTCAGGAAGGACAAGAATTGGCCGAAATTGGTGATATGATTTTAACAGGTGCAGTAGCTATATCTGATGACGGTCATTATGTCCAAAATGCTCAACTGCTAAAAAATGCGCTAGAGTATACGAATATTTTTAATAAAGCAATAATATCACATGCTGAAGACGAAGCCTTAGCTGGAGAAGGTTTTATGCACGAAGGCGCCGTATCTGCGCGTATCGGACTCAAAGGGAGGCCCTCAGTTGCTGAAGATATTGCGGTTGCTCGTGATATCATGCTTGCCGAATATTCATGTTCGCCGATTCATATCGCCCATGTCAGCAGTAAGGGGGCTGTTGAACTGATTCGCCAAGCGAAACAGAGGGGGGTAAGGGTGACTGCAGAAGTAACGCCCCATCACATTACTCTAACCGATGAAGATGTAAGTGGTTTCAATCCGGCCTATAAGGTCAATCCGCCGCTAAGATCAGATGACCATAGAGAAGCTCTGATTGAAGGACTAAAAGATGGAACAATAGATGTTATAGCATCTGACCATGCTCCGCATGCGTATGAGGAAAAAGACCGAGAATTTAGGTTTGCGCCAAGCGGCTTTGCAGGGTTGGAGACTTCATTGGGGGTTGTACTAACTAGTCTGTATCACACTGGAAGATTTTCGATTGCGGATATTATTTATAAGATGTCTGTTGCTCCGGCCCGTATTTTGGGGATTGAGGGTGGAACACTAGAGGTTGGAAATAAAGCTGACATAACGATCATTGACCCTGACTGCGAGTGGATAGTAGATAGCTCGGTATTCTATACTAAAGGAAAACACACACCATTCGATGGCTGTAAACTAAAAGGAAAAGCGGTGGCAGCAATAGTGGGTGGACATATCGTTATGAGGAATGGAGAGGTGATTGAATGAACGGAAAATTAATTCTTGAAGACGGCAGTGAATTCCATGGGCAATTAATATCTAACTCTCTAGCTGTGGGTGAAGTTGTTTTTAATACTGGTATGACTGGTTATCAAGAGGTCCTGACCGATCCGTCGTACTGCGGTCACATTGTGACGATGACATATCCTCTTATTGGCAACTATGGGGTTGCTGCAATGTTTAATCAATCAAGGAACTCATATGTAAAAGGGTTCGTTATTAGTGAGCTTTGTGAAAAACCAACAAATTGGCAATTGGAAGACACGCTTGAGGCTTACCTGAAAGCACAGAATATTCCTTGCATCTATGGCGTAGATACCAGGGCAGTGACTCGGCGTATTCGGTCTAACGGAGCAATGAAAGGCGTTATAGTTCCAGCCTATACTGACGCTAAGAAAATTGAGAGCTTAATTACCGGATATATTGCCAGTGATGTAGTTAAACAAGTAAGTACCTCAGAAACCTATCATATACCTGGGATTGGGCCGAGGGTAGTTGTAATGGACTTTGGGATTAAAAGAAATATCCTAAACTCGCTGAGTAAGCAAGGCTTTGATTTAATTGTTGTTCCCTGCAATACTAGTGCCGCTGCAATTGAAAAGCTAAACCCGGATGGCGTGTTTCTGTCTAATGGTCCGGGAGACCCTAAGGATGTCCCAGAAATTTTGACCACAGTAAAACAGTTAATTGGTAGAAAACCTATATTCGGCATCTGCTTAGGTCATCAATTATTAGCCTTGGCTCTTGGCGGTGATACCTATAAATTAAAGTTTGGTCATCGTGGCTCTAACCAGCCAGTTAAAAATCTTGTGACGGGGCGGGNTCATATCACTTCGCAAAATCATGGCTATGCGGTAAGCGAAGACTCACTAAACACCGCTGAAATTAGTATCACTCATCGGGCGGTAAATGATGGAACTGTCGAAGGCATGCGTCATAAAGTACTACCAATATTTTCAGTTCAGTATCATCCCGAAGCGGCGCCTGGTCCGGACGATAACGTCTATCTATTTGAAGAGTTTATGACCATGATGAAGAATAAGGGGGAGTAGCTGTGCCGAAAAAAGAATATTTGCGTAAGGTAATGGTTATTGGCTCAGGACCTATCGTTATCGGCCAGGCTGCAGAGTTTGACTATGCCGGTACGCAAGCTTGCCGTGCACTTAAGGACGAAGGGCTTGAGGTAGTTTTGGTCAACAGTAATCCGGCAACTATCATGACTGATGCTAACGTAGCAGATCGTGTATATATAGAACCATTGACTCCGGAATTTTTGGAAGAAGTAATCGCCAAGGAACGCCCGGACGGATTGCTAGCGACGATGGGAGGACAAGCAGGTTTAAATTTAGCCGTGGAAATAGCTGAACGCGGCATCTTAGATAAATATAATGTTGAGTTACTAGGGACTTCGTTAGAAGCTATAAAGAAATCTGAAGATCGTGAGCTGTTTAAGGAAACAATGAAGGAAATTGGGGAGCCTATCCCGGAGAGTACGATTGTTGAAGATGTCGAGAGTGCAATCAAATTTGCACATGAAATCGGCTATCCCCTTATAGTTCGGCCAGCTTATACGTTAGGCGGAACTGGTGGTGGTATTGTAAATGATGAGGCGGAGTTAATAAGTGTTGTAACGCGCGGCTTAAAATATAGTTTGATTGGGCAGGTTTTAATTGAACGTAGTGTCGCCGGCTGGAAAGAAATTGAGTATGAGGTTATGCGCGATGCTAACGACAACTGTATCACTGTTTGTAACATGGAAAATTTCGACCCGGTCGGAATACACACTGGCGACAGTATTGTTGTAGCCCCTTCTCAAACACTTACTGATTATGAATATCAGATGCTCCGCAGCGCATCGCTACGTATTATCAGAGCGCTAGGTATAGAAGGCGGCTGTAATGCGCAGTATGCGCTTGATCCTAAAAGTAACAGTTACTACGTGATTGAAGTAAATCCAAGGGTAAGCCGTTCAAGCGCGCTGGCGTCAAAGGCCACAGGCTACCCTATTGCCAAAGTAGCGACTAAGATTGCAATTGGATATCATCTCGATGAGATAACAAATGCCGTTACCGGAAAAACAATGGCGTGCTTTGAACCCGCTCTGGATTATCTGGTAGTCAAGTTTCCTCGCTGGCCGTTTGATAAATTTGTCTTAGCTGATAAAATACTTGGTACCCAAATGAAAGCTACCGGCGAAGTAATGTCAATTGAACGCACCTTTGAGGGGGCTTTACTAAAAGCTGTGCGGTCACTGGAAATTGGCTTAAATCACTTGTATATCGAAGAACTTGCGAAGCAAACTACCGAAGAAATACATGAAAGTTTGAAACTTGCAGATGACGAACGGTTATTTGTTATAGCAGAGGCGCTTCGGCGGGGAATAAGTGTTGAAGATATCCACGAAATCACCAAGATTGACCTATTTTTCTTGAACAAAATCCTAAACATTATAAAAATTGAACAGAGCTTAGCGGTCCAGGATTTGGATGTTGAGCTTTTAAGGACAGCAAAGAGGTTTGGTTTCACAGACAAGACGATAGCAGGCTTTAGCGGTAAGACGGCTGACGAGATAAGGGTTTTGCGAACTAACAACAAAATTATACCTTCATACAAAATGGTAGATACCTGTGCTGCTGAATTTGAAGCACTTACACCTTACTTTTACTCGACATATGCGCAGGAGGACGAGGTTGAAGTAACTGACCGTCGTAAAGTGCTTGTGCTTGGGTCGGGGCCAATCAGAATCGGTCAAGGAATCGAGTTCGATTATTGCTCGGTGCATTCGGTTTGGGCATTAAAAGATTTAGGTTTCGAGTCGATAATTATCAACAATAATCCAGAAACCGTCAGCACTGATTTTGACACTTCGGACAGATTATATTTTGAACCGCTTACGATTGAAGATGTTTTAAATGTAATTGATAAGGAGCAGCCAGAAGGGGTTATTGTTCAGTTTGGCGGACAAACTGCTATAAATCTAGCCGGGCCTTTGGCAAAAGCAGGGGTTAAAATTATGGGTACCAGTGTCGAGAGTATTGATGATGCCGAAGACAGGGAGAAATTTGATCAACTTCTAGAAGAATTGGGTATTCCAAGACCGAAAGGAACTACTGTTACCAGCGCTGATGCAGCTGTAGTTGAAGCTGAAAAAATTGGCTATCCGGTAGTGGTAAGACCGTCATATGTTCTAGGTGGCAGGGCAATGGAAATAGTCTATAACGAAACTGAGTTAAAGGACTATATGCAGCGCGCTGTAAAAGCTTCGCCTGAGCATCCGGTACTGGTTGACCGTTATATGCAAGGTACGGAGGTTGAGGTAGATGCTATAGCTGACGGCAAAGATGTCGTAATCCCCGGTATTATGGAGCATATAGAAAGGGCGGGGGTTCATTCCGGCGATAGTATTGCTGTTTATCCTCCTCAGTCGCTTTCCAGAGTAGTTGTCGACACCATTGTTGATTATACTAAACGTCTGGCGTTAGGGCTTAATGTAAAGGGGCTTGTCAATATTCAGTACGTGGTAGTTAATGAAGCAGTTTATGTTATTGAAGTAAATCCTCGTTCCAGCCGGACAGTACCTTTCCTTAGCAAAGTTACTAATATCCCAATGGTTAACATAGCAACAAAAGTTTCTATGGGCGAAACGCTTAATGCGTTAGGCTATAAGCCTGGTCTTGTTCCATCAAAACCGTATATAGCTGTTAAAGCACCGGTGTTCTCTTTCGCCAAGATGCAGCAAGTAGATATATCGCTAGGGCCGGAAATGAAATCAACCGGTGAGGTCATGGGGATAGACTACCATTATGATAGAGCGCTTTATAAGGCTATTATAGCTTCAGGCATAAGTATACCTTCCGATGGTACCGTCTTGGTTACTGTTGCAGACAAAGATAAGGCCGAAGCGGCTGTATTGGCAAAACAATTCAAAGAACTTGGTTTTAAGATTGTCGCTACCGCCGGCACAGCCAATTATCTAAGTAAGCTAGGTCTAGAGGTCGAGAAGGTTGAGAAAGTCGATGATAATAAAAATGATATTATCAAGTTGATAAAGACCGGTCGAATCAATATGGTTATTAATACTTTGACGATGGGCCGGGAACCGCAGCGGGACGGCTATAAGATTCGCCGGGCTACCGTCGAGCACGCAATTCCCTGTCTGACATCTATGGATACTGCTCAAGCGGTTTGCAATGTGCTATCATTTATCCGTAAACGTCGCCTTGTTTATACACTCGCAATCCAGGATTATGTTGGCGGGGGGGATGAGCTTGCCTAAAACCTTGGAAAATACAGCAGTTATCTCTAATATGGAAGTAAGTCCAAATATAAGGAAACTTATTCTTTATGCGCCCAATATTGTATCGCAGGCTAGACCAGGTCAATTTGTGCATCTTAAGGTATCAGCGAGTAGTGACCCGCTTTTGCGGAGACCCTTTAGTATCGGATCTGTAAGCCTAAAAGACAATGCTCTAACCATTTTTTATAGGATAGTAGGGCGTGGGACTGAAATGATGGCTCAGTTAAAAGAAAACGATGTTGTGAATTGTTTGGGGCCGCTAGGGAGGGGTTTCGAATTAAATGGAAAACGCCCGCTCCTTATTGGGGGCGGTATGGGTATAGCACCACTATTGTTTCTGGCTGAGAGGTTGTATCCCCGCCCAAGTCAAGTGCTGATAGGCGGGCGGACTGAAACTGAGCTTTTTTGGCGGAGGTTCTTTACGGCAAGTTGTGAGCGGATTGTTCTAACAACTGATGATGGTTCTATAGGGATGCGCGGGACTACGATTGATGCTTTGCCAGAATTATTGGCCGAAAAATTTGATATGGTGTATGCATGTGGCCCTAAGCTTATGCTTAAAGGGGTAGTAGATAAAGTTCGAGACGCCGGCATACCTTGCCAAGTATCTCTTGAAGAGCACATGGCCTGTGGGCTAGGAGCATGTCTATCATGCACTTGCCAAGCAACTGACGGAACGCGCAAAAAGATATGTGCTGATGGTCCGGTGTTTTGGGCAAAGGAGGTAGTATGGTAAATATCGGAGTTAGTATCGCAGGTATACAAATGAAGACACCGGTAATGACTGGCTCAGGCACCTTCGGGTTTGGTTTGGAATTTGCAGATCTGCTGGATTTAAACAAAGTTGGGGCTATTGTTGTAAAGGGAACTACTTTATTACCCTGTACTGGTAATAAAGGTACTAGAATAGCTGAAACTCCGGCAGGTATGTTGAATTCAATTGGCCTAGAGAATCCGGGTATTGATAATTTTATCAGCGCAATATTACCTAAGTTGGCCGCCTATGATACACCTGTAATTGTTAATATTGCCGGGAAAACTGTTGAGGAATATGGTGAATTGGCCTCAAGACTTAACGTTCCTAAGTTATCCGGTCTTGAGGTGAATATATCCTGCCCTAATGTAAAACAAGGCGGAATAGCTTTCGGTACCAATCCGCATACTGCGGCAGCTGTGATAAGCCAAGTTAAAAGGTATAGCAGACTTCCGGTCATAGCTAAGTTGTCTCCCAATGTAACAGATATCGTTGAAATGGCCAAGGCTGTTGAATCTGCGGGAGCTGATGCCATCTCTTTAATTAATACACTAATGGGAATGGCTATTGATATTAAGACTTGGCGGCCGATCCTTGGTAACGTAGTAGGTGGCTTATCTGGTCCTGCTGTCAAGCCGGTTGCTCTGAGGATGGTTTGGCAAGTGGCATCGGCTGTAAAGGTTCCGGTTATTGGAATGGGTGGCATTATGTCGGCAGAGGATGCAATCGAATTCCTGCTAGCAGGTGCAAGCGCAGTTTCGGTGGGAACGGCGAATTTCATTAATCCACGTGCTGCAGTTGAAATAGCGGACGGGATTGAGCAATATCTAAGTGAAAATAGCATTGACAATATAACAGATATTGTTGGAAAGTTAAAGACGGAATAGTATGGAGGTGACTATGTGGCAGATAATCGTTTGATAATAGCCTTGGATTATTCAGAAATAAGTCAAGTAAAAAAACTTATTGTTCAGTTAGATGATAGTATCAGTTATTATAAAGTTGGTATGGAGTTGTTTTATAGTACCGGCGGCCAAATAATAAGTTTTTTGCGTGAAAGAAATAAGAATGTATTCTTAGATTTAAAGTTGTACGATATACCAAATACAGTCGCCAAAAGCGCTGCCGCGCTCACCCGATTAGGCGTATCAATGCTTAATGTACATGCCTCTGGCGGCGCAATCATGATGAAAGTCGCTGCAGAAGCCGTTGGCGAAGAAGCCTATAAGCGGGGACTAGCCCGTCCGAAACTAATTGCTGTAACAGTATTGACTAGTTTTAGCGAGCAGGAGTGGGCATCCTTAAACTCCAAGTTTAGTATCGACGACCAGGTCATATACTTAGCTAAAATAGCTAAACAATCCGGTATAGATGGTGTTGTAGCATCGCCGCGAGAGGCTGCTGCTATAAGTGCGGGATTAGGTAAGGAATTTCTTATAGTTACACCGGGCATTAGGCCGGAGGGCTCATCCGTGAACGATCAAAATCGTATCTCAACACCTAAACAAGCTTTGATGTCAGGCGCTACGCATTTAGTCGTAGGGCGCCCTGTTACTGCGTCGGAGGATCCGCGTGCCGCAGTAGAAAGTATTTTGACAGAAATGAGGGCGATATCATGACTGAATCTGATGTAAGACAATTATTGTTGGCGACTGGTGCTATCCTGGAAGGCCATTTTTTATTGACTTCCGGTTTGCATAGCCCCTTATATGTAGAAAAATTTCAAGTGCTACAGTATCCCGAGTATACCGCCCAGCTTTGTGGGGCTCTGGCAGCAAAATTTGCCAATGATAATGTGGAATTAGTGGTAGGGCCTGTAACTGGAGGTATTTTGCTTGCCCATGAAGTGGGTAAAAGCTTAGGGACACGGGCAATTTTTACCGAACGCGAAAATGGTAAAATGACATTGAGAAGAGGTTTTGTAATTAAGCCAGGCGAACGTGTGCTGGTTGTAGAGGATATCGTAACAACCGGAGGTTCTGTTAAGGAAGTCATCGATGTTGTAATTGAACATGGAGGCATCCCAGTTGGTGTTGGGATTCTAGTTGATAGAAGCGGCGGAAAGGCTGATTTTGGAGTGCCGGCTAAAGCGTTGCTTCATTTAAAAGTAGATACCTACTCCCAAGAAAATTGCCCCCTTTGTTCTCAAGGCATTCCCGTAACTAAGCGCGGCAGCCGAAACATAAAATAATGCTTGAAAAAAATTAAATCATCTGATAAAATAGTATCCTGCAAGGGGGTTGTCTTCTTGCTGTGCGGAAGTAGCTCAGTGGTAGAGCCTCGCCTTGCCAAGGCGAGGGTCGCGAGTTCGAATCTCGTTTTCCGCTCCAAACAGGGGTATAGCTCAATTGGTAGAGTAGCGGTCTCCAAAACCGTTGGTTGTGGGTTCAAGTCCTACTGCCCCTGCCATTAAATTAGTTGGTAGATTTGCTAATAGCTCTCACGATGTGGGAGCTATTTTGGTATTCAATAAAATTATAAAATATGTTCGTTATATCGGTGTTTGTTCTGCATAATCGAAGCCAAATTCGGGATTTTTTAGCTATCTGGGCATAATATATAAAGAAATCACATTAGGAGGCAACATGGAAGTCTTATATCGCACAGCGCGCGCTGAAGAATGTGTAGTTTTAGCAGAAGGAATAAATAAAACAGCTGGCGGGATTTTAGATTTTTTATATCATGACTTATTACCTGGCCAAAGTACTGTTGAACTAGTTGCTGGATTCTTGGCTGAGGGTGGAAGATATGATTCCTATAGCAGCATAACTGTCGCTGAGCATGACAATCAAGTTATAGGCCTTGTAAGTTCTTATCCAGCTAATTTCCATTGTATTGACCCTGAAATGGAGGCATTTTTTCCTAAGGAACGTCTTGATGCAGTAAGGGACTTTTTTTGTACGCGGGTAGAAGATAGTTACTACCTTAGTGCAGTCTATGTTGATGAAGATTTTCGCGGTTTTGGGATAGGCACTGAGCTCATTACAATTACCAAGAAAAAAGCCAAAGCGCTTGGCTATAATGTGCTTAGTTTACTGGTTATGGCAGATAACGAAACGGCGTTGAAGGTTTACGCTAAGAATGGTTTTAAAAAAGTTAAACACGTTGAACTTAACCCAAACGAGTTTATACCTCATGTAGGAGGGGTTTATTTATTAGCGTGCGAAATTTAAAGGAAAGTTTTTAAAGAATGAACATGGCAAATTTAATGGCCATGTTCATTCTTTATTTTTATAGATTTAATTCGTTTTCTTTACCTTTAATAACTTCTTCTCTCAGACTAAGCCAGATTTTTTTATATAGCTCATTATAGTGTATGGTGGTGCGTATGCTAGCTATTTCGCGGGGGCGGGGCAGATCGATATCAATAATCATTTTAACCGTACCTGGATGCGCGGTCATAATCATAACTCGATCACTCAAGCAGAGTGCCTCATCGATACTATGAGTAATAAAGACTGTTGTTTTTTTCGTCATTTCCCAGATTCGTAGCAGTTCCTGCTGAAGGAGGATACGGTTCTGTTCGTCTAGCGCCCCAAATGGCTCATCCATTAACAAGATTTCCGGATCGTTAGCAAAGGCGCGAGCTACGCTAACCCTTTGTTTCATACCACCAGAAAGCTGACAAGGATATGAGTTGGCAAATTTGCTTAGACCAATCATCTCTATGTAATGATCGGCGATTTCATTACGAGTTTTTTTAGGGATATTTCGCATTCGAAGACCGAACGCAACATTATCACGAACAGTCATCCAGGGGAGGACGGACTGCTCTTGGAATACCATTGAATTAACCGGTCTGTCAGTATTTGTTGATTTAATCGATATTTGACCGTTGGATGCATCCTCTAAACCTGCAAGGATGCGCAGCAATGTTGTTTTGCCGCAACCGCTTGGGCCTACAATGCAGAAAAATTCGCCGTCACCGATAGAGAGATTTATGTCGTGAAGCGCAGTTACCTGGCCACTAGGGGTCGAGAAGTGTTTATTCACGTTGGTGATAGTTATACTGTCATTTTCATATGCCAATTTATGCACCTCCTAGCGGCATTGTTGTTTCCAAGGGAGTGCCCAATTCTCGATAGCGTCAAGCAGCAAGGAGAAAATATAACCCAACACGGATAGCATTATTAAGGCGACAAACATTTGCTCAATATCGAACATATCGTAAGCTCTCCATATCATCCAACCAACACCGGCTTTGGCGGCAGAAAGTTCCGCGGCTACGATTAGTATTAACGCCATGCCCATACCTAGCTTTAATCCAGCAAAAATCATTGGCAGTGCGCCGGGTAAAGCAATGGTTAGGTAGAAGTTTTTACGGCTCGCTCCGAAATTTTTAGCTACATCGAGATAAATTTTATCGATACTTAACACTCCTGCCATTGTGTTTATAACTACTAAGTAAAATACACCAATAGCAATTGTAAATATTTTAGATGTTTCTCCAAGGCCAAAGATCAGCAAGATTAACGGCATTAGCGCCAATTTTGGAATTGGATAAGTTGCAGCGATCATTGGTTCAATCGCTGAGCGCACTAATGGAGATAAACCCATACTGATTCCAAGTATAACGCCAGGCACAGCCCCTACTAAAAAGCCCCAAATAACCCTTTGCACACTAACGAAAGTGTTATACAGTAGTTCGCCTGATAACAACAATGGGAAAAATGATTGAATAATAAGTGAAGGGCTCGAAAGCAGTCGAACGTCGATAATGCTCATTTTGGCTAAAATTTCCCAGATTAATAGTAGAGTCAATGGTGACAGGATTGATAAAATTTTGATTAAAAAATTATTGGTTGATTTAAACATGCGCTTGCCTCCTGGATTAATTATTGATACTTGCCTAGGGTTTTAAGCGCAAAATCGACGTATTGGTTATCTACCACATCGTTTAATGAAAGATTAGACTTTAGCAGATTATTTTCTTTATACCAAGCCAAATCCATTTCGATTCCCTTCATTCTTACATAACCATCTGGATTTAGGCCAGTCGGAAACATTTTTTCATATAAACCGGGGTCTTTTGTAACTGATAACTTGCACAAAATATCTATTATCTCTTTTTTGTTTTTGTTTTTAAAGAACGCATCGTTATAATCACGCAGGGATTTTACATAGGCAGTCATAAATCTATTAGCTACTTCGGGGTTCTTAGTCATACTTGTTCCAAATACTAGTAATGCGGTTTGCGCATCGGGATCGTACTCGGCTGGATCTTTCCAAGGATCAGCAACGCCTTTCTCGATCCCAAAAGTAACAAAAGGCTCTATTACCATAGCAGCATCAATGCTCTTGTTGCCAAGAGAGACAAGCATGTCAGGAAATGCACGGATAACTTGTACATCAACATCTTTTATAGTTAAGCCGCCTTTTTCAAGGACTCTTACTAATGCGATCTCATCAAGTGAAGCCGTTCCTACAATGGCAATTCTTTTTCCTTGTAGATCTTTATAATCTTTAATTGTCTCAGCCAAATCTTGTCTTACAACTAACCTGTAATAGCCTTTGCCGGCTACGTTTATACCTTTGTCAGCAACAATTTTGACAGGTATGTCACGAGACATAGCATTAAATAGTCCGGAAGCAGTTACTGTAGCGCCAACGTCAAGCTGACCTGCAGCCAGTTGGTTTATCATTTCTTGTCCAGAATTAAACTGAATTGGCTCAATTTTAATTCCGAGGTCCTTATAATAACCTTTTGCCATACCGATTAAAATGCCGGCATCAGAAATAACTTGTTTCATGCCTACATTAACAACAACTTCGTGTGGAAGCGGAGTCAAATTAAACGCCCAGGCTGGTCCTTTCTGCGGCGCTGTTGACTGTGTAGTAGGCCCTTGGCCGCAGGCCGAAACTAAAAATATCACGACCATTAACACTGCAATTTTAGCCCATAAATAGCTCCTCTTCATGTTATCCCTCCTCAAGCTTTTTGAAACTATTGCAGTATATTCGTCTTATCTATAATTGGTTACTTAGCTTGAAGGTTTTTATGACTGAACAAAGAATATCTTATATGGGAGTGACACTATGGAAAAGATTATTGAAGAGTTAGCAGCATGGACTTTTATAGATGAATTGAAGCATGAACTATACGGATTCATACTTGAAAAACAGTTCGAAGAAACAGATAATAAATATCTGATTTTTAGATACCATAATGAAGAAAACAAAAGAAACTTTTCAGTTTTATATGATGGGGCGACCAAAGAATTTATTGCCCGAGTCATTATTGGCTTGACGGAGTTTTGTGATATAAGATTTATCGTTAGCAGTCGAGATGTTCTTGAAAAGGTGTTAAAAGAAAAACTTGAAAGCACATTGAAGGATTTAGCTTACTTTAATATTAATAATATAGATTGTATTGTGCGGGAAAAGAAAATTATTGAATGGCCTTTTGCCCAGCAGCTGCCTGACAAAATCGGGAAGTTTACGTTGTTTATCGCCCCAAACGAACCCGTTAAGGTTATTAATGGGTCATATATTTTAGTGGATTATTGTGATTTTGTTTCAGAAAGTAATTTAATTATCTATTATAATATTTTCCGCGACGAATTTTTTGGTGAAGTTAAGGTGAAACGTACGCCTCGAATGATTGCGGATTTTGACTCAAAAACACTAGATGAACTTGAAGGAAAACTTAAAGAAAAGCTGGTACAAACACTAGAGTGTATAACAGTGTATGATCCTAACTAGTTTGGAGGTTAATAAATTGAAAACTGCTTTAACTATTGCCGGCTCTGATTCAAGTGGTGGGGCTGGAATTCAGGCTGATCTTAAAACATTTTCCGCTTGCGGCGTTTTCGGGATGAGTGCAATTACTGCAATAACGGCGCAAAATACTTGTGGAGTTACAAATATACGGGAACTTGACGCTGAAATAATCCGCGATCAGATTAATGCTGTATATGATGATATTACTGTTGATGCAGTGAAAATTGGTATGTTGGCTAGCCCGGATATTATAGAAGCAGTAGCTGAATCATTACAGCGCAATGCTGCTAAAAATATAGTACTAGACACAGTAATGATTTCAAAAAGCGGCAGCCATCTTCTTAAACCAGAAGCGGTTGATGTGCTCAAGAAGGTTCTACTGCCGATGTCGCTAGTAGTGACGCCTAATTTGTATGAGGCTTCCGAAATTGTAGGTTTCTCGGTAGAAGACCAGAATGATATGAAAAGAGCGGCTGAAGCCATAAAAAATATGGGGGCTCAATATGTTGTAGTAAAAGGCGGTCACTTAGTAGGCAACGCCTGCGATTTGTTGTATGACGGACAAGAGTTTATTGTCTTTGCCAACGAACGTATTGATACTATTCACACGCATGGCACTGGATGCACATTTTCTTCAGCTATTGCCGCTGGTTTGGCCAAAGGTTTGTCTATAAACGATGCGGTCGCGGCCGCAAAAAAATTCATAACTATGGCAATTACACATGGCTTCAGACTTGGCCAAGGCGTTGGACCAACACATCATTTTTATGAGCTATATATAAAAGCGGGATTATGTTGAAGGGAGTCCTAGCCGGTGGCACGAATACTCGTTTGTGATGATTCTGCTTTTATGCGGATGATGTTAAAGAGAATATTAATTGAAAATGGTCATGAAGTTATTGCTGAGGCAGGTGACGGCAGGCAAGCTGTCCAACTCTTCCGGCAATTTAAGCCTGACTTAATTACAATGGACATAACAATGCCAAAAATGGACGGTATTGAGGCTGTTAAGATTATTCACGAGGAGAATCCCTTGGTTCGTATAATTATGGTAACTGCTATCGGGCAGCGTGCGGTGATTACTGAGGCATTAAAAGCAGGGGCTTCAGACTTTATCGTTAAACCTTTTGATGCGAGCCAAGTAATGGAGACTATTGACAAGATTATTAACAATAATTAATTGACAAAAGCTATTGACAATAAATCACTATATGTTATAATTAACAACGTCGTTAAGCAAAATTGGTAATAATTAAAACTTTAAGAGCCTTGACATATGTCGTAATATCTAATAAAATAGATTATGCGATTTATGATTCGGCCCGGTGGTGTAGTGGTTAACATGCCGCCCTGTCACGGCGGAGATCGAGGGTTCAAGTCCCTTCCGGGTCGCCATTTATTTGCCTCGGTAGCTCAGTCGGTAGAGCAGAGGACTGAAAATCCTCGTGTCGGCAGTTCGATTCTGCCCTGAGGCACCACATATGCGGAAGTAGCTCAGTGGTAGAGCATCGCCTTGCCAAGGCGAGGGTCGCGAGTTCGAATCTCGTTTTCCGCTCCATTATACGGCGGCATAGCCAAGTGGTAAGGCAGAGGTCTGCAAAACCTTTATTCCCCAGTTCAAATCTGGGTGCCGCCTCCATTTTTTCTTAAATTTGCCGGGGTGGCGGAACTGGCAGACGCAAGGGACTTAAAATCCCTCGGAGGGTGACCTCCGTACCGGTTCGATTCCGGTCCTCGGCACCAAATTAAAGACCCTTCCAATTGGAAGGGTCTTTAATTTGGTGAATAGGTCTTTTATATACCATAAATTACAATTGACTTACATTGATGGTTGTGCTAGTATACATAAGTTGCTGCAATGGGTGGCAACAAGAAGAAATTTAAAAAGCTGTTGACACAGTGAAAAAAGCTGTGATAACATATAAAAGCTGTTAACGCGCGGATAACTGCGAAGTAAGTTAACATGTTCCTTGAAAACTGAACAATGTAAGGTTAAACAATATGCCAGATGTGCGGTGCTTTTCGAAGCACAACTAATAATTTCTTTATTGATTTTAAGAGCCA
>JGI24707J26582_10000196_pt1 | contig 44384 bp, 30 predicted proteins | sample BioPla1DNA1_FD_26582 | JGI IMG/M metagenome (IMG submission 26582)
TAGGGCTACTTTCAGAGGAGTAGATGATGTAAAGTTCTATCTGTATAGAGTAATGATGCTATATGCTTAATTGTTAAATCCCCAAGAATATGGACTGACCCAACAAAAACAAGAAAATAAGAAAACAAAACACACAGCGATTAACAAAATATAAATTTCCTAAAAACAGAAACACAAAAAAGGACACTGATTATCAGTGTCCTTTTTTGTGGGCCATCCTGGACTTGAACCAGGGACCTCCAGATTATGAGTCTGTTGCTCTAACCAACTGAGCTAAAAGCCCATGCATTGTTTTATTTAGTAATGCGGTAGCAAAAGTAGTGCTTTTTGTTTTATAGTGCAAATATTTTGATAAAAAACTCAAACTATTATATTAAAAAGGATATTTCCTTTTTGGATTTTTAGGAAACCAACCCTTTTTCACTCTCTCCTCTTGCTCAAACACCTCTTTTATGGACCAAAAAGATGAAAAAGAAAAAACACCTAGTAAAGAAGAAAATAAAATATTTTCAGTGATTAAAGAACCAAAAACTCCTATAAAGCCAAAAATCAAAAAAAGCCACCAGCTCTTGGTACCCCAATAATACTCTGCTTTAATTACGATAGGATGAAATAATCCTATAATTAAAAAAGTACATATGCCAATGAATAATCCAGATAAATGATACTCTTCTAAAAACTGCATCATTATTCTTCCTCCTCTTTTAATTTATCACTCTCCGTTAAAATAGGTATTTCTTTTTTAATACTTTGTTCTAAGGATATCAATGTTTCTGTTGCGGTAACCCCTGGTATCTCCTGCATTTTATTATTAAGTAAATCCATTAAATGCTCATTGTCCTGCGCAAAGACTTTAGTAAGCATAGTATAAGTTCCTGTAGTAAAATGACACTCTACAACCTCTGGTATTTTTTTAAGTTCATCAACCACTCTTTTATACATAGACCCTTTCTCTAAACTAATACCCACGTAAGTACAAGTCGTAAAACCTAAAGTTTTAGGATTCACATGATATCCAGAGCCAATAATTACACCTAAATCAATCAAACGTTGAACACGTTGATGAATAGCAGCTCTAGAAACCCCACATTGCGCTGCAACATCTTTAAACGGAATTCGAGCATTTTGAGATATGATATCCAATATCTGTCTGTCTAGTTTATCTATTTTTGCCATAATTAAATTAGAATTCAAGGTTTAATACCAAAATGTCATCAAATATAAGAAAACATTTTAATTTATCTACATAATCATACATAAAAGACAAAAAAGAGAGAGCTGCTCTAGCTCTCTCTTTCTACATATTTTTGAATGATAACCTATTTATTTTTCAATTCCTAATAACTCAACTTCAAAAATTAAAGTTGAAAATGGAGGAATCTTCCCTGATTCTTTAGCTCCATAAGCTAACTCTTGTGGAATATACAATTCCCACTTAGAGCCTACAGGCATCATTGTTAAAGCCTCTTTCCATCCCTCTATAACACGATTTGGAGAGAATACAGAAGGTTCATCTCTTTCATATGAACTATCAAACTCGGTACCATCAATCAAAGTTCCTTTATAGTGAACTTTAACTTGTGATTCTTCTGTAGGAACTTCTCCATTCCCTTCAGTTATAATTTTATATTGTAATCCACTCTCTGTAGTTACCACTCCTTCTTTTTCTTTATTTTCGTTCAAAAAAGTTGTACCCTCAGCTTTTACATCAGCGTATTTTGTTTCTAAAATGCTTTCTTTTATTTTTTCAAAATTTGTTTGAGCAAATCCTTGAGCTTCTTCCATAGACATTATGTTTTTCTTTTCAAAAAAACCATCTAAAAAACCAGCTAGTAGATTATCCTTTGATATTTTTTCTTCTGATTCAAAACCATATAAGTCAGAACTAATACCTTCTACCATTTGATTGGCAATTTGTTGACCTATTTGCAAACCTGTCATATAAGCAATTTCTTTTTTGCTTGTTTTTTCAGATCCTTCTATAACCCCCTTCACAAATTGATCTAAATCTGTAGAGTCAACTCCAACACGACCAATTAAATAATCTTTTAGACCTTGAGTTTGAGACATTCCCACAGAATAAGCTAAAGTGTCAACATTCGACTTTAATTCTGCTTTTGGTGCTTGTGCTGTACAAGATGCAAAGCCAAGCGCTACAGCAATTACCGATAAAATTGTAATTTTTTTCATAATTCTTTATTAATATTTTATTTTTTGATTTTGACTTATGACTTTCTATTTGTAAAACACTGACATTAAAAATCCACTCTTTCACAAAAAGATTATTTTAACAGACAAAAATAGTCGTTTTATTTGGATTGAACATATTATTAAGCTGAAAAATTAAAAAACATCAAATTAAATTGATGTTTATAAACTATTTATAGTGCTAAGTTTTTTATGATAACCTATCAAAAGCAACATTAGACTTATCTTATTATAATAAGATAGAACCCACCGACTCATTTATTCAGCATTTATAGACGAAATACTATAACAAAAAAGGATATTCTAAATATTTAGAATATCCTTTTAAATCAATAATTACTAATTATTATTTTATTCCTATTTATATATTCACTACCACTCAATAGCTTGATCCTCATCAGGAATTTGAGTATTAATCTTACGTGATAACGTCAAAGTTCCTTTTACATGATAACGAATAGGTGANTCTTTAACAGCTGTGTANTCTGAATAATAATAATCTATATTATTTATTATAACATAACGATGCTTTAAATATGGACGTGTAGCATCCATCTCTTCAACAATCCTAAACGACGCTTGTTTACCAGGATATAATTCAAAATTCATTCCATCTTCACTTGTATCTCCCGATAAAGTAACCATACCACTTTCTCCTTCATCAAACTTTGCGTACACTTTATATTTCTTACGATCTGTTCTATCTTCATCGATATTTCCTGCATAAAAGAAAATAGTATTTTCATTTACAACATACCCCTTTATCGCATTCTTAGTTATTGAACCATTTTTCTGTTCCTCCTCCTCAGCCTTATTAGGATCATCACTATCAGAAGCTAAATAGTTATTCAGTAAAGTTCCAGAATAAACCCCAGAGTAATCATTGAAAGGATATATTCTTAATATAGCTTTTGCATAATTTTTCCTAGGATTTGCTTGATACTCATATGCTGGGTTATCCACTATAGTTAATGGCAACACCCATTTTTCAGACATATCAATATTATTAAAGTCAAAACTAATATTTAACAAGCCTACATCTTTTTTTGAGCTAATTTCCATCGTTTCTGGAAAAGTGACATAATTATACCCATCACTCATCATATCTTCATAATAAAGATCTGTTCGGCTCATAAAACGTGATGCATTCAAGGTATTTAAAGTGTCAGCATCGTGGGCAATATGCACTGTTATATTTCTCTGATTAGTTAAAGAGCCACTTACTATAACAGGCAACTCATAATTGGAAAACCCTTCACCTTTAAAAGCATATTCTCCATCCATATTTTTTCTTGTATAGGGTACATAAACCTCTGTTACACCTTGATCATTTAAAGGTGAACGAAAACCAATATATTGATCATACTGTTCATCTTTCCATTCATCATTACATGATGACGCAAATAACATAGCCATGAACAACACAGTTAAAATGTATATTTTTTTCATATTCTTCATTTGTTTTATTTAAATCAATCGTAATCAGTCCAACCTGGAGTTTGTGTCAAACGAACATTATGCTTCAACTCACTATGTTTTATAGGCCAGAAATACATTTTAGGAGCAAATGCTGTAGGAAGATCAAAAGTTGCTACAGGAGTATGGAATTTATCTCTATTGCTTGAATCCATAATTACATTACACCCATAAGTCAGCACTGTTTCTTCTACAGAAGTATCTTTCCAACGGCGCAAATCGAAATAACGTTTACCTTCACCCATTAACTCAATCATGCGCTCACGCTTTATAGCTGTACGCATAAGATCTTGATCAGCATAAGTTGCAGATGAATAATCAGGTAATCCAGCACGAATACGAACGGGGTGTATTCCTTTCTGCATATCTTCTTTAGTACGGCTAATACTATATGTTGTAGACTCATCCCAAGATGCTATGTCATAAGATGCTCCATCTGTTAACTCATTCAAAGCCTCAGCATATAACAACAAGATATCTGCATAGCGAATAGCTGGTTCTGGCTTTTCTGTATAGTTACGAGGATAATCTGTTGGTTTTACAAATTTTTTAATCCCAATTCCTGTACGCAAATGATAAGCATTGTTCATATACCCATCACCTGTTCCACGATAGTAAAACACTTGCCTGTTACGATGTGACTCTTGTGGATCATTCAGATAATACCACATAGAACCATTATAAGCAACCGAAGCATAAAAACGAGGCTCGCGATTTACGTATTGTAATGACACACCCACTCCTGGTTTTTGTTGGTCATCAGGTTTCCCTTCTTCATACATTCCACCCAATTCAGGATATTTATTATCTTTAAGATCTGCTACTGTTGTAAAATCATTTTCGCGCTTACGAGTATCTACACGACCTTCATATCCTGGTACATTAGCATACATATCATTCATTCCTTGACAGTTAGTTCCATCAGCCATATAATATGCATCCACCATTTTTTGTGTCATACCATGTGTATTCCATCCACCATCCTCTTTTGGCATTTGATGTAATACCATGCCAGAAATATTTAAATCGTCATGACTCGTATTTCTACTTGATCTTGTAAACAAAATTTCAGAATTACTAGCAGCAGAGGCTGTACCATCAAAAATGTTTCTATACGATTTTAATGGGTCAATATTAGCCCAACCTTCTGGCCAATTCTTTTTTGAAAAGTCTGGACCTTCTATAGGTGCTGGAGGTGTCAAAGTGGGACGATCATGAGGTCCATTATTAGATGTTGATTTAGAAACATGGTACAAATCATATTGTTGAGTTTCTATTAAATCCCTACAAGCTGCTGCTGCTTTTGCCCATTTCTCCTCACTATATTCTTGAGATAGAAGACGACGTCCTTTGTCATCAACCATTTTTTGAGCAAACTCATCATCATTTCCATTTGCTAGTGGACTAGCTGCAAAAATTAAAGCATACGCTCTAGTAGCTAAAGCAGACCCTTTAGTAGGACGAGCTACGTTCTCATCATCCATACGTCTATAATACTGTAACTCTTTAGCTGCTTGTATCATCTCACTACTAATAAACTCAGCTACCTCTTCGTAAGAACTACGAGGTATAGCTATTTTATCATAGCTTTCAGTATAATCAATACCTTCATCAGGTATAATTGGAACAGGACCGTACCTACGCAATAATAACCAATAATAATAAGCACGAACAAAACGAGCTTGTCCTTTATAATCAAGAATCTCATCAGGTGTCATTTCTTTATTCATATCAATATTATGAATAAAAATAGATGCTTGGTTTATGCCTTTATAACATCTTTCCCATGAGTCATTCCAGCTATTTTCATCATATTCACCTAACTTAAATTTATTATAAGATAGCTCATTTTTTGTTGGATCATAAGTGTTATCTCGGTCACCGTAATAGATATCGTCAGCAAAACAAAAAGGATTAGTTCCTGGATCTTTACTAACTACTTCAGCATTATCATCTCTAAGAAAAGTGTATGCATACGCTAACCATTCCTCAACACGTTGCTTATTTGTAAATACAGACTCTAGAGTTGTCCGATCTTTAAAATACTTATCAGAATCTAAATAGTCGGAGCAAGAAGATATTAATGCTATGCCCACAACCATCAATAATAATATAAAAAGTTTCTTTATCATAGTTTTAAGTTTTATAAGTTAACCGTTAATCCCATAGTTATTGATTTAGTCAATGGATATTGCTCTCCATTCGTACTACCCATTTCTGGGTCCCATAATTTAAANTTNGACCAAGTCAATAAATTTGTTCCTGTCATAAAGATACGTATATTTCCTAAGTGCATTTTATTCACAAAAGCTTTAGGTAAAGTATATCCTACATCTAAGTTTTTCAAACGGAAATAACGACCATTGCGCATCCAGAATGTTGAATTTCTAAAATTATTAGCGTTTTCTCCATAACTTAAACGTGGATATGAGGCATTAGGATTTTCATTCGATGGAAGGCCTAATTTTACAGCAGTTTCACTATCTACCCAGCGATCGCTTACTAAATCAGTAAGAATATTCCCCCAATCACCCTCACTAAATGCTCTGACTGTTTTTCCATCTATACAAAAAGTGGATTTTCCTGAACCTTGAAAATGAAGATTAAAATCAAATCCATTCCAAGCAATAGAAGCTCCAAGACCATAAATTAAGTTCGGACGTCTTGTGGCACCAATAGCTACTTGATCGCTATCATCAATCACACCATCACCATTTATATCTTTATATTTTATATCTCCAGGTTGTACATTAGTCCAGTTTTGTTTTGGACTTTTACGTATGTCATCATAATCCTTGAATAACCCCAATGCAACCCATCCTTTTTCTTGGTCTACACGGTATCCTTGCTCGTATTGATAAGGATAGACTTTGTTCTCCTCATCTTTCTCTAGAACTTCATTTTTACTGTAGGTCATATTCCCACGGAAAGTAATATCTACACTACCTACCTTCTCTCTTAAGGAGAAGTTTCCATCAAAACCTCTAGAGCGAACTTCACCTACATTTGCACGTGGCGCACTTTCTAGTCCTGTTATAGAGGGTAAGAAGTGACGAGTCATATATATACCAGTACGTTTTTCGCTGAAATAATCTATTGTAGCTGAAAGCTTGTCATTAAACAATGAGAAGTCCACACCAATATCATCTTTTACAGCAATTTCCCATGTAATATTAGGTGAAGCTACTTGTGTGTAGTGTAATCCATGAAACTCTCTTGGATAAGANATTGTACCCCAATTATANACATTTGAATCNACCCATCCAATAGAATATAAATAAGGAAATCGTTCAGACATATTATCATTACCTACTTTACCATGCGAATAACGTATCTTAAACATATTCAACCAGGGTAAGTTGTTTTTTATCAATGACTCTTCAGCAACATTCCAAGCAAATGAAAATGCTGGAAAGAATCCAAACTGATGTCCTACTGCAAAATTCTCAGATCCGTTATAACCAAAATTAAAATCAGCAAAATATCTGTAATTCCAATTATAAGTAAATTGACCCGCTAATCCTTGATTTCTACGAGCTACAGTATTCTTTATATCATCACCAACTTCAACTGTTTGCTTCTTACTATCTTGTGTATATCGAACTGTTGCCCCCACATTATGACCTGTAAAAGAACGACTCCAACTTAAAAGTAAATCTAAAAATTCACGACGATCTCCATTTCCTCCACTAATAACATACATGTCTTTTGCACTATACATTTTATCGTAAATGATCTCACCTGTTTCTTGTTTTCGGCCATTTGCTTTATATAGGTCTGGTTGGCAAAGACGTCTAATGTAATTTCCATTATTTGTATCATAACCAAATCGCCCAATAAAACGCAAACCTTTAGTTATAAAGTCAAAATTCTGCTCCAATGTAACATTGGTCTGAATGTTATTACTCCACTCTTCGTTATAACCTGTTTGTGTTGCAAAAACCCATGGATTCATATTCTGTTCACTACGATGTGATATAGGTGTTTTTCCATCTGAGTACATTACAGGAGAGCTTATCGCATTATAACCAAAAAGAGAGCTCCACAAGTCATTGTCACCTAAACCTGGACTATTTCTCTTAGTCAAAGAGCCTGAAACTCCTACTTTCAATAACGTTGTTTTTGTAATATCTAAATCTGTATTTAAACGATAATTCCAACGTTTATAATTAGCATTAGTATCATAATCTTTTTTAAGTGTTTTATCTGTTTTATACATTCCTTGATCTTCCACATAACTTGCTGACACATAATAACGAGACGTAGTACCCCCACCATTAAGATTTAGATTAGCACGATAACTCCATGCACCATCTTTTAATATTTCATCAGACCAATCCACATTAGGATATAAATCGGGATCTAACCCCATACGCATAATATCCAACTCTTCAGGTTGATATACCAGTCCTCTATTTCGAGTTACATTAGCCTCATTTATAAGATTAGCATAAGTCATTCCATCGACAAATTTAGGTGTCATTGTTCTTGTATTATAAGAAGTTTCCACCTTAGCGTCAATATTAACCTTACCAGCCTTACCATGTTTTGTTGTAATTAAAACAACACCATTGGCTCCTTTTGAACCATAAATAGCTGTAGCCGAGGCATCCTTTAACACAGTAAAAGATGCAATATCTTCAATGTTTATTTCGTCTAAATTATTACGTTCAAAACCATCCACTAATATATAGGCACTATTACTAGCACCAAAAGTAGATATTCCACGAATCCAGAACTCAGAAGTGTTTTTTCCAGGTTGACCAGAAGTTTGACGTGCTATGATACCTGGAACATTACCCGCTAACGTATTTGATAGATTAGAAGAAGAATAACGTTTCAAACTTCCAACATCTACATTTGTGACAGCTCCAGTTACTGTAATCTTCTTTTGAGCTCCCATACCTGTAACTACAAGCTCATCTAATACACTAGCCTCAGCCTCCACCATTTCCACATCAACAACACGTTGATCTTTAACTTGCACCTCAACACTCTCAAAACCTATATAGGTAAATATCAACCTATTATAAGCATCCATTTTAATACGATATTGCCCATCTATATCAGTTATAGTTCCTAAACCAGGCACATCTTTTACAGTAATATTAACACCAATCATTGGCTCTCCCTTTGTATCTGTGACAGTACCTGTTACAGTAATACTCTCTTGTGCACAAACGGCAGTAGAGAATCCAACCAACATCAGGAGTGTTATTATAAAATTCTTCATACTATTGTGTTTATCATAAATTAATTATCTGATTCTTCCTGCTCCATTGAAATAGTACGTATTTTTCGTCCTACAGTATCCAATATGTAAAAAGCATTAGTCACAGGGTTATACGTAAAGCCTGTGGGATCACGAAAACGAGCTACTTCGCGTAACTCTCCATCTTCATTTCCCCAGACATTATTATCGGTTACAGAAGTACTATTACCACGTCCTGCATAGGTCTTTACAATTCCCTCAGGTGTCATCAAACGAACACAGTGGCCTCCTTTATCAGTAAAGTAGAAGTCATAATGATCAACTCTACCCTCTTTTACATACTCTTCATTTATTACAAAAACTCCCTGATCAGGTGTGTCTAATCGAGCATCAGTACCAACAGCATCTTCCCATCCTGCTTTACCTCTAGCACCNGCAACAACATAAGGGAACACAAAACGCTTATTAGCTTTATCATAATCTGTACGTAAAATATAATGTTGATTGCGCACTACGATATAGGCATAGTCACCTTCAGGGTGAATATAAATTCTATATTCCCAACCTGGATCAGCAACAGTATATAACAACTCAAACTTATCATTTGACACCACCTTGGGGTCCCAAGTTCCATTATTTTCAATCGCTTCAAAATAATCGTTCATATCCAAACGGAACAGTTGACCTTTATCATAACTATTGAAATATAACTCTCCATTTTTAGGATGGATAAAAGCACCATTACATTGCTTATAAGCCGCTAATTCTTGAGTGTTACTTTCACTGTCAAAAACTCCATTTGCATTTCGTTCAACAAGGTATACACTAGGACTTCTCTCTTGTTGTCCATCATAGTCAACAGAGACAATCATGTACTTCGAATCTATAGTAAAGTCTATATTACGTAGACGGTGAGTAGGAAGAGACGAGTTGTTCATAGGTGAAGACAACATACGCTTCTTCAAATCAACTAACTGTATTTCTTTCTTTCCGTCATAACTTATATATAGATGATGTGGATTTAATGGGTCAAATCTCAGAAAGCCATCATTTCTAAATCCTGCACAGGTTTCAAAAGGGCCATCCTTCCAGCCTTGATCATCGTTATTATTACGATAACCACATAAAGTTCCAACAACCATTTTCTTTTGATATGCAAAAGCGGTCTCAGCAACGGCATGTTGTACATTTTCATCTTCTCCAACAGAAACCTCTATTTCACCAGAAAATGCTCCCGATGGAACAAAACAATAAAGTGATGATCCCTTTACGTTAATAATAGTAGCTTCTTTACCACCTATACTAACTTTCACTAAGGAAGGGTCTGATCCAAAGTTATCACCATAAATAACTATTTTTTGATATGCTCCTCCCTCTTTAGGTGTAAAGTCTGATATTACTACCGGTTTTGACGGATCAAATACCGATATACTTGCATCATCATCATCTTTACAACTTGTAATGCAAAGAGCAATAAAAGCCAGCATCATCCACTGAATGTACTGACAGCAACTTCTTGTGTTACTTTTCATCTTCATAATACAATTTTGATTTTAAAGGTAAATTTCTCATATTCTATATTTATTATTAGCAAACANGCTTTTAACCACAACTAACACTTAAAGTCTAAAGANACTATCTGGTCAAACTTTTCTTTGAGATGATTCATTTGTGTGCNTTTTTAGAATACAGTTAGAGCTAAGCGAAGGGTACACAGTTTTAAACTCAAAGTGAATACTCTGAACTATNTGAAAAAGATGTGGTAATTTGTAATAACCTGAAGTTTGTGTTTTTCTAACAGACTCTAAATACTCTGTATGTTCTTTCATGGTATTTTATTTAGAACGATACAAAATTGTATAATTCGAGGCAGAATACAGGAAAAACTATGTTCAAGAAAGGATACAAACTATTCTTTTATTGAAGAAAAGCGATTCAAAAGAACACTACAGTGAAATAAAANACTATATATCAACATGTTATCTATTCGACTCGTNTTTAATCAATAGTTAGGTTGAAAAAGAAAAAATATAGACTAAAAAATAGATCTTATCATTTAGTCTATACTTCATTTTCTTTTAATTCCAACATCTCTATTCCATCATCCCCACATGCCCTAGGCAAATACCTTAAAGGTCTAGGCCAAGTGAGTGGTATGACCTAGACCTATTATAGGTCTTAATTAAACACACACTCTAAGCACTTATTAACATCTTAAAATCTAGAGTTGTTAAAAATCAATCGGTATTCCGTTCCTTTTAGTCTTGTATTTTTTGTATATTTAGTACTATAGATTTTTTAGAAACTTAGAATTCAAAGAAAATGAAGAAAATAGTTGTTTTAACGGGAGCTGGAATGAGTGCAGAAAGTGGAATAGATACTTTTCGTGATTCGGGAGGATTGTGGGATAAATACCCTGTTGAGCAAGTAGCTACGCCTGAGGGATATCACGCTAATCCACAATTAGTACTTGATTTTTATAATACCCGGAGAAAAGAGTTACTAACTGTTTCACCTAATGAGGGACATAAAATATTAGGGGAACTAGAAAAGCATTTTAAGGTGACTATTATTACACAAAATGTAGATGACTTACATGAAAGAGGTGGTAGTTCAGATGTTATTCATTTACATGGTGAATTGACAAAGGTTTGTTCTACAGATAGTCCCAATGATTCAAGATTCATAAAAGAATTAGAACCTGATAATTATGAGGTTAAAATGGGTGATTTAGCTGGTGATGGTTCACAATTACGCCCATATATTGTATGGTTTGGTGAACCTGTTCCAAAAATAGAAGTTGCAATAGATATAGTTAGAAAAGCTGATATTTTCATTATTATAGGAACTTCTATGAATGTCTATCCTGCTGCTGGACTTCTACATTATGTTCCTCAAAGTGTGCCTGTTTATTTAATTGACCCCAAACAAGTTAATGTCTCACGAGCAGGGGTACATATTATTCAAAAAGGAGCATCAGAAGGAATGCGATTATTAAAAAAGAAACTACTTCAAGAATAGTCGAAATATAAACCCCACATGATTGATCAGTGTACGTGTAAGCCCATAGTGTTTTACCATAATATGAAAGCGTTCTAATAAGGACGCTTTTCTATTTTTTGTTGTTAATCCTTCTTCTAAGTAATCGACTAAAACAAGATTTGAGTTATGTATAAAAGAAGACTTCTTTAATATTCTAATACACCAATCAAAATCGGAGGAGAATTTATACTCTAAATTATAGGGTTCAACTAATTCTCTTTTAGCAAAAAAAGATTGATGACAAACAAGCATCCCCTTTGAAAAGCTCTTCCATGTTAATTCTTTTGGGGGCTGTAATCTTCTCATATGTAAAAACTCCCCAGCATAATTTACTATTGCAGTGTTACCATATATAACATCAGGTTGAACTCCAAAGGGGATGGTGCGTATTAATTGCTCAATCGTTGTAAGACTATGAAAAACATCTCCTGCATTCAAAAAAACAAGGTAGTCACCAGAAGCTTTCGATATTCCTTTATTCATAGCATCATAAAGCCCTCTATCTAGCTCACGAATAACTACATCAATTACATTCATATAATCAGATAGTATATTCACCGTATTATCTGTTGAATTCCCATCAACAATAATAAACTCTAGATTACTATATGATTGCTCTATTACACTATCAATTGTTTTTTCTAAATACTTTTCAGCATTGTAAGTAACTGTAATAACAGAAATCTTTGGNAAGTAATTATTTTCCATTTCCTTTTAAAAGTGATTGATACAACTGGATATATTTAGGAGTAACAACTTCTTCACTATAAGAGTTCAAAACTTTTTCTCTCGCTGTTTCGCTCAAACTATAATAAGTACTATTTTTCAATACCCACTGTACACCATCCACTAAGTCAGAAACATCTCCAAACGATGCTACATATCCATTTTCCAAATGATCAATCATTTCCGGTATCCCCCCTACATTAAAACCAACACATGGAGTACCACAAGACATTGCTTCCATTATCATATTGGGTAAATTCTCCTCCAGTGAGGAAGTTATATAAAGATCAACAGCATTATATATATCCACTTTTTTTTCTGTTTCAGTAACAAATCCCATAGAATAGACAGTAAATGGAGACAAGTCTTCCAACTTCTCTGTATTATTACCAACTACAACAATCCCTAAATTATCTGAAGTATAACCACTAAGCCTCAACTTCTCACAGGCTTCAATAAAAGGCTCAAAACCCTTTCTTTTATCTGATACATTCACAGAGCCAAAAAGTATTAATGTTTTATCTTGAGGTAGGTTCAAGTATTTTCTACACAAAGACTTGTTCTTTGGTTTATAAGTGTTTATAGATATAACATTAGGAATAGAAAACACCTGTTGATTTTTTGTCAATGCACTTTTCTTTGCTTCATTAGCAATCCACTGGCTACACCCTACAAAAGTTAGTGCATAGGGTAAGTAAAGTTTTCTTTTTCTATGAAAGACATGATATGATAAATCTCGAGGTAGTTTTCTAAATGCTAAATAAGGACAATTCATGCAATAAGATTCATATTGATCACAACTTCGGGCATGATGACAAACTCCCGTTATAGGCCACATATCATGAAGTGTCCAAACAATAGGTTTACCTGAGGTTATTATTCTTCCGATTTGTCGCAAAGACAACATACCTTGATTTACCCAATGTAAATGTATAATATCAGCTTCTTGAAAAGCCCTTTCACGCGTAACATCCACCCCTGCATTAGCAATATCTATTTGAAAGATTTTAGACCGTTTCAGCCCACAAGCCAACCAAATAACTAATCGCTCCCATAGAAAACTAAATAAATACCTAAATTTAGCTTGAATAGTCACTATCTTATCTGAGCCACTTTGTTTATCTTTAACTAGAAGTTTAGCTTCCACTTCAGCCTGTTTATTTAAAGCTCTTAATAATCGATTGGAAGCAACAGCAGCTCCACCAACAGAATCTGAGGTATTTATCAATAGAATCTTAATCTTTTCACTCATTCGTTTATGCTTTAAAATCCCCTTTCAAGGTTCGCTTAATTCTACGTCTTACCTTAGCCCAAAATCCTTGAGTTTGCTTATAATACTTCTGAAAAATAACACGTGCTTCTAGATTCTCTTTAATTGGATCAATTTTTTCTAGAGGTAGGTCCGCCATCCACAATCTGGAACCGTAAAGATCTCCACCACCACAATGTGTACCACTTCCATCAAACCCTTTATTGCTAACTAATGAACGCCCTACATTCAAGGAGAGTATGTTGTTTAAGAATAAAGTAGCATTCCAACGAATGGCCCAAGAATCATTCTCTCCATTTACTTGTTTATGTAGCATCTTAGTAAAGGGATAAGCCCCATTAAAATCGAATATTTTATTCAATCTTCGTTTTTTCAACTCATGCAATAACTCTTGCCCATTAGGATTAAAAAGAGCCCACGAATCTTTCCAAGTAGCCCACCCCCAACTACCAGTCCATCTTATTAAAAAGGTATGGGGCAATTCTGTAGAATTAGTAAAATCACAAGCTTGTATATGTCCAACTCGTGGTTCATCTTGATATAACTCTAGTGCTTGATTCATAAAAGTTAAAAAGTAAGGGGCTACAACTAAATCATCTTCTAACACAATGACTTTTCCAAAATGATTAACTTGTTCAGTAACTCCATCAATAATACTCCGTGCTAATCCTTTATTTTCATTTTGTTCAATAATCGTTACTTTCTTAAATCCTCTTATAGTTTGAATATAAGAACGAACCTCCTTCACTCCTTTTTCATCTTCAGTATTTCTCGCTCCATCAGCATAAATAAATAACTCACTCTCTTTTGCTAAAGAGTTATCTAGCAGAGAGCTTATTAACTGTTTTGTGTGTTCTAAACGGTTGTAAACAAATAACAAAATGGGTGATAGCATAATTTTATTTTTATAAGCAACTATTACTCTCGACCAGTAGATCAGTCTGTAGTATTCTTTTTCTTAAATCCTATTTTCAATAATCCATTGACTATTTCTAAAACCAGCTCCTTTTTTAATATATATATTATTGAAAGATAGATTGTTGCCCCCATTAAAATACGAAGAATTAATTTAAATAGTAAAGAATCTAACGGTTGAGTAACATAAAAAACTAAAGTCATAACTAAACCTGCTGTTAACAGAAAACTCGATATATCTTTTATAGCCTCCCAAAATGAATAGGATATTTCTTTTTGAACAAAATAGTGCCAAACAATCAGCCAACTTATATTAAGAAGCACAAACGATGCTACCATTACCCGTATGCCATATGAATACACAAATAATAATAAAACCATTTGAGCTACACCTAACATTAATACACTCCACATATAAATAGTGGATTTACCTTTGCTTATAATTAAATGACTGTATAAATGCGCAATAGGTGCAAAAGCCCCCCAAATACATAACATTTGTAATAATGGAACACTAGGTAACCACTTAGCAGTTATGGTAAGAACAATGAGTTCTTCTGCTACAATAGATAGTCCAAACATAGCGGGGAAAGAGAGGAAAACAGTAAATTGAAGCATTTTCCGAAAGACTCTTTTTTGCCTCTCTTTCTCTTCAGAAGCTTCTGCTAATACAGGTTGTGCTACACCATTAACCATGTTAATGATAACAAAACTACTCATGTTATTCCATTTTGAAGCTTGAGTATAATCACCCACTTTATCAACAGCAAATAATCTTCCCAGTAAAACAGTTAGAATGTTATTATTTATATGGTTGAATATATTAGTAAGTAACACTTTACTACTAAAAGAAAACATTTTTCTCAACGGCTGAAAATTCAAATTCAAACTAGGCCTCCATGGAGAGAACCACCAAAAAAGAAGGGTTACAACACCTACGTAAGTNACAGCCTGAATAGCAAGACTCCAATAACTANAGCCTAAAACAGCTAAAGATAAACCTAATGTACCCGAAATAACCAAACCAATGATTTGTGCTATAGCTTTCTCTTTCACCATTAAATGCCTAAATAAATAAGCACTTTGTGCAGTGCCTATACTAGAGAAAACAAATCCTAAAAAAATAAATCGAGCTAGTGGAGTTAATTCAGGTATTCCATAAAATTGAGAGATGAAGGGAGCTAATAGAAAAAGTAAGAGATAAAGTGTTACTCCCATTAATAGACTAAACCAAAACACAGCGTTAAAGTCTTTATGCTTAGCCTCTTTTTTTATTGCTAAAGCTGAAGTAAATCCACTTTCTTGCAAAGAATTAGCAATTAAAGAAAAAATGGTGAGCATACCCACCATTCCATATTCTTCACGCTCTAAAATACGGGCTAAAAAAACACCTAATAAAAGACTCAATACTTGTTGTAACGTATTGCTTACCCCACCCCAAAACAATCCAGTGGCTGTCTTTTCTTTTAGTGTTTTTCCTCCCATTTTTTAGTACATATCTTTCTATTTAATTTCATTTCCTGGTGTAACCTCTTTTTTGGGTTGCAATAAAACCAAATTCCCATCACTATCTTCAGTAGATAAAATCATACCTTCAGATAATACCCCTCTCAGTTTTCTAGGTGCTAAATTGGCAATAAAACAAACTTGCTTCCCTACCAAGTCCTCAGGCTTATAGAATTCGGCAATACCCGACACAATAGTCCGCTGATTCAATCCATCTTCTATCTTAAATTGTAGCAACTTATCTGTTTTAGGAACTTTTACGCACTCTAATACAGTCCCTACACGCATATCAAGCTTTAGAAAGTCATCAAATTCAATATTTGGTTTAATAGGATTTGCTTTATGATTCATTTTATCGTTCTCTTCTTTAATTTTCCTTAGTCGCTCTATTTGTATTTCAATTTCTTCATCCTCAATTTTATCAAAAAGAAGTTCAGGCTTACTCAATTGATGCCCTTCTTTAAGAAGTGAAGTGCTGCCTAACTCATCCCATTCAAACGAATCTACTTGAATTAATGCTCTAAGCTTCTTTGAACTAAAAGGCAAAAAAGGCTCAAAAGCAATTGCCAAATTTGCTACTAACTGCAAACTAATGTTCATAATTGTAGCCACGCGACTCATATCAGTTTTAGCAACCTTCCAAGGCTCTGTATCGGCTAAGTATTTATTTCCTATACGAGCTAAATTCATCGCTTCACGTTGTGCATAACGGAATTTAAAGTCCTCTAAATATCCTTCTATTTTTTCTTTTATAGAGGAAAATTCAGCTAAGGTTTCTTTATCATAATCCGTGAGATTAGCTATAGCTGGAACTTTACCTTCAAAATACTTATGCGTTAGAACCAAAGCACGATTTACAAAGTTTCCATAAATGCCCACTAACTCACTATTGTTATGTGCTTGAAAATCTTTCCAGGTAAAATCATTGTCTTTTGTTTCAGGAGCATTAGCTGTCAGCACATAGCGTAAGACATCTTGTTTTCCTGGAAAATCCTTTAAGTATTCATGTAACCATACTGCCCAATTACGAGAAGTGGATATCTTATCACCTTCTAAGTTCATGAATTCATTACTAGGTACATTATCGGGTAAAATATAACTTCCTTCAGCTTTTAACATAGCTGGGAAAACAATACAATGAAAAACAATATTGTCTTTACCTATAAAATGAACTAATCGCGTTTCTGGGTCTTTCCACCATGTTTCCCAACTATCTGGTAAAAGCTCCTTTGTATTAGAGATATATCCAATNGGTGCATCAAACCAAACATAAAGAACTTTCCCTTCGGCATCAGCTAAAGGTACCGGGATGCCCCAGCTTAAATCTCTACTTACAGCCCTAGGTTGAAGTCCCATATCTAGCCAACTTTTACATTGCCCATAAACATTAGGACGCCACTCTTTATGATCTTCTAAAATCCACTTACTCAGCCACTCCTCGTGTTTATCTAAAGGAAGATACCAATGCTTTGTTTCTTTCATACTGGGTTTTCCACCAGATATAACACTCTTAGGATTAATTAGGTCGGTTGGATTCAAGGAAGTACCACAAGACTCACACTGATCACCATAAGCACCTTCAGCATGACAATGAGGACACTCACCTGTAATGTATCTATCAGCCAAAAATGTTTTAGCTTCTTCATCATAGTACTGCTCAGAAGTTTTTTCAACAAATTCTCCTTTCTCATATAGTTTCTTAAAAAAATCAGAGGCTACTTCTTTATGCGTTTCAGAAGTAGTGCGACTATAGATATCGAAAGAGATACCAAATTCTTTAAAAGAGTCTTTTATCAACTTATGATAACGATCCACAACATCTTGTGGTGTTATACCTTCTTTTTTCGCTCGTATGGTTATAGGAACACCATGTTCATCAGAACCACCTACAAATAAAACATCTCTCTTTTTTAATCTTAAATATCTAACATAAATATCTGCAGGTACATATACACCAGCCATATGTCCTAAATGAACGGGTCCATTAGCATATGGAAGTGCTGCAGTTACTGTAGTCCGCTTAAAATTTTTATTCATAAAGNATCTCTTTTTTATTCGAAATCAATGATAGACACAAAGATAAGTACTTTTTTTGGACTCTACCGAGTAGTTTACAGGTTTGTTTATCATACTCTTTTTGTCTCACCGACCTTTTCTATATTTGAAACAATTAGTATCTTTCTTTCGTTATAAAACAAGTAGACATTTAATATAATAGACATTATGATCACACCCCAACTGATTCAACCTAACAGTATTGTTGTTGTAGGAGCTTCTCCTAATATTAATAAGCCTGGAGGTGCCGTTTTAAGAAACCTTATTCTTGGAGGATATAAAGGAGAACTTCGAGCGGTTAACCCCAAACACAAGAAAGTACAAGGTGTGAATTGCTATAAGGATGTTACTGTTATTCCTCCAACTGATTTAGCCATTCTTGCTATTCCTGCTCCTGCTTGTCCTAGTGTTATTGAATTACTAGCAAAAGAAAAACATACACGTGCCTTTATTGTTCTTTCTGCAGGTTTTGGAGAAGAAACTGAACAAGGTGCTATTTGGGAAGATCAAATTGTAGATACTGTCAACCGCTATAAAGCTTCTCTAATTGGTCCCAACTGCATTGGCTTACTGAATCACTGCCATCACAGTGTTTTTACACAACCTATTCCTTCGCTTAACCCAAAGGGTGTTGACTTAATCTCTGGTTCGGGTGCTACAGCAGTCTTTATTATGGAGTCAGCTGTAATAAAAGGATTGCCTTTTAATTCCGTTTGGTCTGTTGGTAATGGGAAACAGATTGGTGTAGAAGATGTACTCGCTTATATGGATAAAAACTTTGATTCAGAAAAAGATTCACACATCAAGCTACTATACATGGAAAGCATTAGGAATCCTGATAAGCTACTTCACCATGCTTCCTCCTTAATAAAAAAAGGTTGCAAAATAGCAGCGATAAAAGCAGGAAGTTCAGATAGTGGTATGCGAGCAGCATCCTCTCACACAGGTGCTATAGCTAGTTCTGATTCGGCTGTTGAAGCCTTATTTCGTAAAGCTGGTATTGTTCGTTGTTTTTCTCGTGAAGAATTAACCACAGTAGGCTGTGTATTTACTCTACCTGAGCTTAAAGGTAGAAATTTTGCTATTGTTACTCATGCTGGGGGCCCAGGAGTCATGTTAACAGATGCGTTATCCAAAGGATCATTAAATGTTCCCTCCCTTATAGGGGAATTAGGCGAGGAGTTAAAAAAACATTTGCTTCCAGGAGCATCTATTAGTAATCCTATTGATATTCTTGCCACAGGAACTCCTGAGCAAATGGCAATGGCTATTGATTATTGTGAAAACCATTTTGACCATATTGATGCAATCTTTGCAATTTTTGGTACTCCAGGATTAGTCAACATGTCTGAAACTTATGAAATGCTCCATCAGAAAATTAAAGATGGGAAAAAGCCTATATTCCCCATTTTACCCTCTATCCATACTGCTAAAAAAGAGGTCACAGAATTCTTAAATAAAGGACATGTAAATTTTGCAGATGAAGTTACTTTAGCTAAAGCTATAACTCAAATATTAAATACTCCCAAACCTTCTCGTATAGAACCAGACCTATCTTTAATTAATATCGCTGAAATCAGATCTATTATTGAATCGGTCCCCAAAGATGGTTACTTAAGTCCGGAGTGTGTTCAAAAACTCCTTACAGCAGCTAATATACCCACAGTAAGAGAATTAGTCTCTGATAAACTAGATCCTCTTATTGATTTTGCTGAAACAGTTGGTTTTCCTGTTGTTTTAAAGGTTGTAGGACCCATACATAAATCAGATGTAGATGGAGTAGCTCTAAACATCAAAAATAAAGAGCACTTAACCTATGAGTTTGAGCGCATGATTCAAATTCCTAACACAGAAGCATTATTAATACAACCTATGCTGAAAGGAACGGAACTATTTCTTGGTGCAACTTATGAAGAAAATTTTGGACACGTTGTTTTATGTGGGCTTGGTGGAATCTTTGTGGAAATTCTTAAAGACATCTCTTCAGGACTGGCTCCTTTATCTTATGAAGAGGCCTATTCTATGATTCAGTCGTTACGAGCCTATCCTATTTTTCAAGGAGCTAGAGGTCAAGAAGCTATAAACAAAAAAGAATTTGCCCATATCATTGTACGCTTATCTACACTACTTCGATTTGCTAAAGAAATTAAGGAAATGGACATCAATCCACTCCTTGGTAACTCAGAACAGATTGTTGCGGTGGATGCACGCATTCGCATAGAAAGAGATACTTCAAAACCTAATTATTGAGTGGCCCACCCAGCTCGATCAAGGTTTCTATAACCGATAGCTTCTGCTAAGTGTGGTGTTTTTACCTGCAACGAGCCTTCTAAATCGGCTATTGTTCGGGCAACTTTAAGTATTCTATCGTAGGCCCTAGCTGACAAATTTAAACGTATCATAGCATTTTTGAGTAATGATAACCCCGCCGAATCAGGTTGAGCATACTTAGCTAATAAACGACTATTCATTTGTGAGTTGCTATAAATAGTAGAAAACTCTTTATATCTCTCTCTTTGAATATTTCTAGCTTTAACGACTCGTTGACGAATAGACTCGCTTGATTCTCCCCATTCTCTTTTTGATAATTCTTCGAAAGGAACAGGAACAATCTCTACTTGTATATCGATACGATCTAATAATGGTCCTGATATTTTATTCAGATAACGCTGTACTTGGGTTGTTGAACAAACACAGGAACGAGTAGGATGATTATAATATCCACAGGGACATGGATTCATAGATGCAACCAACATAAAGTTTGCTGGAAACTCCACTTTACATCTTGCTCTAGAAATAGTAATTCTACGATCTTCTAAGGGCTGCCGTAGAACTTCTAAAACATTCCGATCAAATTCTGGTAGTTCGTCAAGAAACAGAACCCCGTTATGAGCTAAACTAATTTCACCTGGCTGAGGATAACTCCCTCCGCCAACCATAGCAACTGTAGAAATAGTATGATGTGGATCACGAAAAGGACGCTTAGCAATTAATCCGGTTACTTTTCCCAACTCACCTGCAACTGAATGAATTTTAGTGGTCTCTAAGCTTTCTCCTAAAGATAAAGGGGGTAATATAGACGGCAATCGCTTGGCCATCATNGATTTACCACTTCCTGGTGCACCCACCATCAATAAATTATGACTTCCTGCTGCAGCAACCTCTAAAGCTCTTTTCACACTCTCTTGCCCTTTGACTTCTGCAAAATCAAGTTCAAACTGATCTTGTTCTTCAAAGAACTCTTCTCTTGTATTTACGACGGTTGGAGTTAACTCCAATTCATTATTAAAGAATCCAATAACTTCTGTTATAGACTCTACTCCATACACCTTTAATTTATTTACTACAGCTGCTTCTCGTGCATTTTGCTTAGGGACAAACAGCCCCTCAAAATGATCTTCTCTAGCTTTAATAGCCATAGAAAGTGCTCCTTTTATGGGCTGTATTGTTCCATCTAAGCCTAATTCACCCATTATCATATAATGAGCTAACTGGTCGGATTGAATCGTTTTATTAGCCGCTAGCAGCCCAATGGCCAACGGAAGATCATAGGCTGCACCTTCTTTTTTAATATCAGCTGGAGCCATATTTATTACAACATTAGATGTAGGAAGTTTATTTCCCGTGAATTGCAAGGCAGAAATGATACGTTCATGACTTTCTTTTACAGCTGAATCGGGTAATCCAACTAAATAAAACATACAGCCTCTTGAGACATTCACCTCAATTGTGATAAGGGTAGCATCGACACCTTGAACAGCTGCCCCGAAAACTTTAACAAGCATATTTTAAGATATAGAATAACTCTTATTCCTTTAGCAATGAATCTAATTGCAGGGTTAAGTTGTTAACTTCTATCTCTCGATCTATAATTTTAGATTGGGGATTTATTAGAATAAGGGTTGGGATTTCATTAATAGAAAATTGTTTTACTAGTTCTGATGACCAAGCTTTTAATTCTGAAGCTTGATCCCACACCAAAGAATCTTCTTTAATTGCATTCTTCCATGCAACAGAATCTAAGTCTAAAGAGAAACTAACTAAAGATAATTTCTTTTCGCGTTTATATTTTTTATAAAACTGTCTAACTTCCTTGTTTTTATTTCGAGAGTTTGCGTCCCATGATGCCCAAAAGTGTAAGATAAGATAACTATCTCGATAAGTACTTCTATTTTTAACTACACCATCTGACATATTTATTGTAAAAAAAGGAGCTATATTATCAATCCTCGCCTTATCTAAATCGTCGATTTTCTGAAGTAATGTAGAAATTAAATTTCTATCTTTTAGTTCTCCAGTCATCCTATCAATCATACGCTTCAACTGCTTATAATCAGGACAAGGAACACTAACAAAATAAGTGTCTAATAAATAGACCGAAATTAAAGAGTTGTTATTCTCCAATATATAATGCTCTACATAATGTAAGAAAGAGCTATCTGAAGATAATAATTGATTGTTTGTTATGGAATCACTGAATAAAATATATTCTTCATTTAATCCATTTTTATCTGATACATTTAAATCTAACTCTCCATTAAAAAAACTACCAGAAAGAGTCAACTCTTCTTTTTTATCGATGAAAAGCGGATATTCAACAGAATCACGAACTACCATACGAAGTAGCGTTAAAGTGTCTATAGGCAAGTTTATAATAAACTGTCCCTTATCTAAATACACTGTATCTACTCTATCGTAAAGATCTTCTACCCCATAGAGATAAATAGTATCATTGATTAATCCTTCTATGTGTCCCTTAATACGAGCTTGTTCTAGCTCTTTTTCACAAGAGCAGATTATAAGAATTAGCGAAGATAATAAAAGAAGTGTTTTTTTCATTTTGTGAGTTCTTCAAACAAACAAACCTTATAAATATAAAAAAGAGTTATCTACCTTAAATAAGGAGATAACTCTTTATATGCTTAACCAAGCATCATAGTTTACTTAATAATATTCATAAACTCTGAGCTGGTGAAATATCTAGAGAACTCTAAATCTGTAGCTGCTTTCTTAGCTAATGCAGGATTTTTTGCAACTGCCTTTGCTAAATTACCAGTTACCATATTTAAGTTATTAGTTCTTGCACCTACAACAGCTAACAAGTAATCAGTATAAGCATCAGGTTTTGATACATTTTCTAATGTGTTTTTAGCTTTATTGTAATCTTGAGCTAAAATTTGTGCTAAAGCTGCACTATTTGTTTTTGCATCACCAAAAGAATTTACAGCTCTATCATACTGGCCTTGAGCAACGTATAGGTTACCCATTGTCTCATTTAACTCCTTTGATCCAGAGGCCTTACCTAAGTGAGATTCAGCTGTAGCTAAATCACCTTTTGTTAAAGCAATTAAACCTAAGTTCATATTAACCTGAGGAGTAGACTCTACTCGTGCAGCCTCTTTAAAGAAGCTTTCAGCTTTAGAAAAATCACCCGCTTCATATGCTAACCTACCTAAGTTATTAAACCCTCTATAATCATTAGGGAATTGTTTAGTAGCTTGAGTATAAATAGCTTTTTGAGTGTCAACATTCTCTGTTAATGTTGCAGCATATAATAATTCCTCAACATTTAATTCGCTTGGGTTTGTAGCTGCTAAATTTGAAATTTCAGCATCTGATTTTCCAATAATTTCGTAATTTAATGTTAAACGAGCCCGTCTTAATTGAGGTAAAATTTCATCAGCTAATACGCTATATACTGATGATATATTTTTAATTTCTTGCTCTCTTTGTTGTGGATCACTATACATTTCAAGAACACGTAGAATAAGTTCTTTATCTTGTATGTTAGATTGTGAAACCAACTCTTTGAATCCATCCCAGTCTTCAGCAGTGTATTTTGTATCTACTAATGCATCAACATCAGCTCTTTTTAATTCACGGCTAAGTGCTGTAGCTGCATTAGATTCACGATTAGAAGCCAAACGAGTATTTAAGCTCAATGGACCATCTGGTGAAGCATAAGCAGAAACCTCTACATTATTCACTTTTTTGTTAGCAGCTTCACTAATAGTACTTGCTTCATCTTTAAATCCTTTTATTTTTTGCATTTCACCTGTACGAATATTTGCTTGATGAATCAAGAACATAATATTCTCTTTATGTGCTTCCTTAATAATACGTTGGAAAGCATCATCACCGTTTGCAGGATTAGCATTACTTAAGGTTTTTTCAATTAAGGCCGAAGTTGCAATAACACCTTCTGCTACTTTTACTGGAGGTATAGAAACTCTTTTATTTCCTATTTTCCCGGTGAACTCTAAGAATAACTCTGATCTAGCCATTTCTGGTTGATAATCAAAAGAAGTTTTCATAGTATAATTTCCACCCATCTTATAAGACATAGTTTGGTGGTTACCATGAACTTTTTCACCTTGGAATGTTACACTATTTCCTCTAGCTTCTCCACCCTTCCACTTTAATACAGGAGTAACTTCTACAACTGCTTTTTTCTTAAAGTACTTTTCAGGGAATCTTCCATTAATAGTCACTGGTACTTTACCTCCAACAGCCTCTAATACTTGAGGTGTTGTAGTAAAATAGTCTGAGGGCAATTCCCCCATTTTGCTGCTACATGAAGAAATGATTAATACAAATACCATGAGCAACGGTAAATACAACTTTTTCGTCATTTCGGTAAAAAATTTAAGTTTATAATTCAGACTTTAAAATTCTAAAATCCTTGATAGACCATCCAAAAAGAAGGCCCAAAATAATTCTTATTACTACACAAATATATCAAATCTAATGGACTTTGACAATTAGTTCACTACTTTTTAATCGCTTTATATATTATTTGAAGCAAATTACAATCAATTTGAAGATAAAATTTGCTTGTAGCTATCTTTTTTTAATAACTCAATGGCTTTCAATAAACTAGGATTGATATCGTTGATAATTTGAAAGTACTCGTTGACTCCCCATAAATCCCTGGCTATTAATGCCTTAAGCTGAACCTCTATTTTATCGATTGAATGGGTAAACTCTTCTTCACTACTCTTTATCTTCTGATCTCTAGCTAATGATTTTAATAAGGAAATCAAATCATCAGTAACATTAAAGTCACTTTTAAAAACATCAAATGTTGGGTAATTCGTTTTGAGTTTTTCTCTATTCAACTCTATATATTTTACTCCTGCTTGAAACAAAACACCTTTTAATACCAATTGTCTATGAAGTGCTGTGGTTTGTGTTGTGTCAATAGGTACAAAATAATCAGGTACAATACCTCCACCACCATAAACAGATCTTTTTAGTCTCTTAGTATCAAACCGTAACGAGTCATTTAAATTGATACTATCAGAATTAACCATTTCACCATGCTGATATCTTTCATAAATCTCAGTTTCATAAGACTCTCCAGCAACTTTTTGACCTGCAGATTGCAATGTCATCGACTCATAAGGCTTTTGGATAGAACGACCAACAGGAGTATAATATCGTGCAATTGTTAAGCGCATCATAGAATAATCAGGTAATAAAATAGCTCTTTGAACTAGTCCTTTACCAAAAGTCCTGCGACCAACTAAAACCCCCCTATCCCAATCTTGTATAGCTCCTGCAACTATTTCACTTGCTGATGCAGAATACTCATCTACTAAAACAACTAAGCGCCCACTCCTAAACATTCCATTCTTTTTTGCTCTATATTCCTTCCGAGGATAAGAACGGCCCTCTGTATAAACAATTAGTTCATTAGAATTCAAAAAATCATTTGCTATATCTATAGCTGCATTTAGATAACCTCCTCCATTACCCTGTAAATCCAAAACAAGATCTACCATACCTTTTCTCTGAAGTTTTCTCAAAGCCAACTGAAACTCCTTTGCCGTTTCGGCACCAAACTGATTTAAGCGAATATACCCTATAGTAGGCTCTAGAAGATAAGATGCATCTAAACTTAATATTGGTATTTTGTCTCGAACCACAACAAACTCCATTAATGTATCTACACCTCTTCTTACTACAGATAGACTAACCTTAGTACCTTTAGCTCCCCTTAAACGAGACATAATCTCATCTGTTGACATATTCACTCCAGCGATTACAGAATCATTCACTGCAACAATTCTATCACCAGCAAGAATACCTACTTTTTCTGATGGTCCATTGCTAACAGGTTGAATAACCAATAAAGTATCTTCCATCATCTGAAATTGTATACCTACCCCATCAAAATTTCCCTGTAAAGACTCATTTGTTTTTTTAACTTCTTCAGGAGTTAAGTAAGTTGAATGCGGATCAAGCTTATCGAGCATACCTCTTACAGCATTCTCCACTAGTTTCTGTTCATCAACTTCATCCACATAGTGCTTTACAATCTCATTTTCAGCGGCCAACAACTTATAAAGAGATATTGTATCACCCGCTTGAACAGCAAAAGAACATACAAACAAAAGCAGAAAACTAATTAATAATGGTTTTATTTCTTTTTTCATTTTATTAATGTCATTCCTTTAGGTAAAAATTGAGTTATATCTTTTCCAAACATTAGGAGTTCACGCACTGTAGTAGAACTTATACAAGTTAGTTCCGGTTCAGTAAAAAGAAGAATGGTCTCCACACCAGATAATTTACGATTAATATCTGCTATGGTTTCCTCATATTCAAAATCTTTAACAGTGCGAATACCACGTATTATTAGTCCTACATTCATTTCACGGGCTAAATCTATAGTCAATGAGTTATAAGATACAACTTTAACTTTAGGTTCATCTTTATACAAATCACTTATCATTTGTAACCGTTTATCTATTGGAAAATAGGTTTCTTTTCCTTCATTGATACCTATACCAATAATAATTTCATCAATAAAAGTTAAAGCTCTTTTTACTACAGATTCATGCCCAATAGTAAAAGGATCAAACGTACCAGGAAATATCGCTCGTTTCATGTGTATTAATATTTACTCCTCAATCAACTCTTTTGCCAAGTCTTCTTCTACAACTAAATTATCTATAATAAAACGCTGTCTATCCATTGTGTTGGTACCCATATAGAAACGAAGTAACTCATTCACTTGATCCGTTTTTCTTAAACTCACTTGTTCTAAACGTATATCTTTTCCAATAAAATGTTTAAACTCATCTGGAGAGATTTCTCCAAGACCTTTGAATCGAGTAATCTCGGGATTTGGTTTTAATTTATCAATAGCACTCAATCGCTCTTCTTCACTATAACAATAAATTGTTTCTTTTTTATTACGCACCCTAAAAAGTGGGGTCTGTAATATGTAAACGTGTCCTTTTTTAATCAACTCTGGAAAGAATTGTAAAAAAAAGGTGATTAATAATAGTCGAATATGCATACCGTCCACATCAGCATCAGTAGCAACAATCACTTTATTATAGCGTAATCCCTCCAATCCATCTTCTATATTTAGCGCAGCTTGTAGTAAATTGAACTCTTCGTTTTCATAGACAACCTTCTTAGTTAACCCATATGAGTTAAGAGGTTTACCACGCAAACTAAATACAGCTTGTGTGTTTACGTCTCTACTCTTTGTTATGGAGCCACTAGCAGAATCTCCCTCTGTAATAAAAATAGAAGACTCTTCTTTTAATTCTCCAGATTCGTCATTAAAGTGAATTCTACAATCTCTTAACTTTTTATTATGGAGACTTACTCTTTTAGCCCTTTCACGTGCCACGCGAGTAACTCCAGCCATAGCCTTTCTTTCTTTTTCGGACTCTTGAATCTTTTTTTGCATTACCTCTGTTATTTCAGGATGCTTATGCAAAAAATTATCTAAATCCTTCTTTAAGAAATCTCCAATAAATTTATAGACAGTAGGTCCATTCTCTTGATGCATATGAGTTGAACCTAATTTAATTTTTGTTTGACTTTCAAACATAGGTTCCTCTACATTTATAGCAACTGCTGCTACTATACCATTACGGATATCACCAAATTCATAGTTTTTATCATAAAAATCACGAATGGTTCTTGACATATGCTCTCTAAAAGCACTTTGATGTGTACCTCCTTGAGTAGTATGCTGTCCATTTACAAAAGAGTAATACTCTTCACCATATTGGTCTGTATGAGTAAATGCAACCTCAATATCTTCTCCTTTTAGATGAATTATAGGATACAACATGGTTGATGTCATATTATCATTCAATAAGTCGACTAAACCATCTTTTGATTTAATCTCTTTCCCATTAAAAACAATGGTTAAGCCCGTATTTAAATAGGTGTAATTTCTGAGCATTTGCTCTACAATATCGTAACGGAAACGATACCCTTTAAACAAAGTAGAATCTGGCTCAAAATAGATATAAGTACCTGAGTGGTCTTTGGTGTCTGCAGTAGAGTCGTCTAAAAGTTCCCCTTGAGAAAAACTAGCTCTACGTACTTTGTTTTCTCTAAAACTACGAACCTCAAAATTTGCACTTAATGCATTAACGGCTTTAACACCCACTCCATTTAATCCCACACTCTTCTTAAATGCCTTACTATCGTATTTACCTCCCGTGTTTAAGACACTAACAGCCTCAATCATTTTTCCTTGTGGAATTCCTCGTCCGTAATCTCGCACAGTTACTTTTAATTCTTCATCAATCGTAACTTCTATTTTTTTTCCTGCATTCATTTTAAATTCATCGATACTATTATCTAGAACTTCTTTCAGCAGGACATAAATACCATCTTCTGCATGCGTCCCATCTCCTAACTTACCTATATACATACCTGGACGTGTACGGATATGTTCCATATCACTCAGGTGACGTATATTATCATCTGTATAGGCTACTGTATCATGCAATACAGCATCATTGTACTTTTCCATAATCAATCTGTTTTATATAGGCTCTACGACGTTTATGTTGTTCTGTTTCAAAATAGTTCCATTGGGCTTGTACTTTATCATTCAACTCTAACTCAGGATTTGTTTCAGCAAACTCAAAACCTAATTCATGATAAACTGGAATTAAGTCCGAAAACAAGAGTGCATTCACACCCTTATTCTGATATTCAGGCTTTACCGCCACTATCAATAAATCTAATATCTTAGCACGTCGTTTCATAAATAAGGCCTTTGCTAGAGGAATCCAACCAAAGGGTAATAGTTTTCCTTTAGCTTTTTGCAAAGCTTCTGATAATGAAGGCATAGAAACCCCAAACGCAACAAGTTCATCCTTTTCGTTGACAACAAATGTAACCATTCTCATATCTAACAAGGGTAGATACATAGCCACATATTGATCTATTTGCCCTTGTGTCAGGGGTGCAAAACCATATAGGGGTGCATAAGCTTCATTCATCAACTGGAAAACAGCATCACCATACTCGGCAGCTGCTTTTTTCCCTGAACTATATTTTTTTATTTTTAATTTATATTTCTCTTTTACTATACGTGTTATACGCATATGTTTTTCAGGAATAGCATCAGGTATGGTTATCTTAAACTCAACCCAATCCGCATCTTTTTCAAAACCCAATTGCTCCATATGTTTTGGATAATAAGGGTAATTATAAATGCTTGCCATTGTGCTTAATTGATCAAAACCTTCAATTAACATTCCTTCAGCATCTAAGTCGGTAAAACCTAGTGGACCATGCATTTCAGTCATTCCACGTTGTTTTCCCCACTCTTCAACTGCTAATAATAGTGCTTTGGATACCTCAATATCGTCAATAAAATCTATCCAACCAAAACGTATTGCTTTTTTATTCCACACCTTATTAGCTTCATGGTGTATAATTGCAGCAATTCTACCTACTATTTCACTGTCTTTATAAGCTAAAAAGTAAGCAGCTTCACAAACCTCAAAAGCTGAGTTTTTCTTAGGGTTAAAAGTATCTAACATACCCTCATATAAATCAGGAACAGAATACTTATTATCTTTATATAGTTCGTAATTAAAACGTATAAACTTCTTTAAGTCTTTTTTTGATTTTACTCTCTTAATTTCTATTGCCATAGTTCTGATACACTATTTTTTTAAGAATACAAAGATAGTTTTAAATCTATAAACTACCTTATTATCAAGCTAAAAAGCTACAGATAGCACGTCGCCTTTAATGTAATTCCTTCCTATTTCAGATTCCTTTTCTCTCTTAAAAAAGCAAGACTTCTTTGCTTTTTAACTACTATAGAACAGAATAACAAGATGTCCTAGTCATATGCACCACTTGCCTAAGGCAAGTGGTGCATATGACTAGGACATCCCTTATGTTATTATAAGACTCTATGATATAGATAGACAACATTAAATAATGGGACTCTATCCTCGAACCAAACCAATAAATTCCATTATGTTTTTTTAATTAAAAAAACATAATGTTACTAACAATATACATATTTTACCCATCTTGATAAGTGTTAGGCTAATTTAAACCACCCCCCTTAAGCTGTTTTTTACTTACCATTAAAAGTATTTCCACACCTACCACAATGTTAAATAAATTCATTTAAGGCAATTCCTTAATTTTAATATTTTTGAACCACACTTCATCACCATGTTCTTGTAATAGAATATGTCCTTCTTTAGCATTTCCAAAATTAAGCCAGTCTTTAAATTTACTGTATGCTACCAACGCATTCCACATGTCGTTATTTCTTTTATAAGAAAGTACTTTCATACCATTCAGCCAGTGTTCAACTTTATCTCCTTTAACCACAACACGTGCAATATTAAATTCATTATTAAATACTCGCTTAGTACTTTTAGCTGGAATCAAATCATAGAGTGAACCCACTGTTCGATTTCCTTTAACACCTAGCTTAGCATCAGGATGATTCTGGTCGTCTAAAACTTGAAACTCACATCCAATAGCTGATCCATCTCCTTTATTTAGCTCAGGATCAACAAAGTATTTTATTCCACTATTAGCCCCTTTAGTCAATTTAAAATGAACCTCCAAAATAAAATTCTTATACGTATCAATAGTCACTATATCACCTCCATGAGCTGATTCACCACCATCACTTCCAATTACTTTCAAAATGCCATCTTCAATTTTCCATCCTTTGTCTGGAAAATGATCTGATTTAGCACTTCGCCAACCTTTATTGGTCTTACCATCCCAAAGTAACTTCCACCCTTTAGCTTCTTCTAATTTTGATAGTTTATTAGTGGTTGTATTCACTTGTGGTACTTTACGGTTAGTTTGTGTAATGTATTCTTCTAATCGAGTGGTACAAATACGTATATTTCTCCAGCTAATTTCTTTACCTTCAAATTTCTTATCTCCAATAGCATGAACTTGTAAAGCTATAAAACCATCTAAGGTTTCATCATCCCATAAGTTAGCACATTCAATACCATTAATCCACGTTCTAATGGAAGGTCCAATAGCTTCAATACGTGCTTTATTCCACTCATTATTTTTAAATGCCTTATGTGCCCGTGGATTATGAGTTAAGGGGTATAACCACCCTCTTCTAGCCTCATCGTAAATACCACCTGACCAAGCTCTATCTGAGGGGTCTATTTCAAATTGATACCCATGAACTCGCCCTTTATTGTATGAGGCTGAACTTAAACTACGAAATTGAACTCCAGAATTTAAACCATCATCCACCTTAAATTCAAACTCTAAAATAAAGTTACTATAATTCTCTTTTGTCGCTAAAAAAGTATTAGGAGTGTTCATTTTAGATATACCAATAATACATCCATCTTGAACTTTATACTCAGCCTCACCATTTAGCTTTTTCCATCCATTTAAGTTCTTCCCATTAAATAAATAGTTCCAGTCTTTTTCTCGTTGTGCTTGTATTGAAGGGGAAATAATTAACAAAGCTAGTAATACAGATAATATATTTTTCATTTTTATTTTTACAATTATAATTGATAAAACTCTTCCCAACCTTTTCGTGGAGGCAAACCTGCTAACATGGCATTAGCAAAAGCATTATTGGTTATTTCTTTTGTGCGACTATCAAAATAAAGAGGGGTTCTTAACCGTTGAGCCATTACACCCAAAGAAAATACTTGACTTAAAGGTCCATGTATTTCGAATGGAGATCTTGGCTTCTCAATACCTTGACAAGATAATAAGAAGTTAGCAAAGTGATTTGAGGAACTTTCAGGAACATTAGGTAATAAGCTCTCCATTTCAATGGCTTTTTCTTTAGGTATAATCTCTAGTGTACTACCATGAGACCCTCCTTTAAATGTCAACTCTTTAGAATATATAATTTTTCCTGGATTAAGTTTAGATGGCTTTATTTCTCCAGCTCCAGAAGCAGGGATATTCGGATCTAAAGCAGAAACACCATAACCATCGGGTATAGGAGGTAAGTTATCTACTCCATCATACCATGTAACATCAACTGGTGGCATACCTTTACGTTGAGGGAATTTAAACAAAATAGTACTAGACATCGGATAAAAATAATCATTCGGTTGATCTAAAAATATAGGATTTATTTCATAAGGTAATCCTAACTCTAAGAACTCATGTACCGTATCTAGTATATGTGCTCCCCAATCTCCTAATGCCCCCATACCTAAATCGAACCAACTTCTCCACTCTCCATAGTGATAGAGTTTATTATATTCATGATAAGGTACAGCACACATCCAAGTATCCCAATCTAATGTCTCAGGAATAGACTCAGCTGCGGGCAATTTGTAAATATTAGGGTCCCAAGTATGCCATCTTCTAGGGTTATTCATATGAGCAGATACAGCAGTTACATCCTTAATAATCCCAGCTTCAAGCCAGGCTTTAAACTGGAAGTAATTCGCCTCAGAGTGTCCTTGATTTCCAACTTGAGTGACTACATTAGGATGTCTTCTAGCTTTATCCATCATCAACTCAGCTTCATAGAAAGTTCTACCCATAGGCTTTTCCACATAAACATGCTTTCCATAATCCATGGCTAACATACAAATAGGAAAATGCGAATGATCTGGTGTAGCTACAGATACTGCTTCAAACTGATCACCATATTCTTCGAATAACTTTCTAAAATCTTGAAATCTTTTAGCTTTAGGGTATTTCTCCATCATTTTTTGAGTGTGTGGAGCTCCCATATCCACATCACAAAGTGCTACAATATTTGCTAATCCTGTATTTTCTAAGTCATTCATTATTTGCTCTCCACGATGACCAATACCTATACAAGCCAATTTAACTTTATCTTTAGACCTAAATGGTGAATGGATTTTATTAAATCCTAAACTTGATGTTTTAGCCTCAACTCCACTTGCAGCAAGTGCTGCAGAACCTAAAGCTACTTTTTTAAAGAACTCTCTTCGTGTTACCATAGTGTAAAAGGTTTTATTTTAATATATATTTCGTGTTTTTTCTTTCTTCTTTAGTTAGATTCTTCTAATCTATAAAAAAATCATCATCGACCCAAGAAATAAAGTAATAACCAAAAGAAAAGAAAATCTGCTAGTTTTAATTTACCCCTCTTTAAACTTATATTAAAGTCACATAAAACATATAGCCAATAGTTCTTCTACAATACTCTAGTTAAGCTTAACAACACACTTTATAATACTCATTATATCTAAAACACAAAATAGCACTTTTAATATTTTAACAAGATACTTAACCTGTGATGTATTTCCTTAATATAAAAAATGAGAACTCGATAATCGAGCTCTCATTCAAACAACACTTTTTCAAAGCTATCCACTTTTACAAAAAAAGTGAAAGCTTCAATCTCACTATAATATAGCCATTAATCAATTAACTTTATTCTTCCTATTTTGTATCTTTTCTTTCCATCCGTTTCATCGTATGGCAGTTCAAAAACAGGTGTTCCATCAAGAGTGCCAACAGAGATATACACATCATATTCTCCAGCTTTACAAGCTCTTGAAAAAGGTCCTTTAACATCCTGTAACTCATATGCTACTCTAAACTCAGAAACCACTTTATGATCAACAGCTTCTCCTACTTTAGCAGGCATCATTGATTTTACATTGAAATTAGGGTCAACCATAACTGATACAATACCTCCTCTATCATCTTTTAAAGTTAGGCAAGGATATCCACCTTTATAACAAGGAGCAACGCCTAAGTTCTGCCAGTTCCACTGAACTAAAAAAGGTTCACTTTTTTTTACTTTCTTTGGATAAACAACAGATTTTGCATGTAATCGATATCCCATTCTAAGATTTATTTTATCTATGACATCTCTATTCTCGTCTAGTAACAAGCGAGGCCAAGTATGTATTGACATATATGATGCATGATAATCTTCAACAGATTGAAGTAATAAGTCCTTATCCCAACAACCTCTTTTTTTCGAACCCTCATAATGCTCATGTTCAAGAATAACAGGCATTGTTGGCCAAAACAATTGAGCCATTTCACTATGGAACCAGTGTTTTGGTGCTTTTTGAACTAAAATACTATCATCTCTTATCGTTACTCCTTTCNAAAAGGCATAATCAGAAATTGGAAACCTACTACCGGGCTCAGAATCCCCAACAAAATCATCAGAAATACATAATTGCGTCTTTTTAAAATACTTACAATATATGTCTATCATCTTTTTTTGAGTTTCTATACTCCAGGATTTACCATGAACAGGGGTTGTTACAACAGTATGTCCTTCACCCCACATTCCAAAATGACCTATATCAACAAAAGCAATATTAGGATTTCCATCATAGCGCTCTGCCATAACTTTAATAAACTCCTCTACTTTCTCTAAAAAAATAGGATCATCATAATCTGGCTCAAAATAGTCATAAGCTTGATATTTTTTTGCCCCAGCATCAAAAACGAACTGTGGAGTAGCTTGCGTCATCCAGTTTTCTGTCGCTGTAATTCTCAATGCTACTTTTTTTCCTTTATCAATCCACCGTTGAGCTGGAGTATCTAATGTTTCCCAAGCAAATGTTTCTTCATCTAGTTGAATACAATTCCATGGAACTCTTAAGTAAACTGTACTTACGCCTGGAAAATCATCTAATGTGTCCCATGGCTCTAACTTAGAACCATAATGAGCTAGCACATTAGAATAAAAGTGCATGGTCCATCCCATATCGGGATTTATCAATGCTTTTTTATTATCCTTAAGATAAACCTTATTTACCTTTTTTGCTTTAAGATTATTTACCATCTCTGCATGTAAACTAACCAACGGAAATAAGCCTAAAAGCATTACAACTAACAACAATTTCTTTTTCACTCTTAATTGATTTCTCATTCCTAACTAAACCTATAAATAATATATTAAAAATCAGTTCTAAAAGAACTAGCAGGCAACCCTTCACCATTATATAGTGATCCTGTCAAGTAATTTCTAAAACCATATNTTACGTATTTTGGACTGGGAACATCATCTGATGAAACCTCTAATACATTCCCAAAATTTGGAACGACAGCTTTAGCGGGATAAAACTCTTTATTTTCTCCAGCTAATTCAAAACCTTCTAAGTTTTTAAACATGGGATATAACCCTAAATCAGCATTTTTAAATCGAACCAATAGTTTACCTTCTTTCTCTTCTACATTATCGACCAATGGACCATCGCAAGGAAAAGACTCATAGCCATAAGTCTTAGCTAAAGCTTGATATGCTAATCTTTTTCCAACAATCTCTTTTTCAGATGGATGTATACACTCTAACTCTCCTTTATCCATAGTTACAGCCATTCCTGTATTAGGAACAACATCTAAACATTTTAACTGTGCCTCTCTTAAAAAAGCACTTTCTCTTTTATCAGGACCATCATATTGAAAAGGAGCAATCTGCACATAATAAAAAGGCATTTCTTCTCCTCCATTAAACAATGCTCTCCACTCATAAACCAAGTCAGAAAAAAGAGAGGTATACTGATGATAATTAGGAATATTGGTCTCTCCTTGGTACCATATAAAACCTTTTACCGTAAAATTAGTCAATGGCATCAGCATACCATTATATAGTAAAGTTGGGATTTGTTGTGGAACACTAGGATGAATTTCAATATTATCTAAATCTACATGTTCATACTTATTTAAAGCATTCTTACTCATCCATGTTTCTATTGAGGCTCCCCCCCAACTGAAATGAACCATACCTATTGGTATTTTAGTAACTTGATGTAATGCCTTAGCATAAAAGTATCCTACAGCGCTAAAATCACCAGTGGTTTCAATTGAGGCCTGTGCCCACTCACCTGGAACATCATCTTGTGGAGATAAAGCGGGTACTTGTTTAGCCGTATACATATGAATTTGTGGAAAACTCTCNGATTCTATTATGGCATCTAAAGAATTTTTTACAGGTTGTCCCATTAATCCTTTAACAGGCATTTCNATATTAGACTGCCCAGAACATACCCAAACGTCACCTAAAAGTATATTTGTTAATGTTTTGGAGTCCTTATTACTTTTTATTGTTATTGTATATGGACCTCCAGCTTCTTGAGTATCAACTAACACCTCCCATTTCCCATCTTCTTTTGCAGTTGTTGTGTATTTTTTATTATTCCAACTTACAGAAACTTCAACAGGTTTATTTTTTTGAGTTTTCCCCCATATCTTAGCCTTTGAATTACGCTGTAACACCATATTATCTCCAATAATTGAAGGCAACTCAATTTGTGCATAACTAATGGAATATGATGTTAGAAGACATAATAATAACAGTAACTTTCTCATCTTTTATTCTATTTTATTAATTCCAACCTGGATTTTGAAAATTAATTCCAGTCAATTTCTTTAATCGAATAACCTCATCTCCGGGTATAGGAAGTCTCAAATATTTATCTGAATACGCTTTTCTATTATTATCAACAGCAAAACGTGTGTACTTTATTGTCCCACCAAGATTTTCGGCTTTCATACCAGTAACTACCTTATCGGTTTGATCTAAAATATTCCAACGACGTACATCAAAAAAACGATGCTCTTCAAAAGCTAACTCCACTCTACGTTCATTGCGTACACGCTTTCTGAAATCATCTTTACTGATTCCCATTGGTAATGCTTTCATGCCTACTCTTGACCTAACAGAGTTTATAGCATCTACCGCTTCCTTGGGGGCTACATCCCCTTCAGTAGCTTCATTTATAGCCTCTGCAGCATTTAAATATAATTCTGCAAGTCTATATAACTTAAATATACCATCCTTATTTGCATTTTTATTAGATTCAAAATGAGTGTATTTTCTTAAATAATACCCCGTACGTGTATTCATTGAACTATAAGGTTTAATACCACAGTTCCCACCTACTTGAGTCCAAACAAAGCTATTAGGGTCATTAAGGTTATGACGTGAGCCATTATAGTAAATAGAGGCCATTAAGCGAGGATCACGATTAATGTAAGGTTTAGATTCATCGTAAAGTGTGGCTTCAGCATTAATTATTGGATTTAAATGATTAGCATCTTTATAGCCCAATATTGGTTGCTTGCCATCTATTGTTTCATAAGCATCTATTAACTCTTGTGATGGACTAATACCTACTCTTTCAAATCCATTCACTATAGGTAACCCATGATATCTATAAAGATTCATACGTCCTCCTGTTTCATAAATGGTCTCTCTATCATTACCTCCAGTCACCTCCATTGGAGTCAAAAAATACAAATCATAAGGAGAGTAACCTTGATTTCCAGCAGGTTGATGTCTAAACAGCTCATACCCATGAGCTAAACAAGCATCCAAAGACTCCTTGGTTATTTTAGCTGCTTCCTTCCATCCAAAATCACCATCTTTCCATAAAGGACTAGCAGCATATAATGCTGTTTGAGAACGAATAGCATGAACTACAGCTTTGGAGAATTTCCCTTTATCGTTCTCTGCATTCCCTGCACGCCACATCAACTCCTCATCAGTTGCTTCTAATGCTTTATCGCAATCCGATAAAATTTGCTGAGCACACTCAGCAAAAGTATTCTTTTTTAATTGAGTATAATCAAAATTCTTATCATATGGTTTCGTCGCAATAGGTACAGCTCCAAACCTTTTGATTAATTGAAGATAGTAAAAAGCTCTAAGAGCATATGCCTGTGCTCTCCAACTATTACGATCTAACTCACTACGCAAATTTGCTTCATCAATATTATCCAAAAACACGTTACAATAATGTATTCCACCCCAATAGTGACCCCATAATTCATAACCATTTTCTATAGGATTATAATAAGGAGTTAATTGACCCTTTTGCCAATTACTTGCCGCACCATGTAAAACATCATTTGTATCATGACTCTCATCACAATAAGCTGCTAACATAGTTGACCCAGGATATTGGGTTCCGAATGCTTCTAAATAAGAATAACAACGATTTAAGTATCCTGCAGTTTTTTTATCATTTTGAAAAATTTCATCGTAGGAAATTCTTCCATCTTCATACCTCTCGATATCAACACATGATGTTGATATCACAAGAGATATGATTAATAATATATTTTTATATACTGATTTCATAGTGTAACTATTTTTAGAAAACAATGTTAAGACCTAAGTTATAAGTTCTATAATGAGGGTATGAGCTCAAAGATGAAGATTCTGGATCTAGACCTTTGAATTTATTTCCTCCGAATGTTAATAAATTTGTTCCATTAATATAGAATCGAATTTTTTCAGTATGAATTTTCTTACTTATTGAAACAGGTAAAGTATACCCTAATTCTACATTTTTTAGCCTAAAGTAATCTTGACTTTTGATAAAGAAACTATTAGCTTGAGTACTAGAACTTTGTTTGGTAGATAATGCTGGATAAGATATTTTATCGCCATTATTAAAGCGTTCTTCTGTCCATGCGTTTTTATGGTGAGAAAAGAAAGTACCTTTACCAAAGAATTCAAAAACCCCCATTCCGTTATACATTCTTGAGGAGTGAGCTATCCCTTGCATATGTGCATAAAAATCAAACCCTTTATAAGTTGATCCTAAATTAAAAGAATATGAAATTTCTGGTAATGTGTTATATTTAATCGGAACATAATCTTGATTGTTTATTATACCATCACCGTTCAAATCCTTGTATTTAAAGTCTCCAACTCTAGGTGCCACTCCTTCATATAGTAAATTACTCTCTTCGATTTCTTTCTCTGAGTTAAAATAACCATTCCCATTTGATGTATCAATCAAATAACCGAAGTGTTGACCTATTGCATATCCAGTTTGACGATAAGGAGTATAGAAATTGCTATCTCCTCTATCCACTTCATAAGCATCAATAACTTTATTTCTATTGAAAGAAATAGAACTTCCAAGATTTATTCTTAGATCTTTATTTATCTCTTTATCATATAATAATTCTAATTCAAACCCTTTATTATGCACTTTCCCTGCATTTTCATAAGCCATTCTTCCGTAAGGAACTCCTTGCAAACTAGGTAAACGATAATCTTTAATCAAAATATCGCGAGATCTATGGATATAATAATCAAAGTTCAAAGTTAACTCATTAAATAATCCCAAAGATATTCCATAGTTTTGCTGTCTTGAATCTTCCCATTTAAGGTAAGGGTTACCTAACAAAGCTTCCGTAATTAAGGCTCCTGAGTATAAGCTTTGAATGTATCCCCCTCTACCTTGACGAATATCATCTTCATACATATATCGTCCTCCGGGAATGTTATCATTTCCTAACTTACCATAAGAAGCTCTTACTTGTAAGTAACTTAACCAATCACCAACATTTTCTTTGACAAATGCTTCATTTGAAGCGACCCATGAACCCGAAATCGTAGGGAAAAATCCAAACTTATTACTTCTTTTGAATTGATCTGAACTCATCCAACTTCCATCTAATTGGATAAAGTAACGATTATCATATCCATATTTTCCATGTAAATTAAAAGATAAATAATCATAAGGTAATAGTTGAACTCCTCCTCCTTCTCTAATAATATTCTGTGCGAAGAAGTTAAGAAATCCTTCTACGGAATGTTTCTTATTAAATGTTCTACTATAATTTAAGAATCCATTAAAGTTTAAGAAGTAACGATAGTTAGACCCCTTATTCAAAGCTAATGCTGTATCGGTCCATCCACCATAAGGTATAAAAGAAAGCTCATAAGGGTTATTTACATCCTTAATGTATCTAGCATAATCTTGTGATCCAAAAATACCACTTTGATGTCTTGACTCATACCCTACAACTCCTTTCAACTCTAAACCTTTTGTTATAAAATCTAACCCCCAACGTAAACCTAAAGCTACATTAATATTTGTCTCTGTATATCGTTGATAACCTGTACGATTCAACATACCATAAACAGAGTTTGGATTCCATGGAGAAACAATAATATTTCCATCAGGAGTTAAAGGTCCGTTCTCGGTTGCTGGTAGTTTATAAATACCATCTAATATAGTACCTGTACCATGTGGGTGAGAGTTGTTCCTCTTTACAATGACCATCTGATTTAAAAATGCATCTAGGTTAGGAAGGAGCTTAATATCCAAGTTCATTCGTTCATTAAAACGTCGCATATATTGAGAGGGATCTGAGTTTGATGTACCATCAATCTTAAATAAAGATTGTTGATCAGTGTATCCAGCATTCACAAAATATTTAACACGCTCACTTCCTCCTGTTATATTCACATTATGACGATGCATAAATGCAGAACTTTTAAGGTACTCTTTATACCAGTTATTATCAGGGTATAATTCACGATTTATCCCATTTTCATAAGCTAAGATTTCAGACTCTCTAAATTCAGGAGTCAAACCATCATTAATTAAAGCTTGATTTCTTAAAGATGCATACTCCCAACTATGTAGCATTTTAGGTTTTCTTGTAGGCTGCTGTATAGAGAAATCAGATGAATAAGAAACCTTTGGTTTTCCTATTACCCCTCTTTTGGTGGTTATTAATATCACACCAGAAGCACCTTGAAAACCATATAGTGCACAAGCTGCAGCATCTTTTAATACTGTGATAGACTCAATTGTCTTAGGGTCCATCATATTTAAATCTAATGTTGGTGAAACTATTCCATCTACAACAAAAATAGGAGAGTTTCCGCTTAGTGTGTTTCGACCACGAATAAATAATCCTGCTCCGTCACCATTGGGTTGACCACCCCCTTGGAGTACTGTTAAGCCAGATAGTTTCCCAGTTAAAGCACCAGTGAACCCACCTGATGGATATTTTTCAAGTTCTTCTCCTTTTATCGTTGAAAAAGAACCTGTTATTTCACTTCGTTTTTCGTTTCTCATTAAAGATACAGGTATAAACTCATCTTTCTTATGAACATCAGAAGCTAGAGTTATCACCAAATCTTCTTCAANGGTAATCTTCTGAGATTGAAATCCCGCACATTGTATTTGAATCTCGGTTAGTTCTAGGGGAGCTTCAACAGTAAACGAACCATTATCTTCGGTTAATATTTCAATATGTAATTCAGGAATATAAAGTTTTTCAAATTTTAATGGTCGACCATATGAATCGATAACTTTACCAAACACTTTCTTTGTCAGCCCACTTTGCTCCATAAAGTTACTTGAAGCGCTTAAATTTTGCTTTGCTACAACTCCGCTGGAAACGATAGCAAACAATAGAAATAAGCAAGCCGTTCTTATTAATTTGTATATTCTATTTTTCATAGTTTTTTATATCTTTTTTATTTTTACCAACCTGGATTTTGCCATCTTTCACCTGTTTGAGATTCTATTTTAGAAACCTCAACTAAAGGTATTGGAAGTAAATGATACTTACTTTCATAAGACATTTTACTAGGGGTTGAAGCACTCTGAGTTCCTACTAATATTCTTTCATAATTAAAAGAATTGTCTTCATTTCTTGTTATTTTCATCCCTGTACTAAATTTCTCATTTAATAAATCTTCCCCAGGTAACGACCATCGTCTACAATCAAAATATCTATACTCTTCATAAGCAAGTTCAACCTGTCTTTCATGCCTTACCAATAANACTGCCTCTTCTTTACTTTTTGCTTTCACATCAACCTTAGGTGAAAAGCCCGCACGATGACGGATAATATTAACATACTTCATAGCCTCATCAAGCTTACCACACTCAGCTGCAGCTTCAGCTAAATTCAAATAAACAGCTCCTANTCTATAGTGCTTCCAAGTACCATCATCTTGACTCGATGGGTTTGACATCGGATGCATATATTTCTTAGCATAATATCCTGTTCTAGTATTACTTCTTAACGATTCATGAATAGAGCAATTTCCACCTAAAAAAGTTTCAATTGTTGTTAGCACTCCACCCATATATTTTTTGCTTCCATTATGATATACAGTAGCATAAAATCTAGGGTCTCTATCTTCATAAGGATTGTTTTTATCATAACCAGAATTAGGGTTATAATTAGGCTGAAGTTTAGTTTCATCTTTATATGGTTTTTTCAAATCTAAAACCGGCTTTCCTGTATTCAACATATCATAAGCATCAACCAACTCCTGAGTAGGAACTGTACCAGCCATATATCCACCATCTATAGGAAATCCTCGAATAACAACATGAGGTGGCACTAAATGATAAGCCTGCCATATGGTTTCTTTATCTTGAGGATTAGCACTAAACTCTCCTCGTTGAACAAAGTATTCCTCATAGGCTGAACTGTATAATGATGGGTTTTGTATTTTATCATATAAAGCATATCCATTAGATGTCAACAACTCAACACTCTCTTTATTAACTTCATAAGCCCAATTCCAAAGGTCTTTTCCATCATTAAAACGAGGACTTGCAGCATACAGACTAGCTTCAGAGCGAATAGCTGCGGCTATACCTTTAGTCATTCTATGAATCTCAGCTCCCGAAGTAATACGCCAAGGTAACTGTTCTATTTCCAAAGCATGGTCACAATCTGAGACAATTTGCCGTGCACACTCTTCAAATGAGTTTTTCTTCAGTTTTGAGTAATCATAATCTAACGGAACAGGTTCAGTAAAAATAGGAACATTACCGTACCATTTAACCAACTGTAAGTAAAAATAAGCACGCAAAACATGAGCTTCTGCAATCCAACGTTTTCTTATTTCCTCCGACTCAACTTTTGCTGTTGGAATACGCTGTAAAAACGTATTGATAAGGCGTATTTGGGTCCAGTATTTACTCCAGTAAAGACCATCCATAGAAGGAACATTTGGCTCTTCTAGCGGATGTCTATCCGAACTAGCCATACCTTTGTATAAATGAGCTACTTGTAGCCCTTGTCCATCATCACAATCCCAGCTCTCATCACTAACACTAATAGGTATATTGGCCCAAAAATAATACCAAAAGCTCTTTTTTAGGTATATTATTATAACAATTACTTAAGTATTTAGCTGTTAATTCTGGGTCTTCAAAAACAGCATCCAAAGGTGTCCGTCCGTCAGGTGTTTTATCCAAAATATCACTACATGCTGACAAAAATAAAGCTAGAACAAAACCTAATATATATGTTTTTTTCATTTTCTTTTATTATTAAAACGTTACATTTAATCCAATATTATAGACTCTCATATTTGGATATTGAGTTGGACCAAGTTGTTCTGGATCAAAACTATCTGTTTCTAAATTATGCCACGTATACAAGTTGTTTCCATTAACATAAAATCGAATCCTTTCTGCACTTAGTTTTTTCGTTAGATGCTGTGGTAAAGTATAACCAACTTCTAAGTTCTTCAATCGTACATAAGATGCATCCATAATGTAGTAACTATTAGGTAAGTGACTAGTAGATTTTGTATTCGCTAGTCTAGGGTGTGAAATTTTGATATTCTCACCATTCATTTTTCTCTCATAACGATCAGGAGACCATCGATTAAGATGCATATCAAAATAAGACTTAGCACTTAATTCTTCAAATATTCCAGCATCGGCATAATAACGACTAAAACGACCTATACCTTGAACTAAACATGAAAAATCAAATCCTTTATAATTCACACCAAAATTAGCTCCATATGTAAATTGAGGAACTAAACTAGAGTATTTTATAGGAACCATGTCTCTATCATTTATTACCCCATCTCCATTTTGATCAACATATCATAAGCGTCCACTAAAAAACGCAAAGAGTTCTTTGAAATGATTGAATATTAGTCTTATACAACGATTATTCGAGCGAACGGACTTGATTCTATTACTT
>JGI24707J26582_10000198_pt1 | contig 43989 bp, 42 predicted proteins | sample BioPla1DNA1_FD_26582 | JGI IMG/M metagenome (IMG submission 26582)
CCCCTCTATATCCATGGTCTGTTTAAAGGGCATCATTGTTTCATAAAGATAAATCGGATTTTCCCTCTCTCCAGTTAAATATATTAATTTTATTTCCGCTATACCCTCTAAACCTATCTTATCATCCATAAGGCGAATATCTTCTATCTTAGGTTTAGCATAAATATTATAGATTTCGGCAATATTGGGGGCATCGGAATCTAGGGTCAGGGATTCTTCTAATACGATACTTTCTCTATCTTTGTTTATTAATCTTTGATAGGGAAGTTTTTGTTTGTTTATTTTTATTTCTTTCCCCGGGCAATATGCATCATCTATAACCTCTATCTTTTCCGCAGAAATTAATCTAATACTAATTAATATAACCAATTCCACTTCCAGTATTCTTTCTTCCCCATCTAAATCAGGTCTAATTTGAATATATTGATTTAATACTTTAATATCAGTGTTGCAATGCATACCTTCACTAGCCCCTGGACATTCTATGGTTCCATTGTAAGGAATTTTATGATCTATGCATTCTATTTCATTTTCGCCCATAACCCCTGCATACAAGGTTCTTATATTCACATCACCTTTTATGGTAACTGAATCCTCTCCTACCTTAGCTTCCTTATTAGAAAGACAAATATCACTTTTTAAAACTTCTTGTATATTAGGTTTTCCTGAAGGTACAGCCAGCTCGTCTTTTATAACCATTTTATCTTGATTTAATCCTGCCGTATTATAAAAAGTGAGAGTTTGCTTTTGAATTTGAACCGGATTCTTACTATTAGCTCCAATGATTATCTCATTTTTCTTTCTTTCAGTTACATTGGCATTCATAGAAACTAAAGCCTTCACGCTAATTTTTCTGCTATTTATCCAAGTATAATCCAAGTGTTCCAAATCATACTCCATAGTATAATTCATTTCTTTCTTAATTCCATCCATATTAATAAAGTTATCCAGGGGCAGACTCCCCGTCATATTATGTACCACCCTTTCAGAACCTTCTGCAGCGTATAGTACATAAACCCTAATCTGTCCTTTATAATTAATCCTATCTGCTAAAATGTCAACCTGTTCTAATTCCACCTTGCCATTCATTTGTAAAACCCTTACCATATCGGGTTTTATATCTGGTACAATAATATCTCCTTCTACAATATCCTGAACTGTTTCTTTACGAATGGGCCGGTCAAATTCTATTGTTTCCTTTATAAGTTCTAATGACATAAATTTCCCTCCTTAAGGACCTTTGTCTATATAAAATGTATGACTTATCCTAAGGAATTTATGACTACGATTTTATATTTTTACAAAAAAATAAAAGCATACAGAATTTGCACACTTTTATCAATCAAAATTTGCTATCTTTAGTCAAAATCCAGCTTTTAAAAAAGAACAAAATCATATAAATTGACTTTGCTCTTTTTCTACTTCATTATAAAAAGAAAGCTCTACTGTTTGAGTTAGGATATCGGTATAACTGTAGGAAATTCTTCTAAAGCTGTTTTCAAAAGCATTTTTAACCCTAACTACGAAAACGCTTGAGTAAGCATCCTCTAGTACTCCTTCATTGATGACGGTTTTGCGCCTACCCTTATTGGTTTTAAGCTTTACCTTTTCACCTACACATTCTTCGATATCTCTCCGAATCTGGGAAAGATCTTGCCTTAGCATCATTCACATCACCTCATCCTATGTCACTTTATAGAGTATATCATACCCTCTTAATAATGTCAATAAATTTTTGATTATATCAAAATCGGCAATAGTATGTCAATAGAAATACGTAAAAATGTTAAACTAAAAATCTTCAAAAAACTACAAAATACTTGGTGCACCTTCCCTATATTTTCCTCTTGTTTGAAAACCTCCTATTCCTTTTAGCCCCGTAATGGTATTTTCTATAATTTCTTCTATCGCAAGAATCTTTGCCATGGAAGCATATGCTATCTTTTCACATATAAAAACCGGATCTAAAGCATGTATCATCACTCTTTCCGGAGAACTGGCAAAATTAGCCCCTGCCTCTATTAAAGCTTCATAATTTGATTGACAGGCTCCAGCAAATACTACCAGTTCATCCATATTGGGCTCATATTCTCTTGCTCTTTTTACTGTCTCAACAAAATGCTTTGAATTCCTATAATTATTTATATTTTTATAATCACTAGTCCCCTTTACTATAGAATCATGCCCGGTTATTACCAATATATCCGGTCTATATTCTCTTAGCATAGATGAAATTTCTAAGGGATGATCCTTTTCTTCTATGTCTTTACCCACGACATCAATTCCCAGTCCTTCGTAAAACTTTAAGCAGACTTTTAAATATGATGGGTCTCCATCTACATGCAGAACCTTCCCCGGCCTTTTTAAAATTGATTCTCCCGAAGCCCTTCTTTGATTTTCTTCTGATAATCTTTTTTTTAATATGCCTCTCATGGTCTTTTCTGCTTTAATTAAAGTGATATCATCTAGGGGATTGCTATAATAGACTTTTTGCAAATCTTGCCACGGGGCATCTGCCAAAATCCTATAATTAAGCCCTGATAATTTCACTATTCCATAGGGTGTTACTTCAGTTATTCGAAAATATAAGTCCCCGCCATAAGACCTCCTAACTACGATATCTCCAACCTTTAGCATATGGATCCTCCTTTCAAAGGCTATAATCCATATTATGTAAAAGTTGGCTTGCTGTGCATAAAAATAAAGTGTAAATGTCTTACCCTTTATTCTTGTTGGAATATCGCATTTTATAAAAAAACAATCCCCTTGACTTATTTCTTATATGCAAACTTTAACCATATTGGGGTAATTAATGTGGTTAGTATAACCATAATTATTACAGGGGCAAAAAAGGCCTCTGGCATCAATCCGACTGCGGCTCCTTTATTGGCAACGATAAGGGCAACCTCCCCCCTTGAAATCATACCTACCCCTATTCTGTAAGATTCTTTAGTTGAATATCCACTTATTTTAGCCCCTAGTCCACATCCAAGGACTTTACTAAATACGGCAACTAATACTAATAAAACCGTAAACATGATAATTGTGTTATTCATTCCCACGATAGAAGTTTTAATACCTATACTAGCGAAAAAAATCGGAGATAAAAACAGGTATGAAAGAATCCCTATTCTCCTTTGTATATAGCGAGATTGTAGGGTGTTGCAAAGAATTAACCCTGCAATGTAGGCCCCTGTTATATCTGCTATCCCAAATTCCTCTGCGACATAGGATAGGATTAAACAAAAGGCAAGTCCAAGTACTGGAATCCTTCTTTTTTTACCCCCTTGCTTACTAAGCCATTGAAAAAAATAATAGGATATAACCCCTGCCCCTATAGCCAATATAAAAAATGCAACTATTTTAAAGAGTATCATTAAAATACTCGGAGCATCGGGGCTAGCCGTGCTGGTTATTATGGTTAAAATAATAATTCCTAATATATCGTCTATTACTGCAGCCCCCAAAATCGCTGTTCCTGATTCAGTCCTTAATTTTCCCATTTCCTGAAGGGTTTCCACAGTAATACTAACCGATGTAGCCGTTAAAATAACCCCAATAAATATATTCTCTAGCCAGTTTTGATTAAAGAGTACAGAAACCAAAGCTCCCCCTATCAATGGAACTACCACTCCTATAATAGCTATAACCAAAGAGGCCTTCCCACTTTTTCTTAATTCCTTTATATCTGTTTCAAGACCTGCTGAAAACATAAGGACAATTACTCCTAATTCTGCGACTAGGGAAATAAATTCTGTTTCCCTTAAAAAATTTATTCCTGCGGGTCCTAGTATAATTCCTGCTATAAGTGCCCCTAAAACTTGAGGCATACTAAACCTCCTGGTAATTAATCCAAAGACTTTTGTAAAAACTAAGATTATAGCTATATCTAATAAAAAGGCTGTGGACATGGTGTCATCTCCTTATGCAATCTATGATAGAAAATCTACAATACTTTAATATTATAGCAATGGGAACAGCTTATTATTCTGGTATGTCCCTATAATTTAAAAAAATCCTTAAGAAATATAAAAGTGTGCAATCTCTGCACACTTTTAATCATATTCCCTCTATTTTTTTCATTACCGAATTAGATAAATCCATTAGTTTTTTATTGGCATCTTCTTCGCTATTTCCTTTGACTCCAAAATAGAACTTTATCTTTGGCTCTGTCCCCGACGGTCTTGCACAAACCCAGGCACTATTTTCTAGATTGAAATATAATACATTGGATTTTGGAAGATTTATTTTAGTTTCTTCGTTGGTTACTTTATTTATTACAATTTGTTTTTCATAATCTTTTATTTCTAATATTTTCATTCCAGCAAATTCTACAAGAGGACTATTTCTTAGAAATTCAAGAATTGTTTTGATTTTTTCTAGGCCTTCTATGCCTTTTAAAGTAATAGAGTTTAGGGATTCTTTATAATACCCATATTTTTTATATAAATTTTGTAAGCCTTCATATAAGGTTATGCCCTTATCCTTATAAACTGCCGCCAATTCACAAGCTAGCATTGAAGCTACTACGGCATCCTTATCCCTAGCATAGGTTCCAGCTAAATATCCATAACTTTCCTCAAAACCAAACAAATATTCGTTTTTCCCACTTTCTTCAAAGTATTTTATCTTTTCTCCAATATACTTAAATCCCGTTAATACTTCAAATAAGGAAATATCGTATTCTTTAGCAATAGCCTCAGCCATCCTTGTTGTCACTATGGTTTTAATAAGAGCTCCGTTCCTTGGAAGGATATCCTTTGCCTTTTTAGCAGATATTATATATTCTGCTAAGAGGACTCCTGTCATATTTCCCGTCAAAACTATGTATTCTCCCTTTTCGTCCCGAACTAAAACCCCCATCCTATCTGCATCAGGATCAGTGCNTATGATAATATCCGCATTGTTTTCTTTTGCTAATTTGATAGCTAGTTTAAAAGCCTCTGGATCCTCAGGATTAGGATATGATACTGTAGAAAAATTAGGATCGGGTTTTTCCTGTTCTTTAACAATAATTACATTTTCAAAGCCTACTTCTTTTAAAACCCTCCTAACCGGTTTATTTCCCGTTCCGTGGATAGGGGTATAAACAATGGTAATATCAGAAGCCATCTTTTTAATAATATCCCTGTTAATACTTTGGCCCTTTACTGCCTCGATATAGGCATCGTTAAGTTCTTCTCCTATTACATTAAAAAGACCTTTTGACTTGGCTTCTATCTCATCTATGGTCTTTACTTGCCTAAAATCGGTTATCTTATTAACCTCTTTGATTATTTCCTCATCTAATGGCGGTGGCACCTGTCCCCCATCGGACCAATATACCTTGTACCCATTATATTCTGGTGGATTATGACTGGCAGTTATAACAATCCCCGCTACACATCCTAAATATCTAACAGCAAAAGAAAGTTCTGGGGTTGGGGTTAGTTCTTTAAATATATATGTTTTAATACCACTTCCATTTAAGACTAAGGCAGCTTCTGTTGCAAATTCTTTTGAATAATGCCTTGAATCATAAGCAATAGCAACGCCTTTTTCTGTATTTTCCAATCCCTTATCTAAAATATAATTTGCAAGACCCTGGGTTGCCTTCCTAACTGTATATTTATTCATGCGATTTGTTCCTGCCCCTATGATTCCCCTTAGACCCCCTGTACCAAATTCCAAATCTTTATAGAATCTTTCTTTAATTTCATTCTCGTCGTTTTTTATTTTTATTAATTCATTTTTGGTTTCCTCATCAAAATAATCATCTTTTAACCAACTCTCATAGCCTTTAACAAAATCCATTGTCTTCCACCCCTTTATACATATTTTATTTATATTTATACTACAGTTTTACTCTCCCATATTACCATTTTCTAGGGCTGAGCCAGTATCTTTTTTATCCTCTTGAAGGGTAAATAAGAATTGTTTTTCCTTTTTACCTTCCTCTAGAGAAGCTGGGAAATGAATAGGACTATATCCTTCCTTTACAAGGGAAATCTTATGTTCTCCAAAGGGTATTTGCCGTTCAACAGGAGATGTACCTATAAAGGTATCGTCTATATATACCTCTGCCCCTGGGGGATTGGTATCAACTACCACTTTAACCATCTTAGCCATTTCATTTTCCTCTAATTTTATTTCAATTCTATTGTCTTCTTTTTCCACCTTAAAGTCTCGGCTCCAGTCTTTATAACCCTCTTTTTTTACTATCATATGATAATCCCCATATTCTAGCAATATAATTTCGTTAGCAGGGTATTCAACGTCATTAATAAATATCTTATAATCCGTAGTGCCCTTTGCTATTACTTGGAGTCTTCCAATTTTCTTTTTCATATCCTTTAGGTCAATTTCCCGAACCTGTCCAGCATCTACTTGAATATTTTTTACGACTGGTTCATAACCCGTTCTTTTTATTACTACCTTATGGCTCCCCTCTAAAACTTCTATCTTTTTTGCCTCTTTTATACTTATAAATATATTATTATCTATTTCCACCGTTCCATCCTCATCGGAAGAGTTTACAGCTATATATCCATGGGAAGTTTCAAGATCGATAAATAATGCTTTGTTTTTATAACCTTTTAGGCTTATTCTATCTATTGCACTAATATCTTCTAAAGATATTGGATCATTTTTATACATTGTAATCAATCTGTGGGTATAGGAGTATATTTCATTACCTACTTGTATGGTCTCTGATTCTAAATCTATTATTACGTCCCTAATCCCCTTCTTTTCCCAAGCCTCGCCGCTGATTCTAAAGTATTTCGGGACCCTACTGCCCTTATCATATTTTGTTTGGATTATATCCCCTTTTTTAAATTGCTTTAGGGTCATGGCATTTCCATATAAATCCTTCATTTCTGTTCCACTCTCAATATTAAGGATTAATTGCTCTTCTGTGTCGATATTTATGATTTCTATTTTATTGCTATCTACCCCAGTTACTACTCCTATTGTTTCCTCCATTTCTCCTGTTTCTTCACCCTTTTGGGGATCTTTATCTTCCCTAGAAATACCCTTATCTTCCTTCTTAAACCCATCTTCCTTTCCCATCATGGAATAAAAGATTCCAAACATAATGAATAATATTAACAAGCCTCCAAGCCCTGTTAAAAGCATAAACTTTATAAAATCTGATTGTGATTTAGCATTATTTTTCTTTTTATTAGCCACTACAATCCCTCTTTTCAACCTATATTTTTGTGCCGTATAAACTGACAATTGTATTATACACCAATAATAAAACAAAAAAAAGAAACCTTTTCAGGTTCTTAAAAGGGAACCACACAAAACACTCATCTGTAAAGGGCTAAAGGGTATTTCAATATCTATGATAAGTTCATAGATTGGAGAGGACGATGATTGTGTTTTGTATGATTTATCAGTAATCATACCAGTAAATAACGAATTTTTCAACAATAAATTTTTATAATTTATCTATATACCTTATAAACTCTATTAAATTTTCTTTTTGTTCCACAATGGAATTGAGTTTCCTTATAAGATTTCGAGATGGCCACGCCCTTTTACTATTATAATACTTATTACATGTCTTCCAAAAATCAGTAGGAAAAATTAAAAGACTGATTAATATATTCTTCATGCCTTCTATAGTAAATTCTTTATTATACAATGCTAGAAGTTCATTAAGCATTTGGATATTCCATCCGTGCTTTTTCATTATCTTTTTTAATACTGAGGCCAAATCGTAAACGGGAAGACCATATTTACACTTTTCAAAATGGGTCACATATAAATGTCCCTCGGAAACCATAATCAGATTATGATATGTATAATCATTATGGCAAATATACTTGCTTTTTCTCATTTCTTTACTTATTTCACTGTAATAAGCCTTCTTAAGATGTTCTATAGCCTTCAAAGAAAATTCCTCATAATCCTTATGATGTTTTAAAAATAATATATCAAAATCACTCATATGGCTTTGCCTATTAATCTTTTTTTTCATTGTATTAAATTCTTTTACCCTTTTTCTAAAGATTAAGGGTAAATCATCTCCATAATATCTAATCCTACTCCCTTCAATTGCAGTCATACCCTTTGATTTTTTATGCATATAACCTAAATTAGAAATCGCCTTTTTTATATCTATCGGATTTCCGAAGTCGCATTCTCTTCCATCCACCCAATCGGTCATAATATATATTACCCCATCGTGAATATAGTAGGGGGCATTTTTATCAGAAATATGAAATCTATCAATCCATTTAAATCCATTGGCATATAGGTATTCTTTTGCACTATGTTGGAAAAGGAGATTAGGGATATCTTCATTTACGGCTCTAATAATTTTTATCCCTTGATTCGTTTTACATATAAAGGAGTTTCTAAAGGGTGTATAGGTCTTTAATCTATATCCAAATGCTTTTATAATTTCTGGCTTTAGCTCTTTCAATATTTCACCCCCAATTTATTTATGCAGGACCAAATCTAAATTATCAATTTAGCATAGAAAACGGTTCTCTATATGTTTATGAATGAATATAGGAAAATATGAGGACATGATTCGTAAATTTTATTTGATTTACAATTTGTTCATAATTTGTTCATAGTATCAAATTATACTATGAGGGAAATCACTTTATAAGGAGAAGTTTTATATGATAGAGGTAAATGACTTAACAAAGTCCTTTGGCTCCCTAAGAGCTGTAGATAATATCAGTTTTTCTCTTAATGATGGGGAAATCCTAGGATTTTTAGGTCCTAATGGGGCCGGAAAATCAACTACAATGAATATGCTTTGCGGCCTATTGCTTCCCGACAAAGGAAGTATAAAAATTAATGGAATTAATCTGCTGGAAAACCCAAAAAAAGCAAAATCCCATATAGGATATCTTCCTGAACATCCTCCTTTATATCCCGATATGACCGTTATGGAGTTTCTTTTGTTTTGCTGCGAATTAAAAGATATTCATAAAAATCCTAAGGGAGAATGTTCTAGGGTTATTCATTTATGTGGCATTGAAGAAGTAAAAACAAGGCTTATTAAAAACCTTTCTAAAGGATATAAACAAAGAATAGGAATTGCCTCTTCCCTAATTGGAAGTCCCGACGTGCTTATTTTGGATGAGCCTACCGTAGGTCTTGATCCTAAACAAATTAAGGAGATTCGAAATGTAATAAAGGGGTTATCAAAAAGTCACTCTATCATTTTAAGTTCTCATATTCTTCCTGAAGTGAGTACCCTTTGTGATAAGGTTATTATTATGAATAAAGGAAAGATTGCTGCTATAGATACTTCTGATAATTTATCCCATTCCTTACAGAATTCTTTTGATCTTTATATGGAAATAGAAGGGCCAAAAGAAGATGTATTATATACTATTTCATCCCTTAGGGGGGTACTATCTGCCCAGGCTCTAAAGCCCATTGAAGAAAACATTTTTGCCTATAAAATCAAAGGGGAAAAGGATATAGATATCCGCCGACCCCTTTTTTATGCCCTTGCTGAATGTAGAATGCCCATACTTAAAATGGACCTAAAAAAGATGAGTCTAGAAGATGTATTCTTACATATTACCCTAGATGAAAATGAGGAAAGGGAGTAAATGTTAATGAAAATATGGATCATATGTAAAAGGGAATTAAAAGGATATTTTTACTCTTCCCAGGCCTATATTTTAATAGGACTTTTCTTGTTATTAAGTGGTTTTTTCTTTTGCAATTTTATAATCGGTGCTAAAAACTCCAGTATTCAGTATGCAATGGCTAGCTGGCCCATTATATTTTTATTTATTGCCCCCATCCTAACCATGAAACTTTTTACCGAAGAAAAGAAAAATGGAACAGAAAAACTAATCTTTGCTTCTCCCATATCCGTTAGGGATGTGGTTATTGGAAAGTTTTTAAGTGTTTGCCTAGTTTATATTATGACCCTAGCTCCTACCCTTATTCATGTAGTACTGGTGCTTATTATTGGCAAACCCGATATGGGAATCATTTTTTCATCCTACATAGGTAATCTACTTCTTGGATTAAGTTTCCTATCTGTTGGAGTGTTTGCGTCTTCTCTTACAGAAAATCAAATTATTGCTGGGGTTATAAGCTTTGGTCTTCTACTTTTCTTCTGGCTTGCCGACCTTTTACAGGGGGTTTTTTCGGGACTTCCTCGAAGCCTTATAGTAATATTTAGTCTCTTTGAACCCTATAATCCTTTTCAAATGGGAATCATCTCCCTATCGGGGATAGCTTATTATCTAAGTTTTACAGGGATATTCCTATTTTTAACCATTAGAGTAATCAAAAGCCGCTGGCTACAGTAGGAGGAGTACAATGAATATAGAAAAATTAATAAGGGGAATTAAATATGGAAGCAATTCTATAACTTTTGCTGCTACTATTATTGGAATTATTATTATCATTAATTTATTTATCCACTCTTTTAATATCCAATGGGATTTAACTAGGAGCAAATTATACTCCCTTTCTAATGAAAGCAAAACCCTTTTAAAAGACATAGATGAAAAAGTAGAATTGTTGTTTTTTGCTAATCCTGCTGATTCTATTTCCCTAGATATAAAGCAGTTATATGAAAGTATATCTAAAGTGAATAAAAACATTTCCCTCGACATCATCGATCCTATGAAAAATCCAAGCCTTGTTAATGAATATCAAATTAACTCTGAGTATACCTTTGTTGTTTCTTCTAATAAGAGAACAAAACAAATTCCCTATTATGATTTAATAAGGGTTAATTATAATACGGAAGAACATTATTTCGATGGTGAAACCTCTCTTATACAGGCCATACTAGATGTAACCGCTGAAAAAGAAATCACTGTTTATATTCTAGAAGGGCACGGAGAATTTCATAAGGATAAAGAATTAACCCTCCTTACCCATCTTTTAGAACAGAAGGGAATTAAGGTTGTAAACTATTTCCTTGCAAAAAACAAGGATATACCAAAGGATTGTGATATTATCTATATAATAGGTCCCCAGTTTGATTATAGTCCTGATGAAATTAAACTCCTAGAAAATTACCTTGATGATGATGGCAAAATGCTTCTAACCTTTAATGCTTATGCGGAAGGTGAGAATCTTAATAATTTAAAAAATCTTGCCCTAAACTATGGCATAGAAATAGAAGATAGTTTGCTAAAAGATCCTATAAATAATTATGGTGGAGATGAACAAGCCCTAATACCCTTATATAATTCCCATGATATCGTTAAAAAATTGATGGAAGATAATATTGCAACAATAATCCCTAGGGCTAGGAAGCTTTCTATAAAAGAAAAAAGCGCTGTAACCAACAATGTTGTTTTTGAAACTTCTGAGGGATTNCCCTTTGCCATAACTGCGGAAAAGGAAATAATTGCCGGTAAGAAAGCTCAACTTTTAGTAATTGGTAATTCTTTTTTTGCCCATGATGAAATTATAAGTATTGGGGGAAATATTGAAATATTTTTTGGAGCTTTATCGTGGTTTAGGGAAGATTCTAATATAGTAGACATACCCCCTAAAACTTATACCCCAAAACCCATTGTACTAGTGGGCACCCAGCCGGTTTTAATATTTATTGTTTGTATCTTTCTTATGCCACTTTTTGTATTTTTGTTTGGGGGAATAGTCTATTTCAGGAGGAGAGCTTTATGAAAAAGGTTATCCCAACCCTTATAGCCCTTGCACTGTTTATAGGAATGTTCTTTTATTATAAACATTTTAAAGACTTAAGGCTGGACAAAGAACTTAACAATGGATTCATATGGAAATGGGAACAAAATAAGATTACACAAATAAACATCACTTCTGAAAATGAATTTATAAAACTAAAAAGAGATGGAGATACTTGGGATATCCTTTCCCCTATAGAGTATCCTGCCAACTCTTTTAATGTAAGTAATATAATTGCTAGATTTTCTTCCCCTACCTTTAATGAAATTGTAGAAGAAAACCCCAAGAACCTAATAACTTACGGTCTTAAATCCCCAACTAAAAGTATTACTTTGACTAATGATGAAGGGCTTTCCAATACCTTAAACCTTGGCAGCCTTGCTCCCTTATCTAGGGGATATTATGCCTATAATAATAATAAAGTATATACCATGGATTTTTCCATTTGGGATGAAATCCCCCTAGAGCTTACTTATCTTAGAAAAAAAAGCCTTCTCTCCTTTAATAGTGATTATATAGATAAAATCACTGTAGAAAATGAAGGAAATTTCTTTTCTATCATTTCCAAGGAGGAAGATGGCAAAACTAATTGGTATATCGATAATCGCCTTTTAAATCAAGCCTCTGTGAATTCTTTGATAACTTCATTAAATGGAAAAATCATTAAGGAATTTGTAGATGATAATGCCTCGAAAGAATCCCTAAAAAAATATGGGCTTGAAAATCCAAGGGCAAAGATAACCCTTTATTTGAACGATAGGGATGAATCCCGTTTAATGCTTTATATTGGTGAGTTAAAGGAAAATATGGCCTATGCAACCACAGATATGAAATTTATATATAAGATAGAATCTTCCTTCCTTCTACCCCAAGAGTTAACCGTAGATTATTTTATGTCCTTACAATAAAATAATAGTACCGATACAAATTCAAAAGTAATTTAGTCATTGCTATGAAGCATTTTTTCTCTTCCATAGGATAGGAGCTGCTCTTTAGTATTTAAACCTGGGTTTTTTATTACCATTTCAAGAAGATATTCTAGGGTTTCTCCTATTGTTTTTCCTTTTTTTATACCCAATTTTATTAAATCCTCCCCGTTTATTGCCAGTTCCTTTAAGGAAAAACACTCTTTGTTTTGCTTGACTTCTTTATATATCTCATAAAGACTTTTAAGCCTTTCTTCTTTTTCTTTATAAAATTTTGGGTTTTGTGCTTTAGAATCTGCCAATTGGACTTTCAATAAATCTAAAAAGGCATCTTCCCCTATTTTATGGAGGACTCCTTTAATAGACTTTTTATCTTCTTCTATTCTCTCATCATGCCATTTAATAAGTTGTAATATATGCTTTGAACTTTTTTTATCAAATTTCAGCCTGTCCATAATTTTTTCTGCCAATACTACACTTTTTTCTACATGGCCATAAAAATGATCAATTCCCTTATCATCAGTTGTTTTATGTTCTGGTTTTCCTATGTCATGAAGGAGCATTGTCCATCTAAGGGATAGGATTTTATCCACAGCTTCCACGGATTTTAGGGTGTGAATACCAACGTTATCCCCATGATGGGGATGATTTTGTTCGGTTTTAAAACATTCTTCCACTTCTTTAAGGATATATTTTAAAATTCCCGTATCATATAATAAAATGAACTTTCTTACGGAATCAGATAAAAGGATTTTATCTAGTTCTTCCCTTACTCTTTCACTACTTATATGGGAAATTAAATAACTATTATTTTTTATGGCACTTAGGGTATTTCCCTCTATATCAAAATTAAGTTGTGAAGAAAATCTAATCCCCCTAAGCATACGAAGAGCATCTTCTTCAAATCTCCTATCGGGATTCCCAACACATCTGATTTTTTCTTTTTTTATGTCTTCTATTCCTCCCATAGGGTCTATAAATCCTTCCTTAGGATGGTATGCCACAGCATTCATTGTAAAATCCCTTCTAGATAAGTCTTTGGATAAATCCTTAGTAAAAGCTACTTCCTTAGGCCGTCTATGATCTTCATAGAATCCTTCTATTCTATAAGTGGTTATCTCAAAATGTTTTTCATTTAAAATAACCGTTACCGTTCCATGGGCAATACCTGTATCATAGGTTTTCTTAAACATGGATTTTACCTCTTCAGGCTTTGCCGAAGTTGTTATATCCCAATCATGGGGAGTTCTATTCATTAAAATATCTCTTACACATCCTCCCACTATATATCCTTCATACCCTTGTCTATTTAACATAAATATAATTTCTTCAGCTTCCTTAGGAATATCAATTTTCTTAAACATTTTTCCCTCCAAAGTTTCTTCATTATCTATAATATTATATTAGTTTCCCATCTTTTAAAAGTATTCATGAATAAATTTATAAATTTAAGCAAAACTAATCATGAAATGAAAGGAGGATTTTAAATGGATAAAACTGTGGTAGCTTTATTTGGAAACAGGCAAGATGCTGAAAATGCCGCATACGAGCTTAGAAATCAAAATCTTCGTATGGATGATATCTCCATAGCAGCCCGAGAGCTTGATNGGGGTGAAGACGAAGGCGAATTAATTAATGATAATATTTCTGATGGTATTACAACAGGAAGTGTATTAGGAGGTCTTGCAGGACTTTTAATAGGAGCAGGTAGCTTTGCCATCCCTGGACTTGGGGTGTTGGTGGCAGCAGGCCCTTTAGCCGGCCTTTTATCAGGAGCAGTTACCGGGGGTGTTGTCGGTGGTTTAATCGATCTTGGAATCCCAGAAAATGAAACTGCTAGATATGAAGAAGGTATAAAGGAAGGGAAGGTCCTCCTTACTACGAAGGCAACGGAAGAAACTGTGGATTCAGTAACGGATATACTTAAAAATTTCGGCGGAGAAGAAGTAGCCGTACATTAAAATTAAAAAGTAACCACCTTTGGTGGTTACTTTTTAATATGCTCTTCCCCAATATAACATCTTACTTGCAGGTTTTTCGCAGCATACACAAGTATCTGAAATATGCTCCTGCTCAAAAGGAATACATCTTGAAGTAGCCCCTGTTTCCTCTTTTATTTTATCTTCACAGGCTTCATCCCCACACCACATAGCCTTAATAAATCCTGGGGAGGTTGCTAGTATCCTTTTAAACTCTTCAATATTTTTTGCAGTATAGGTTTTTTCGTCCCTCATTATTCTTGCTTTTTCTAATAGTTCTTTTTGAAGAATATCCATATGCTTTGGTATTTCGGTTTCTAATTCATCTATTGAAATTATTATCTTTTCTCTTGTATCTCTTCTAACCAATACGACTTGGTTCTTTTCTATATCCTTAGGTCCTATTTCTAGTCTATAGGGAACCCCTTTCATTTCATGTTCACTAAATTTCCATCCAGGCATTTTATCCCTGTCATCCAATTCTACCCTAACCAAAGAAGATAGCCTATTTTTTATTTCATTAGCTTTATCTAATACCCCTTCTTTATGAGCAGCAATAGGAATCATGACCAGTTGAGTTGGAGCAATTTTAGGTGGTAAGACTAGTCCACTGTTATCTCCATGAACCATAATAACAGCCCCTATTAATCTTGTGGTCATTCCCCAGGAGGTCTGATGAACATATTTCAGTTCATTATTTTTATCCGTATATTGAATTCCAAATGCCTTAGCAAAACCATCTCCAAAATTGTGACTAGTTCCTGATTGGAGTGCCTTTCCATCATGCATTAAACTTTCTATAGTGTAAGTTGAATTTGCCCCTGCAAATTTTTCTTTATCGGTTTTTTGCCCTTTAACCACGGGGATTGCAAGAACATTTTCGCAAAACTTGGCATAGACATTTAGCATTTTTATGGTTTCTTCTTGAGCCTCTTCGGCCGTTGCATGGGCTGTATGCCCCTCCTGCCATAAAAACTCCAAAGTTCTTAAAAACGGTCTGGTGCTTTTTTCCCAACGAACAACAGAACACCATTGATTGTATAGTTTTGGAAGATCACGGTAAGATTGAATGACATTGGCATAATGCTCGCAAAATAGGGTTTCTGAAGTCGGACGAACACAAAGCCGCTCGGTTAATTTTTCTTCTCCCCCATGGGTAACCCAAGCAACTTCTGGAGCAAACCCCTCTACATGATCTTTTTCCTTTTGAAGAAGGCTTTCGGGTATAAACATTGGCATGTATACGTTTTTATGCCCTGTTTCTTTAAATCTCATATCTAGTTGACTTTGAAGTAATTCCCATATGGCATATCCATAGGGCTGAAGAATCATACATCCCCTTACACTGGAGTAATCTATAAGTTCTGCTTTTTTAACTACATCCGTGTACCATTGGGCAAAGTCCTGCTCCATATCGGTTATTTCTTGAACGAATTTCTTATCTTTTCCCATATCACTTTTCCTTTCTCATTAAAAATAAAAAAACCCCAATCCCATAAAGGGACCGAGGTTATCGGCGGTACCACCCTAATAATACAATGATATTAAAAAATAAGTGTTTTAATATCATCTATCGCTCTTTTTTGATAACGGCAGAAAACTGCCGCTGCATTTTTCATGCAGAACTCCAAGGCGGGGCATAAATAAATCTTTTAGAAATCTTTCACCTATGATTCCCTCTCTGTAAAAAAACCTTATTTATGATTCCTTTTCATTGTTTCTTACAGGTATTTGGATTTATGATATAGCAAATTAAGCTTGTTTGTCAAGGGGATTTTAATCTTCTTTAGGTAAATTACCTTGCAATATTACTACTTATTAACATTGTATTAAAAGGATAAACAACAAGTGATGTTTGTTTTTTTAGTTCAATACCTTAAAAATAATCACAAAAATCTTATATGTTGAATTTATTAACTCTAAGGGATAAATCTTGAGATAAATTATTTAATTTATTGATAGCCTTTTCTATAGTCTGCACACTTATTAATTGCTGCTCTGTCAATGCTGATACCTGTTGTGTATTGGCACAAGTTTCCTCACAAGTACTAGATATGTTTTCTATCATTTGTACGCTACCTTCAGCGTTTTGAGTTGTTTCCAATACTTGTTCTATAATTATATTTATACATTCCGCCATATCTTTCATTTTCATATTAACTTCTGTTAAGGTTATATTAGTCTCTTTTACAGCTTCATCCTGTTTTAATACAGTTTGTTTCCCCTTAATCATATATTGTACTATAGTTTCAATTTGATTAAATATCTCCCCTATAACACTATTAATAAACTTAGTTTGTTCTTCTGTTTGTATTACTAACTTTCTAATTTCATCTGCCACAACCGCAAATCCTTTCCCTGCCTCTCCTGCCTTTGCAGATTCTATCGCAGCATTTAGTGAAAGAAGATTTGTCTGTTCAGAAATAGAGCGAATAACACCTGTAACTGAATGAATTTCTTTTGATTTGATTTCAAGTAACTTAATTTGTTCATTAATCCAATAAAAAGTTTTCATTGTCTCATCAGACTTAACCGTTAAAGCTTTTGTGGCTGCATCTCCCCGTTCCACGGCAATCCTTACCTCATCTGTGATTTTATTCATGCTATAGGTTGTATTTTTTGTGTAGTTGGTAGATCTTGATATAACTTGCATCGCAAGAGTACCCTTTTCTGCATCCTCGGCTAGCTTTTGGCTAGCAAAGGCTATTTCTTCAATGGCCCTTGCTACTTCCTCAGAATTATAAACTGTTTGATTTACCCCTATCTTTGTATCTTGAATTGCTGCATAAAGTATATCTGTTGCATCTTTTATATTGATGGCTAATTCTTTTAAGGTAGCAATCATTCCATTAAATCCGTTGGAAAGCACCCCTATTTCATCCTTATTTTTAACTATTATTGGATTCACTTGTAAATTCCCTTTTTCAACTTCTTTCATTGCCCTTGAAAGTATAACTATGGGTTTCATTATTCTAGTCATTACAATGTATATCCCAAATGCTGCTAAAACCAATACTAAGAATCCAACTATAATCAGATTTTTCAAAGCTGTTTTTTGTGCTGCAATAAATTCATCATAAACTCCAGATAAAGCAATAAATAAATCCCAATCATAGTGATAAGTATAGTAGGCAAATTTTTCCTTACCGTTCCATTCATAAGAAACCTTTTGAACCCTTGCTCTTCCATACCCATTGTTATTGACTGCTTCCTTGTTGTCCATAATTTCTTTTACAAAATCGTATTGGGTAGCATCAGCCCCTACTAGGTTTTCGTCTGGATGCATTAGAAATTTTCCATTTCCATTTATCACGAAGCCATATCCAGTCACTCCTATTACTCTATTAGAAAGGTATTTTAAAAATCTCTCTCTTGCTTGCTCTTCTACCTGTACCAGTTCCCTATACCCCTCAATTATTCCTACAAGGGCTGCCGTTTGTTGTTCCATTTGAATAGATAATATTCTATCACTTTGGGTAACTGTAGTATAGTAACCAGGAATACCGGTTCCCAAGATAGTAATTAGTATGATTAGTATTGTAATAAAAACTATTTTGTTACTTACTTTGTTCATTTCCATCCTCCTAGTCCGTTTTTACAACAGACATTAGACCCGCAAAATATATAAGTTGCCTATCTTTTTACTTTGCTTTATTCCTAGTTATCACATCAAATATTACTGCCGCTACAAGTACAATACCCTTTATAATATACTGGTATGAAATCCCTACACCCATGAGATTCATTCCACTGGTCAATGCTGTAATAACCAATGCTCCTATAATTGAACCTGTCACCTTACCTACACCCCCGGCAGCAGATACACCACCAATATACGCAGATGCAATGGCATCAAGTTCAAAGGCTGTTCCCGCTGTTGTAGTTGCCGATTGTAATCTTGAGGTATATAAGATCCCAGCTAAAGCTGCAAGCATACTCATGGAGGCAAATACTATTAAGGTTATTTTATTTACATCAATACCACTTAACTGCGCTGCTTCAGGATTTCCACCAACGGCATAAATATGCCTTCCTATTACAGTTTTAGTTGTAATAAAATGATATATTGCTACTATAATAATAACTACCACTACAGTCCAAGATAATCCATTATAATTTGCTAGTATCCATGTAATATATGCTATAACAGCAGATACTAAAAAAATCTTAGCTACTAACATACTTGGGGATATTACATCAAAATTATATTGTATATTTAAAAGTAAGAATTTTCAACTTTACCCTAAAAAAACTCCATTTATCATCATCTAATTTTCAGACCTGCTGATAATCGCTTAGTAGTATAGATGTGACAATGGAGTATAAACTTAAATTTGATAAATTTCACTAGCATTAATCAATTCCATCTTATGCCTTGTGATAGAGTCAATTGCCCTTTGTATATCGTCGGTTTTAATTATTACCAATGCCTTTTCTCCTACCTCAAATGCATACATATATTCGATGCTTATGCCGTCCTTAGATAGGATATCTAAAGCCTTAGCTAAAGCTCCGGGGATATGGGGAGTGGCAAGACAAATTACCTCTGTTAGACTCACAGAAAAGCCCTTTTCTTTTAAGGCAGTAAAAGCCTTATTAGTATCTGTCAAAATTAGTCTAAGGATTCCATACTCTGCTGTGTCTGCAATACTTAGGGCTGAAATATTAATATCCAAATCTCCTAAGGTCTTAGTAACTTCTGTTAATCTTCCTGATTTGTTTTCTAGAAAAACCGATAATTGTTTAATAATCATATTACCCTCCTTTTGCTGCCTCGCAGCATAAGTTTAAATTTTTCTTCTATCGATAACTCTTTTAGCTTTTCCTTCGCTTCTCTCGATGGTCTTTGGTTCTACTAACTTAACCTTAACACCGATTCCAAGGGTACTTTCTATCTTATGCTTAATTCTTGATGTTAGAGCCTCTAATTTTTTAATTTCATCAGAAAAAAGATTTCCTTCAACCTCAACCCATACTTCTAAGATATCTAAATTATTAACCCTATCAACAATTAAAAGATAATGGGGTTTTGTTTCTCCCATATTAAGAAGTACACTTTCAATTTGAGATGGAAATACATTCACCCCCCTTATAATTAACATATCATCGCTTCTTCCCGTGCATTTTTCCATACGAACGAGGGTCCTTCCACATTGGCATTTTTCATAATTAAGTGTAGTTAAATCTCTTGTTCTATATCTAAGAAGAGGAAGGGCCTCTTTGGTAATAGTAGTAAATACTAACTCTCCGATTTCTCCTTCTTTAACTATCCCTAGGGTATCTGGATTGATGGTCTCGGGTACAAAATGATCTTCTTGAATATGAAGTCCATTTTGTATCTCGCACTCGCAGGAAACCCCAGGTCCTATGATTTCACTTAAGCCAAATATATCAATAGCTTTAATATGTAACTTTTCTTGAATCTGCCGCCTCATTTCCTCCGTCCAAGGCTCTGCTCCAAATATCCCAACCCTTAAGTTTAAATCCTTAGGATTGACTCCCATTTCTTCCATAGCCTCTGCAAGATAAAGAGCATAGGAAGGTGTACAAGCAAGTACGGTACTTCCAAAGTCTTTCATAAGTTGAATTTGTTTTGCAGTGTTGCCCCCTGAAATAGGTATAACAGTTGAACCTAGTTTTTCACTGCCATAATGAAGACCGAGGCCCCCTGTAAATAAGCCATATCCATAGGCAATCTGTATGATATCATTTTTAATAACCCCAGAAGAACCAAGACTTCTTGCAACTACTTCTGACCAGGTTGTAAGATCTTTTCTCGTATAACCTACTACAGTCGGCCTTCCTGTGGTTCCTGAAGATGCATGAACCCTTACAACTTCACTGATGGGTACTGCAAATAAACTATAGGGATAATTCTCCCTAAGATCTTGTTTTGTCGTAAAGGGTAGTTTATCTAGATCATCAATTCCTTTTATATCTCCTGGTTCTAGTCCCAACTCCTGCATCTTTTTTCTATAGAAAGGAACATTATGATATACCCTTTCAACCGTTGCGCCCAATCTTTTTCCCTGGAGGATTCTAATTTCCTCCCTACCCATACACTCATTATATTCATTCCAAATCATCTTTTTCCCGCCCTTTTTTACTTAATTATTTTTGTATTTTTCTTTTTGTGTATCATATAAATTATTTCCCCTGCAATCAATGGTTACAACTACAGGAAAATCCTCTACCAAAAGTTTGTAAATAGCCTCAGCACCCAAATCCTCGTAGGCAACTACCTCTGATTTTTTTATCTTAACTGAAAGTAATGCTCCTGCTCCACCTATGGCTGTAAAATAAACAGCATTATTTTTTTTCATAGAGTCAATGACTTCTTTGCATCTTTGTCCTTTTCCTACCATACCCCCTAAGCCTTTATCTAGCATCATAGGAGTATAAGCATCCATTCTTCCACTGGTAGTAGGACCACAACTTCCAATAACTTCTCCAGGTCTTGCGGGACAGGGCCCTACGTAATAAATAACTTGGTCCTTTATATCTATTGGCAACTTTTCTTCCCTGCTTAAGGCTTCTATCATCCTTTTATGTGCTGCATCCCTTCCTGTAAAAATAATTCCCGATAAAAGTACTTCCTCCCCAACTTTTAAAGTTTTTATTATCTCTTTTGTTAATGGCAAAGATATTTTCCTTTTCATAGTCTCCCCCTAAAGAATAATGCTTCTATGCCTTGTTACATGACAGCTTATATTAACTGCCACCGGAAGGCTTGCAATATGAGTCGGAAAAACTTCTATATTTACCCCTAGGGCCGTAATTCTTCCCCCTAAACCCTGAGGGCCAATTCCTAGGGTATTAATCTTTCCTAAAAGTCTTTCTTCCATTTCCCTAATATGAGTCTTGGGGCTTTTTTTATCTATAGGTCTTAATAATGCCTTCTTAGCCAGTATAGCCGCCATTTCGAAATTTCCCCCAATCCCTACTCCCACTACTAATGGTGGACAGGCATTAGGACCCGCCCTATCTACAGTATCTAAAACAAACTGCTCTACCCCCTCTATACCATCGGAAGGCTTCAACATCCTAAGGGCACTCATGTTTTCACTACCCCCTCCTTTGGGGGCTACGATAATTTTGATATTATCCCCCTTAACTATTTGATAGTGGATAATTCCTGGGGTATTGTCCTTTGTATTTTCACGGATTAGGGGATCTTTTACTATAGATTTCCTAAGAAAACCCTCCTTATAACCTTTTCTTATTCCATTTTGGATGGCACCTTCTAAATCCCCCCCGATAATATGTATATCCTGTCCTAATTCAATAAAAACTACAGCAGTACCCGTATCTTGACATATGGGTATCTTTTTTTCTTTAGCTATCTTGGCATTTTCCATTATATCTTGTAGGATACTTTGTCCTAGGGGATTTGTTTCTTTTTCTTTTGAATTTTCCAAGGCCGTTTTTATATCTCTTGATAAATAATAATTAGCTTCCTTGCAAAGTTTTTCTACTGCACTTTCTATTTCCCTAGTATGTATTTTTCTCATCGTGGCACCCCTTTTGCTTTTTTAATTATAGATTAATGACTCATACTATACAAGTTTTGTTATCATCTCCATGGAGGAATTATGCCAATCTTTTGCATAGTTTTTAAAAAAATCACAAAGACAGGACCTATGATAATTCCCACAAATCCAAACAGTCTAATCCCAATATACATAGACATTAACGTTACAAGGGGATATACCCCTATTTGGCTAGCTAATACCTTTGGTTCTAGCATTTGCCTAAATAATATGACAATACCATAAATAATAAGTAACCCTATGGCTCCGTAGAGATTACCACTTATCCCGTTATAAATTGCCAAAGGGATTAAAATAGTACCACTGCCTAAGATAGGAAATGCATCTACAATACCAGTAACTATCCCTATTAAAAAAGAATATTTAAATCTAAGGATACTAAGACCGATTGTACAAATAGTTATGATAAACAACATTAAAATGAATTGAGTTTTTATATACCCAAGCAATGCTCCAAATAAATCCCTCTTAATCGTATCAAATTTTCTAATCCAAGACCTTGGCATTTGCCTTTCCATGAAATTTTGAATCCTCTTTCTATCTTTACTCATAAAAAAGGTCGCAATTAAAGCTACTATACCAAAAAACAAGGCATTAGGTAAGGCCACTACAATCCCTATAGACCCCCTTCGAACACTCGATCCTAATATATTAGGAAAACCTTTTATAACTATACCCATACCCCCTGCTAATAGGTTTTGTATATGAAGAGGCAAACTAAAAATGAAATTCTCAGTCCTTCCTTTAATATTTTCTATAGTTATCATAAAGCTACTATAATACATTGGAATATCCTTTCCAAAAGCTCTAGCCTGCTCTACTATTTCTATTACTATAACTGTAAGCATTCCCCCTACTAAGCCCAGAACAATAATAATTGATAAGATACTAGAAACCCCTCTTGCCAACTTCCACTTTTTATTAAACCATCTTACCATAGGCTCCATCAGGGATGATATAACCCAGGCTACAACAAAGGGCGCTATAAAAGAAAATAAATATCTAAAAAAGATATAAACTCCTATCGTTAATAATATAGTAATCATAATCCTTTGTATAAAGTGTTTGTTTTTCTCATAGAATTCCCACATATCTGCCTCCATTAGATATGGATATTTTGTATTATCTTATTATTTTTTATGATACAAAAATTTACAGGTTATTTCAATAGATTATACTTATTGTTCTTGTCCAATTAACATATAATAATCCTATTCTTATAAATTTGATTATAGAATTTAAAAAACCCAGTCCAAAATTTTATAAGGTATTATTTTAATTTTATTCTTTATATGACAACGAAAGGAGAATTTTAATGAACTTTGAATTGCGCTCTATCGAAAATGCAAAGATTAGATTAGAAGAAATAGAAGACAAACTCCAGGAAAATCAAAAAAGCTTAAGTGAGGGAACCCTAGGAACCCAACAAGAACTTATTAAAGAATCTATTCAGGTAATTGAAAGAGCTAAGGAAGAGCTGGGTAAATTAGAAAGAAACTTATAATAAATATAACAAAAGGATATTCCATTTTGGAATATCCTTTTGTTATACCATATGCGATTGGGGGGACTCGAACCCCCACGGACTATTGTCCATTAGATCCTTAGTCTAACGCGTATACCAATTCCGCCACAATCGCAAAATACACCATCGGGGGCTCGAACCCCGGACGCCCTGATTAAGAGTCAGGTGCTCTACCAACTGAGCTAATGGTGCAAATTTTCCACGCAAAAGGTATTATATCACGGCTATTTTGCTTTTGCAATAGGAAAATTTTATAATTTAAAGTTTTATTGACCTGTATTTTATCCTGTGATACTGTATGATTATAGATATGTTAAGGAGTGGTTAGCCATGAAAAAAATGCCCTGGGATGCAAACTATTTTAAGATTGCCTTATATACTTTTCTAGTATTAGCCTTAACTGTTTTATTCGAAAAAATCATAGGCAATATAGATCTTATTATCCAATACCTTTCTATGCTCTCAAAACAAATATATAAAATATTATCTCCTTTTATCTATGGATTTTTCATTGCATACATATTAAATCCTGCAATTAGTAAAGCAGAAAAAGGACTCCAAAGGTTAGATAAAAGAAAAGGACATTCTAGATTTAGAAGAATCCTATCAATTTTAACCGTATATATTACTGTGTTTGGTTTTTTGAGTCTAACCTTTATTTACGTTATTCCTCAAATAACCCAGAGCATTATAGACTTATTCCAAAAGATTCCTAGTAGTCTAATAACTTTAGAAAAAAATATAGAAAATCTTTTGGAGGATTATAGCTGTTTTGATTATTACAATTTCAGCTCAATAATTGAAAGTAATATTAATCCCTTTATACAAAACTCTAGTTTAATATTTAACCGTATTTTTACATATATTGTTAATAGTGCCCTAGGAATTACTTCAGGGTTATTAAATATTTTTGTAGGTCTTATGATAAGTTTTTACCTGCTAAATGAAAAAGAAGGCTTTCTTAAAAAGACAAAAAAGGCTATTTACGCTATCTTTAAGGCTAAAACCGCTGATAAAATTATTATCATTGCAAAAGAAAGTCATATTATGTTCACTCGCTTTTTCGTTGGTAAATTTATTGATTCTCTGATTATCGGGATTTTATGTTTTATAGGCATGTTATTTCTTAAAAATCCCTACGCCCTACTTATTGCAGTAATCGTAGGAATTACCAATATGATACCTTATTTTGGACCTTTTATAGGGGCTATTCCTTCTATTTTAATCACTCTTTTAATTAGCCCTCTAGATGCCCTTTGGGTTAGCCTATTTATTTTTGCCCTACAGCAATTTGATGGTAATATTTTAGGTCCTAAAATATTGGGTGATTCCACCGGACTTAGTCCTTTTTGGGTAATCTTTTCTATTATAATTGGTGGCGCTTTTTTTGGAGTCCTAGGTATGTTAATTGGTGTTCCTACTTTTGCAGTAATTCGCACCTTATTTAACAACTGGGTAGACAAAAGACTGGAGAAAAAAAATATAAAAACAATTTAACTTGTAAAGAGGTGTGCTTATGAACGCAATTTTAAAATCAAATTTATTTGCGGGAATCTTACTACTCCTTCAATTATTTGGAGCCTTCTTTTTAATACTTATTCCGGGTTTTATGGATCTTCCCCTTCCCATAATTCTTATCCTAACCCAAACATTATTTCTATTGGTACCAACGACTATATATTTTATAGTTACCAAGGCTCCTGTTAAAAAAACTCTTAGATTTAATTGGCCCGGATTTTTTACTATCCTACTTACACTCTTATTTGCAATATTTGTTCAGCCTGCCATGATGTTCTTATCTGCCCTTTCGGGACTATTTTTTAACAACAATATTTCTGAAATTGTAACGAAATTAAATTCCTATCCTTTGATATTGATGATCGGTGTTATTGCCCTTACACCTGCTATATGTGAGGAAGTAACCATGAGAGGAATTCTTCTTTCGGGATATGATAATGTAGATATCAAAAAAGCTATGTTATTAAATGGGTTGTTTTTCGGGATGCTCCATGCAGATTTACAGCAATTTTTATATGCTTTTGCCCTTGGAGCCATATTTTCCTATTTAGTTAGACTTACTGATTCTATTATTCCTTCTATGGTGGCCCATTTTACTATTAATGGTTCCCAGCTGCTTATGCAAAGATTTATATCCCATATGGCGACGTTCACGGGGCAGGATCTATCTACTTTGGCATCTATAGAACCAACTCTTTATGATAAGCTTATTGCTTTGGGATTTATAGCAATCTTGGCTGTAATAATAACCCCCATTGCCGGAATCTTACTATATGCCATTAGAGATATGAATATAAATAAAAAACGAAAGGACGATAAAAACCTTTCCAATCATAAGGTATTTAATTGGCCTGTATGGGTATCTATTGGAATCTTTATCCCTTATATGGTTATCACTTTATCTCTTCAATATATTTTGGATTTACTCGATAAATTCTAAAACTTAAAATCAACCATATGGTTGATTTTTATTTTTTCCTTTTTCTCCTCCCGCTCCCCCCATTTATTTCTTCATCTAGGTATTTATCTATTTCCCCTACTTTTTTAACAATACTTCTTGACATTGCCTTAATATTTTTGTATTCATAGCTGTGTTGACGTAACCTGTATTTTGCTTTTTGATAAAATTTCATAAAATCACCTCAATTCTATAAAAACACTCTCCCCTACTAGTCTATGCCGCCAATAATAGAAGAGTTATTACAAAGTTGTTAAATAGGGGTTTACAAATTAATAATTTTGTAATAAAATAAAGATGTAAAGAAGTTATGTAATCCAAGACATCTAAGGAGGACGTATTATGAATAAAAATGTAAAGAGATGGATGACAGGACTTTTGGTTACTACAATCTTTTTAGTACCTCAAAATGCCTCAGCTATTCTTCTTAAACAGGGTACAAGGAGTGCAGAGGTTACAAAGGTTCAAACAGAATTAAAAAATCGGGGATATTTTAAATATCACACGGCTACAGGCTATTATGGCCATATTACCGCCGATGCAGTTAGGGCATTCCAAAGAGAAAAAGGGCTCGCAATTGATGGAATTGTAGGTAACAATACGTACAATGCCCTTTTTGAAAATAATAGCACTAATAGTATTAATACCAATACTCTTCAAAAGGGTGCTGTTGATTGGTTTAGTAAGGTTCAATACATATTTCCAAGAGGAAAAAATGCCAAAATCACTGATATTAAAACTGGTAAATCCTTTATTATTAAAAGGACCTTTGGTACAAACCATGCCGATGTGGAAGCTCTAACAAAAGAAGATACGAAGATAATAAAGGATATATGGGGAGGATTTAGCTGGGAAAGAAGGGCTGTTGTAGTTGAAGTAGACGGTCATATACTTGCTGGTTCAATGACTGCCATGCCCCATGCAGGGGTTGATAATAAGCCCGCTGTGGTAGTGGTAAATAATAGAAGTGGTGGATATGGTAGAGGCCAAAACCTTGATGCTGTAAAAAATAATGGTATGGATGGTCATATTGACATTCATTTTTTAAATAGCAGGACTCATGGCACTAACGTTATGCAGAAAGTTCATCAGGATAAAGTCAAGGAAGCCGCAGAGCATATCTCAAAGAATTAAGAATAAGGCAACTTTCGTTGCCTTATTCTTGTCTAATGGGTAATTCAATAATCCAGTAACCATATTCTCCTGTGGTTGGTTTTACATCCCTACAACATAGAAAACTACTACAGCCAAAGACCTTGGCTCTTTCTACCATATTAGGATAGTAAATATCTGGAATACCTAAGCAGTAAGTATTTAATTCTTTGTTTTGGCCAAGTAAAAGATGGTTATATTTTTTAGCCCCTACAAGAAGATACGGATTACTGTACCATCGCCACGGATAATCTAAAATGAGGGGAAGTTCTTCATATGAAATCCTATACCATTCCATACCTTCACTGGGTTTTTCAAAGGGATTCATTCTAATATTCCCTTCTAGAATCTTCCTTAGGAAATCTTCTTTTTTAGGCTCATTCCTTGGAAATTGCCATTTGTTATCAGGTATAAAATAGGATGGTTCCTCTTCATCTAACTTAGAATCTTCTTCTTTATCTTCCTTATCTTCCTTATTTTCCTTAGGAATTTCTTCAGACATCCTCTTTATAGGCTCTTCATTTTCGACTTGCTCCTCTTTGGTAAAACTTTTTTCTGTCTTTTCATCTTCCTTTGGAAGTTCTTCATTATTATTTATCTTCCATGGAAATGGTTCTTTTTTAAAACCTACAAGTGGTATTGAGTTTTCATGGGTTAAAATAACTACTCCCTCGAATTTATCTATAGAGAGGCCACTCCCCCCTACATCTCCCCTATCTACTTCTATATTTATATCTCTTTTCCCTTTTTCATCCACATAAAAAGATTCTATGAGAATTTGTTTGGGGCCTTCCGGTAAATTAGCAAGCAAAAAAGCTCTATATCCTTTTTCCCTTGGAATAAGCTTTAAATCTTGCACATATATTTGTACTTTAGCTTTATTACCATAGGAGTTTATTTTGCAATATCCAGAGGGCTCTTTATTAGCAAAGGAATACCCTCTTGTGTCCTGTTTTAAGATAATAAAAGTTCGATAATTACGCTTTTCCAATTTAACTCCCCCATTTCATACCTTGTCTTTATAATATATTGGGGAAGTTCTAAAAATATGCTAATATTCTTTACTTAGTGCATCAGACAACTTAGCAAAATCATGAATGGATAGCATTTCTCCTCTAATCTTTTCATCAAACCCTAAACCTTTAAATATTCCACCCATTTCTTCTTTAGAAAGGGTCGTTATATTATTATTTATAAGACTATTTATAAGGGTTTTTCTTCTTTGGGAAAAAGAGGCCTTTATTATTCTGAAAAACAACCTTTCATCTATGGCCTCTACTGAAGGCTTCTCTAGAACTTCTAAATGTATCACGGCAGAATCTACATTAGGTCTTGGTATGAAAGAATTTCTCGGTACCTTTGCTATGATACTAGATTTTGCATAGTAAGCTGTGGTAAGGGTAATTGCCCCATAATCCTTATTATTAGGGGAAGCTATTAGCCTCTTTGCCACTTCCTTTTGGACCATTACAGTTATACTTGAAACTGGAAGGTTATTTTCTAAGAGTCCCATAATAATGGGAGTTGTTATATAATACGGGAGGTTAGCTACTACCTTAATCGGCTTATTTCCGTTTTTATCCTCTACTAATTTTTTAATATCTACTTTTAAGATATCATTATGGATTATTTCTATATTTTTGCACTCCCCAAGGGTTTCACCTAATATAGGTATTAACTGATTGTCTATTTCTATAGCAATAACCTTTTTTGCATACTGGGATAATACTTGGGTTAGGCTCCCTATTCCAGGTCCTATTTCTAATATGCAGTCTTCATCTGTAATTCGTGCACCATTTATTATTTTATTTAATACATGGGTATCAATTAAAAAGTTTTGACCATATTTTTTTCTAAAAATAAAAGGATATTTATTTAATATTTCTTTTGTCTTATTAGGAGTTGCGATTAATTCCATGGTTTCTCCTCCATTTTTCAATCCTTTTTATAACCTACAAAAAGCCGAATACCTTCGGCTTTGGCTATTGTACTAATATATATACTTTTCTTTGTTGTCTTCCAAATTGCAGGGCTTCCTTTTTTGTATCAAAGTATAAGTCAATCTTTTTTCCTTTGATAGCTCCCCCCGTATCTTCTGCTACTGCATATCCATACCCTTCAACATATAATTTAGTTCCAAGGGGGATTACCCTTGGGTCTACAGCAACTGTTCCTACCCTTGCTCTAGTTCCTGTAGCAGTAATGCCAAATCCCGGCTCCCCCGGATTTTTCCCTGTATCTGCATAACTTGCTGTATAGGCAGTAGTATTCATTATTATTTCTTTTGTGTACTTATATGACTTTCCGTCAATTCCCTCAATTACATTTTCAGCACCTATTTTTATAATTTCATCTTGAGGTTCTTCTAGGATTATTTCAGCAATTACTTCGCTCTTTTGTTCATCCTCCCCAATATACTCAACCTTTGTTGTAACCTCTTTTAAGCCATTGGCTCCTTGGTTGATTAATTCCTTCTCCCCTATGGGTAAGTTAGGTGTTTCTATAATTTGTGTCTTATAGGGTATCTCTTCTTCTATCGTAACAACTTCTTCTCTATGGGTCCTAACTTCTAGTTTCATATGGGGTAAAATTTTATCGTTAAGGGAGTTATTTATGCTTCCCCTCTCCCCTAACATAATTCCCTGCTCTTTTATGAAATCCTCTATAGTTTCTGTTTTAGTATATATTTCTTCTTCCTTTCCGTCTATAGTTAAATCAATGGGGATTGCTCTAATTATTTTGATGGTCATTCCTTCTACCAAATTCTCATGCATGGTCACATTAAGCTCATCATCTTTATCTAAAATGATGCTTTGTTCTTGTAAAAAGGTTTCTACTGTAGACTTTGGTGTCCTATATAGGGTAGATTTATTATTGTCAATTACAGTTACCTCTTTTAACATCAATTGATATGCTGTTGCACTACTTGAGCCTAGTAAAAACATGACCATAATGAGAAATAAGGTTCTTGTTTTTTGATTCATTTCTGTACCTCCTGCATCCAAATTGATACCTTGGTATTATAGATGGGAAACTATGGATTGTCAAATTTTTAAATGTATATTAATTCCAAATCCCTGTAATCCTTGATATCTCTATTATATACAGGTATTTTACAACTTATTCATAAATATTTTATTATTTTGTAAAACTTATTTTACATTTTCTTAATATATGAAAAAACCAGAATATATAAGGCTTTGAGCCCTTTTTTATATTCTGGTTCATCATTTTTTATATTTTCCTTTGTAATATAAACTTAATATTTCTCAAATTTTAAACAACTCTCTACCATTTTCCTTTGTTATCCTTGCTATCTCCTTAACATCTACATCCTTAATATTAGCTATTTTTTCGACAATATATCTTAAATTAGTTGAATCATTTCTCTTTCCCCTAAAGGGCACGGGGCTAAGATAAGGGGCATCTGTCTCGATGAGAATTGAAGATAGGGGTATTTCTTTGATTACCTCTATAACCTTCTTTGCATTCTTAAAAGTAGTTGTCCCTCCAATCCCTATATAAAACCCTTTTTTAACATATTCCTTAGCCATTTCTACACTACCAGAATAACAGTGTATAACCCCTTTTCGTGGTTTTACTTTACTAATAATATCAAAGGTCTCATAGCTTGCTTCCCTACTATGAATGATAACTGGCAATTCTATTTCCTTTGCCCAATTTAATTGCCTTTCAAACCAATGCCTTTGCAAATCCCTAGGGGAATTATCATAGTGATAATCAAGACCTATCTCCCCGATGGCTACTACCTTATATTCCTTAGAAAGGCCCTTTAACTGCTTAAAGTTATCTTCATTTAATTCCTTAACATCATGGGGATGAACCCCTATACTACAATAAATATATTCATATCTCTTAGCCAATTCTATTCCAGCTTTGGATGAAGAAACATTAGCAGCCACCTGTATAACATAGTCAATCCCCTCTATGGGAAGCTTTTCTAAAAGTTCTTCTCTGTCCTCATCAAAAGCCTTATCATCATAATGGGCATGGGATTCAAAATACATTATTTCACCTTCGCTCCGCTTTCAATATCTTTATCAGTCGATGCCAAAACTAAATTTCCATCTTCATCGGATGCTGCTAATATCATTCCTTCGGATAGTATTCCTCTTAATTTTACAGGTGGTAAATTGCATACTACTATGACCTTTTTACCTACCATTTCCTCGGGGGTATAGTGCTTTGCAATACCAGAAACTATTTGTCTTGTTTCTTTTCCTATTTTAATCTGAGATTTTAGAAGTTTATCAGCTTTTTCTACCTTTTCACAGCTAAGGACTTCTCCTATCCTAAGATCCATTTTGGCAAAATCATCAATCGAAATGTATTCAGCATTTTTCCCGTTACTTTTTGTTTTTGCAACAAATTCTTCCCTAGTTTTCCTTTGGGCTTCTTCTAATTTTTCCAATTCCAGTTTTATATCAATTCTTGGAAACAATATTTCACCTTTTCTTACAGTAAAGTTTTGAGGAAGCATACCCCAGGTTTTTGTACTATCCCAAGTTGTCATTTGTCCCTCTATTATTCCTAGCTGTTCCCATATCTTCTTGGGAGTTGCTGGCATAAAGGGGTGAACGAGTATAGATGCAATACGGATAACCTCACCTAGGTTGTATAAAACATTAGAAAGCTCGTCCCTTCTAGCTTCGTCCTTAGCTAAAATCCAGGGAGTCGTTTTATCTATATATTTATTGGCTCTTCTAACTAAACTCCAAATCTCTATTAAGGCATCACTAAATAGAAGTTTTTCCATATGTTCTTCTACTTTAGATACAGTTTCTAAGGCCATGGCTTTAATATCGGAATCAAAGGGTGAAGGCTTTTTATCTTCTATCAAAGTACCACTGAAATATTTATCAACCATGGCTATGGTTCTTGATATAAGGTTACCAAAATCATTGGCTAAATCTGCATTTATTCTTTGAATTAATGCTTCATTGCTAAAGTTTCCATCTTGTCCAAAGGCAACTTCCCTAAGTAAAAAATATCTAATGGCATCGGAACCATAATGATCCACTAACACCTTTGGATCGACTACATTTCCCTTTGACTTTGACATCTTTCCTCCGTCTATTACGAGCCATCCGTGACCAAATACCTGTTTTGGTAATGGCTCTCCTAATGCCATAAGAAGGGCTGGCCATATAATAGTATGAAAACGAACAATTTCTTTTCCTACTAAATGAACATCTGCAGGCCAATATCTTTTATATTCTTCATCTCTTTCAGATAAATACCCCAAGGCTGTTATATAGTTAGATAAGGCATCTACCCATACATACACCACATGCCCTGGATCAAATTCAATGGGTATTCCCCATTTAAATGAAGTCCTAGATACGCATAAATCCTCAAGCCCAGGCTTTAAAAAATTATTGATCATTTCATTTTGCCTTGTGTTTGGCTGAATAAATTCAGGATTTTTTTCTATATATTCAATTAATCGATCTTGATATTTTGATAGTTTAAAAAAATAACTTTCTTCCTTTACCTTCTCGACTTCCCTATCGCAATCTGGGCACTTACCTTCGTGTAGTTGCCTTTCTGTGTAAAAAGCTTCACAGGGGGTACAATACCAACCTTCATAGGAACTTTTATAAATATCTCCCTTTTCATAAAGCTTTTTAAATATTTTTTGAACTGTTTTTTTATGGTAATCATCAGTTGTTCTAATAAAATTATCATAACTTATATCCATTATCTTCCACAATTCTTTAATCCATGTTACAATTGAATCAACATACTTTTTTGGAGGCATGCCTTTTTGCTTGGCAATACGCTCAATTTTTTGACCATGTTCATCGGTCCCAGTTAAAAATTTTACATCAAAACCCCTAAGTCTCTTATATCTTGCCATGGTATCGGCGGCTACGGTAGTATAGGAATGACCTATATGTAGCTTATCACTAGGGTAATAAATAGGTGTTGTAATATAGTAGGTTTTTTTACTCATTGTACTCCTCCATCTCCTCTAACATATTAAAAAATATTATATATCCTTTAAATGAAAAATGCAAAACCTTATATTTTTAGTTTTTACCATTATATATAAAGTATGTTTATCTTTAATGTATATATACTAACTTATAGGTTTAGAATATAGATTAAAGTTTAGTTATTACTATTTTTTCTACTATTTACTTGACACCCTTAGGACAAATTATGTATTATTAAAATGGGGAAAATTTGAAAGTTTTATTTGTTTTTTCCCATATAAATACATAAATAAATTAACAAGGAGGATTAATTTATGGCGACTCAAGCAAGATTTCAAAGGGACCAAATTGGGGCGGACAACCCTATTTTCTCCCAGATTAGAGCAACTATCGAAACACCTTTTTATGGTAATAATGTAGTTAAGGTTACTTCGTTAAAAGAAGCTTACAAATTAGCTGCTGCTTCCCCTGGAACCATTGTAACAGATATGCCTGTTTATAATCCAGAAGCTATTGGCTTAGATGCAGATGCTAAGGTACTACTTTTTAACGATGGTGCTGTTAGCGGTCGTGCTGCAGCAGCTAGAAAAATCATTGGTGAACCAGGAGTTAATACTAACGAATACGCTCTTAAGATTAGCGAAGCTGTTTACAGATCTCGTAATAGCAAAATGTACCATGCTGAAGTTTATGTGGGACTTCATGAAGACTTTATGGTAAAAGCACATTTATTAATACCAGAAGGTCAAGAAAACATTATGTATTCTTGGATGCTTAACTTCCAATATATAACCGATGAATACTTCAATATGTACCAAAGATCTAATAAACTAAAATATGAAGGAGATATCTATGTATTCTCTGATCCTACCTGGTCTCATCCAGAACACCCAATGGGCCTTTCATGCTTTGATCCTGCCCATAACTGCGCTGCAATCCTTGGAATGAGATACTTCGGTGAGCACAAAAAAGGCACCTTAACCCTTGGATGGGCTATTGCAAACCGTAATGGATATGCATCTTGTCATGGTGGACAAAAACGTTACAATTTATCTAATGGAAATAAATTCGTTGCTGGTGTATTTGGCCTTTCAGGTTCAGGTAAATCTACTATTACCCATGCCCGCCATAATGATAAATATAATATCACAGTTCTTCATGATGATGCCTTTGTTATTTCCACTGAGGACAGCTCTTCTGTTGCTCTAGAACCTGCTTACTTTGACAAAACCCAAGACTACCCATTAGTTTCCGAAGATAACAAATACTTATTAACTGTACAAAATAATGCTGCAACTATAGATGAAGACGGTAAAGTGGTCATCGTTACAGAAGATATCAGAAATGGAAATGGCCGAGCAGTAAAATCTAAGTTATGGTCTCCTAACCGTGTTGATAAATTCGACGAACCAGTTAATGCTATCTTCTGGTTAATGAAGGATCCAACCCTTCCTCCTGTTGTAAAATTAAAAGGAGCAGAACTTGCTTCTGTTATGGGAGCTACCCTAGCAACAAAAAGAACTACTGCTGAAAGACTTGCACCAGGTGTAGATCCTAATGCATTAGTTGTAGAGCCCTATGCCAACCCATTTAGAACATATCCATTAGCAGATGATTACAACAAATTTAAGGCTTTATTCCATGACAGACATATTGATTGCTATATTTTAAACACAGGATTCTTTATGGATAAGAAAGTAACCCCTGCTGTTACTTTAGGAGCATTAGAGNCTATTATTGAAGGAGATGCTCAGTTTAAGCCTTGGGCAAACTTCTCTGATATAGAAATCCTCGAAATTGAAGGCTTTATTCCTGATTTAAATGACTCTGAATATACAGATCAATTAAAGAAAAGAATGGAAGATAGGATAAAATTCATCGAATCTAAAAAAACAGTAAGAGAAGGATTCGACAAACTTCCTGATGAAGCTTTACAGGCACTTAAAAAGGTTGTTAATGAACTAAAATAAGAAGAAGCCATGGGCTTCTTTTTATTTTCCAAAAATCCATAAGGTAATATAAAAAGAGGCAACTACCCCCGCTAGATTAGCAATTATTGCTCCTGAAAGTGTATACCTGGTCTTTTTAATCCCAATAGACATAAAGTAAACTGACATAGTATAAAAAATTGTTTCTGTACATCCCATCATAATAGAAACAAACCTTCCAATGAATGAATCTGGTCCGTACTGCTTAAATAAATCTAAAACCAATCCTAAACTAGCAGAAGAAGAGATACTTCTTAATATTGTAAGAGGAATTAATTCCGATGGAAAAGAAGTAAAAGCAAATAAAGGTTTAAGTATTCTTTCAATATAACCTAGGGTTCCTGATACCCTAATGATTCCCACAGCAATCATTAGGCCTATTAAAGTGGGCATAATAGTCAAAATGGTATTTACACTCTTCCTTGCTCCTTCTACGAACACATCAAATATATTAACCTTTTTCAATAACCCATAGGTAAGTACCCCCATTACTATTACTGGGACCATAAAATCTGATATATAAAAAATCCATTTCAAACTCTTTTCCTCCTTTCCATGATTTTCCCATACACAACTGCCGTCAGAGTCGATATAAGAGTAGCTAATATGGAAGGTCCGATTATCTCTGATGGATTAATTGAACCGTATTGAGATCTATAGGCTATAATATTTATAGAAATAAGTTGTACAGAGGAAATATTAACAATTAAAAACATACACATAGCATTACTGGCCTCATCCTTCTTAAGGTTTAATTTTTGTAATTCTTTCATTGCCAATAAACCCGGTGGAGTAGCCCCCCAGCCAAGGCCCAATATATTTGCAATTAAATTTGTAGCTATGTATTTTTGTGCTTTATGGCCATCGGGGATATCTGGAAACAAGAACCTTAAAACAGGCCTTATTTTTTCTGTTAGAACATTAATGAGCCCAGATTTTTCGGCTATCCCCATAATGCCCATCCAAAAAGCCAAAGCCCCTAAAAGCTTAATGCACACCTCTACCCCTTCCCTCGAAGAGTTTATTGCTGTATTGGTTACCTCCCCCATTGTTCCTGTAAAAGCAGCCACTACAATTCCTATTAAAATCATAAACCCCCATAAATAATTTAACATATATTCCCCACCCTATATAAACTTTAAAAATCCTCTCTTTATATATATGACTTTATTATTAAAATATGAACAAGCCCTATCTTTAGTTTTCTTATATGTTTAATCTGATTTTTGTCGAATTGTCGAAAATTACTTAAAGTTATTTTTCCAGTTAATTTATCACTTTATTTACTAAAAAGTGTATATTAGATTATTTTTCCAAATGCATTTTCTTATTAAAAATATCTTTCTACAAAAAACACCCTTTTTAAAGTGATTTATATAACTAATATTGTATTTTGTTCTTTAAATTTCATTTTTATTGTTGACTTTTATTGTTAATTATGGTATTCTGATATTGTATTAATATGTCGAAAAAAGAAATATAAAGAGGAGAGGATATAGTATGAAATCAACAGGTGTTGTAAGAAAAGTAGACGAATTAGGAAGAGTTGTTCTTCCAATTGAATTAAGAAGAAATCTAGATATTCACGAAAAAGATGCATTAGAAATTTTTGTAGATAATGATAAAATTATCTTAAAAAAATATGAACCAGCGGATATCTTTACTGGTAGTATGGATGATTTAATTTATTATAAAGGAAAGAAAATTTCTAGAGATACAATCCTTGAACTTGTAAGACTTGCAGGAATGGAATTAAAATAAAAAAAGCCAATATAATTGGCTTTTTTTATTTTATCTTATGAATTATCTGGTACACTTCTCTTTTACTTATTCCTCTATCTTTTGCCACTTGTTTCATCGCATCTTTTTGGTTCTTGCCCGTCTCTAAGTATTGTTTAAAATGCTTTTCAATAGTTATAGCTTCCCATTTTCTTACTTCTATTTCATTAATTTCTTCCCTCGTTATTCCTTCAATGACTAAAACAAATTCTCCTTTTGCCTCATTTTCTTTGTAAAAAGGTATAGCCTCTTCAAATGTGGTTTTTTTAACCTCTTCATACTGTTTTGTAAGTTCCCTTATTATTGATATATTTCTATTACCTAAGGTCTTATACAGGGCTTCTAGAGTCTTGCAAAGCCTATGGGGAGCTTCATATAATACAATGGTCCTATCCTCCTGTGATATGATACTCAACCGCTCCCTCTTTTTTTTATTTTCTATTGGCAAAAAGCCTTCAAAAACAAATTTTTCAGTGGATAATCCCGAAATAATAAGTCCCGAGATAACTGCTGATGCCCCTGGTATAGGGACAACTTTTATATTATTTTCATATGCGAGTTTAACCAAGTCCTCCCCAGGATCTGATATTCCCGGAGTCCCTGCATCAGTTACAAGAGCAATGTTTAATCCTTTTTTTAGCTTTTCAATAAGAATAGGTCCCTTATTTATCTTATTGTGTTCGTGGTAACTAGTTAGGGGTGTGTTAATATTCAAGTGGTTTAAAAGCTTTTTGGTACGTCTTGTATCTTCTGCCCCTATTAAGTCCACTTCCTTTAATATTCTTACGGCCCTATAGGTTATATCTTCTAAATTCCCTATGGGTGTCGCACATAAGTACAATATTCCTAACATTTATTAACCCCTTTTTTCTTTATATAATTCCTTTATCTTTTCTGTATACTGCCTCTTTTCATTGTAAATAATAAGGGGCTCTAAAACCTTAAGTAAAGGTCCTGCATTTTTAATTGCCTCTATAAGAAGCATATTAGGTGCCTTACCGATATAAGGATGAACTAATTGCATCTTCTTTGGTTCAAGGCGATATTTTCTTAAAATCTCTATTATATCTACCAGTCTTTGGGGCCTGTGAACCATGTAAAAACGCCCCTTATTTTTTAGCAAATAGGCAGCAGCCCCTATCACATCCTCTAGGGAACAAAATACTTCATGCCTTGCTATAGTTCTTGCTTCATTTATACTAAGGAGGCCTCCCCCCTCATTCATATAAGGAGGATTGGATGTAATAACATCGAAAGAATCATTATTATAACAATCTTTAACATTCCTTATATCTTGATTGTGTATTTCTACTTTATCCTCTAATCCATTAAATAATACACTTCTTCTTGCCATGTCTACATTTTGAGGTTGGATCTCAATACCAATAAACTTATGACCTTTGGTTTTTGCCTCTAGTAAAATGGGTATAACCCCATTACCCGTTCCCAGATCAAGAACTATTTCCCCTTCTTTTACTTCTGTAAAAGAAGAAAGCAATACTGCATCCATTCCAAAGCAAAAATAATTGGGATTTTGTATGATATGGTATCCATTTAAGTTAAGATCATCTACCCGCTCTCCCTCTTTTAATGTTATATTATTCATTAAGTTCTTCCTCTATTATTATATCATTATCTTCCTTCTTCTTTAGAGAAGGATTAAATTTGATATCTTCTACAGGATATATAGCCACTTCCGTATCTCCTTCTTTTTTAATAACAGCAACCCTTATTAGTTGACGAAGTACATTAACTGATAGTACCGTCCCTTGTCCATCCGGTGTCATTACTTCTTGTCCTATATCGGGAAGTTTTTCATTAATTTCTTTATAGGTTTCCTCTTCATATTTTAAGCAGCACATTAGCCTTCCACATACCCCTGATATCTTAGTAGGGTTTAGGGATAAATTTTGTTCTTTTGCCATCTTTATAGACACCGGCTGGAACTCCGATAAAAAACTGGAACAACATAAGGGCCTTCCACATATCCCTATACTGTTCATCATTTTCGTTTCGTCCCTCACCCCAATTTGCCTAAGCTCAATCCTTGTCCTAAAAATAGATGCTAAATCTTTTACGAGTTCTCTAAAGTCAATTCTACCCTCTGCGGTAAAATAAAACATTATTTTATTATTATCAAAAGTAAATTCTACATCAATCAACTTCATATCTAGATTATGACTTTTTATTTTTTCTTTACATATATCAAAGGCTTCTTTTTCTTTTTTCTTATTTTCTTCTTCTATTTTATCATCTTCTTCAGATGCAATTCTGATAACCTTTTTTAAAGGGTGCAATAATTGTTCCTCGGGGACAGCCTTGTTTGATATGATTACAGTACCATACTCTACTCCCCTTGCTGTTTCCACTATAACATGGCTCCCTTTTTCTATTTCCAGACCTTCCGGATCAAAGTAGTATACTTTACCGGCTCGTTTAAAACGAACTCCAATTATATCAATCATTATCATTCTCCTTTATGCTTAGTAACATTACTTCTAAAGTCAGCTGAAAATTAGCATTTTGACTAAGCTGTCTTTTTGCCTTCTCGATAGCCCTTAGGGATTTATCTATTCTATTATAAGATAAATCTGTACTCATATTCAATAACTCATTCATTTTATCTTTATTTATTATATATGGATTATTTCCCGTTTGTTTAATAAATAAGATATCCCTATACCAAATGTACATTAGGTCTAATAAAAAATTTATTTCTTCTTTATAACTTTCCATTTCTTTTTGTATTTCAAATAAATCTATTAGGTTTTCATTTCGAATTTCCTCTGACCACCTAATTATATTATCCCTAGCATTAGTAAAATAATCCGATTTCATTATTTCTTTTACTTTACCAATGCTCCCGTCAGAAAATGGTATATATAAATCAATTTTCCCATCTTGGACTTGATTATTCGAAATAAAATATTCCTTAATTTCATCAAACCTTAAAGGCTTTAATTTTATAAGGAAACATCTTGATATAATTGTAGGAAGAAATTGTTTAATATTAGTAGAAATAAGAATTATAATTCCATATGGTGGTGGTTCTTCTATGGTCTTTAAAAGGGCATTTTGAGCCTGTATGGTCATCTTATCAGCATTTTCTACAATATATATCTTGTATTTATACTTATATGGTTTTGTTTCTACATCCTTTTGAATATTATCCCTAACTTGGTCTACTCCCAAACTTCTTTTACTTGGGGTTATAAAAAAAACATCGGGATGGTTTAATGAATCAAAAGCCCTACAGGAAGTACATTCATTACAAGGGGTAATCCCCCCCTTAAGACACTGAAGGGTTTTTGCATAGGTAAAAGCAATGGTTTTTTTACCGATACCATCTAGTCCATCAATTATATAGCTATGGGATATTTTCTTGTTTTTAATCCCCTGTTGAAGGCTTTTAATTACTTCTTTATGCCCTACTATTTCTTCAAAGGTATTCATTTAAAAACTCCCGTCTATAGATTATTATAAAATCATCTAAGAAGAACCAACCTTAAATATAACAGTAGTTAATCTTTAAAGTTGGTTCTTTTAAATAATGAATATTATTTATAATAAACTTTTAATATTCTTTGAAAAGTTTGCTTTACGTCATTATATCTAGGAGCAATCCCCTGATTTCATCTACTTTCGATAATATTCTTAAATGATCCTTTTCTTTTGTTATTAACTCTTGAGCCAATTCATCTAAATTTTCATTAACCTTTTTAACTATGCCATAAACCCTATGCCTTCCCCTTTTATCTAGAAAATTTTCCCTTGAAAACTGATGGGATCTAGATACCACTTCATTCATAAACTCGGAAACCATAATTTTATATTTCTTTAGATCCTTAACATCCATATGGTCCGCTAATTTTTTACCTTGGATAGTTATATCATCTATCATTTTTCCTAATTTATGCTGAAGTTCCGATTCATCAATTTTACTTAGAAGAGTAAAGGCAAAATCTTTTTCTCCTACCTTTTCTTTTACTTCTTTTGTGCCTTGTATATTAGGTGTTTGAATTGGCCCTACTTTCATATCCATTGAACTTTCCCCTTTTTAAAACTAGATTTTTTTGAACTTTTCTACATCCAATACGAAAATCGTAGCTCCACCTACGGTTACTTCAATAGGATAAGGAATATAACCTTCCGTAATATTGGTTGGAGGTAAATTGGCGGTAGTTACTTGTCTTCTGCTCTTACATTTTTCTTCTATTATATTCATGACTTCTTGAACTTTTTCATCTTCTATTCCAATAAAAAGAGTGGTATTCCCCGATTTTAAAAACCCTCCCGTACTAGCTAACTTTGTAGCCCCAAATCCTTTTTTACTAAGTTCATCCATCACTCCATGGGCATCATCATCATGAATTATAGCAGTTACTAATTTCATATTACCCCTCCTCTAAAAATTTATTGATTTCTTTTATAATTTGGTTTTTAACTTCCTCTGCCGGTTTTCGTGCATCAATGATCTTTATTCTATCGGGATGGCATTTCAATAGCATCTTGTAACCTTCATATACAAGATTGTGAAAGGATAAATGCTCCCCTTCCAACCTATCTGGAGATTTCTGATTTAATTTTCTATCCATAGCCTTCTTAGGTTCTATATCGAAAAAGAAAGTTATATCTGGTATTATTCCCTGTAAGGCAAATTTATTAATTGATTCTATTAATTCTACCCCTAGCCCTCTAGCATAACCTTGGTAAGCAACACTAGAATCTACAAATCGGTCACTAATTACAACTTTTCCATCTTCTAAAGCTGGTTTTATCTTTTCTTCCACATGCTGTGCCCTTGATGCTGCATAAAGAAGAGCCTCGGTCATATTGGATAGTTTTTTATTATTTGTATCTAAAATAATATTTCTGATTTGTTCACTAATATCTGTTCCTCCAGGCTCTCTTGTAATGATAACTTCATAACCCCTACTTAAGAAATACTTTTTTATTTCCCCTATCTGAGTTGATTTTCCCGAACCGTCAGGTCCTTCCATAGTAATAAATAAACCTTTCATTAATTCACCCCGTAATAATATCTATGGTCTTTTTATTTGTTCTCTTCTTAATTTGTTCTATATGTGTCTTTGTAATTTCTTCCCCTGGAGACAATAAAGGAATGCCTGGAGGATAAAAAACCACAAATTCTCCTGATACTTCTCCAATAGATTCTACTAATTTTATGGACTTTTTAGGTGCATAGAAAGCTTTCCTTGGAGAAATTATAATATTGGAATTAGGATATGTTGTATTAATTATATCGGATTTTTCCTTCCCTAACATTAATTTCTCATCAATATTCATCATTGCATTTATAAGTAAGTTAAACCCCTCTAAGGTATCTGATATGGTAGAAATACCAACAAGGTGGATTTCACTAGATAATTCTACTTGAATTTTATATTGGTCCCTTAGAATGCCGTCAACTTCTATACCTGATTTATTACTTCTTCCAGTATAAAAAACTAATCTTGAAATGTCAATTTTATGGATATCATACTGATTATTTAACTCTTCCCCCAAAAGACCTATGTTATTTAGGCTCATTAAATTCTCTCTTAATGTAAGTATATTATCTATATATCTTTTAAAAAAGCTTTCAGCTTTATCTTCTAGATTTTTTCTAAGCAAATCCATTGTACCCATAAAAATATAAGAAGGGCTACTAGTTTGAATCATTCTTATTATTTGTCTTATTCTCTCTCCCTTAGCTCTATTTCCTTTAAAATGGATAAGAGCACTTTGGGTAAGAGCAGGTAAAGTCTTATGAAGACTTTGAATTACAATATCGGCCTCACTATTTAGGGCGGTATCGGGAAAACTTGAGTGAAATTTAAAATGAGCGCCATGGGCCTCATCCACAATCAGTATCTTTCCATACTTATGGGATATATCAGCAATTTTTTTAATATCAGAAGTAAATCCCTCATATGTAGGACTAGTAATAAAAATGGCTTTAATCCTGGGATAGAGCTTTATGGTTTTTTCTACTTCCTCAGGTGATATTCCTCCCAATAATCCATAGGGCTTTATAATCCTAGGATTAATATATCTAGGGATAACATCCCCTAAAATCATCCCATGATAAGTAGAATGATGACTATTTCGTGCTATAATCATTTCATCCCCTGGATTACACACTCCTAATATTGAGGCTATAACCCCTGTTGTAGAACCATTGACTAAAAATAAGGTTTCATCTGCTCCAAAGGTTTTAGCCATTAGGTTTTGAGCTTCCTTTATTATTCCTTGGGCTTCATATAGATTATCCATGCCCTTAACTTCTGTGACATCTAATAAAGTTAAAAAAGGATTATCTAGGCCTCTTCCTAATTTATGGCCAGGCATATGAAAAGGATAAACCTCTTTATTATATTCTATTAACTTTTGGTACAAAGGTGCTTTATTCATAAAATCAATCCTATAAGTTATTTCTAGTTTTATATTTACAGTATACCAAATTTCCCGTTATTTTAAAACAAAAAAGGTCATAGAATATTCTATGACCTTTGATGAGCTACCCGGGACTCGAACCCGGGACACCTGGATTAAAAGTCCAGTGCTCTACCGACTGAGCTAGTAGCCCCCGTAAATTATGTAAAAATGGTGCCCAGAGCCGGAATCGAACCAGCGACACGAGGATTTTCAGTCCTCTGCTCTACCGACTGAGCTATCTGGGCTTAATTGCGGAGGCCGGATTTGAACCAACGACCTTCGGGTTATGAGCCCGACGAGCTACCAGACTGCTCCACTCCGCGATATTATAAAATGGTGGAGGGAGAAGGATTCGAACCTTCGAAGTCGCTGACAACAGATTTACAGTCTGCCCCCTTTGGCCACTCGGGAACCCCTCCACATAAAGCCGACGATCGGACTCGAACCGATAACCTGCTGATTACAAGTCAGCTGCTCTGCCAATTGAGCCACGTCGGCATATTCTTTTACTATATTGACTATTCAAATGCATCCCTTACTGACGCAGTAGCTGCTCTTCCTCTCTGCCTCATGCTGAGGCAT
>JGI24707J26582_10000200_pt1 | contig 43899 bp, 36 predicted proteins | sample BioPla1DNA1_FD_26582 | JGI IMG/M metagenome (IMG submission 26582)
CAATTATTAAAGTAAATTAGACCCCTATTTCAATTTTGGTCTAATTTAGTCTCGGAAATCAGGGAGTCTAATTTAATATCAAAAACTTTTATTGAAATTTATAATTGTAAAACTAAATTAGACCCCTTTTTGATCTAAATTCTAATTTAGTCTTACAAACTTAGGAGTCTAATTTAACTTTACAAAGGTAAGCGCATAATCTAAGGGCGCATGGCAGATTAACCAACACTATGAGATAATACTCCTCAAGAGTCTTTAGACTTTATCGACTTTTTCAACTTAGTCTCAAAAGTCTATACTTGAAGAGGAGGCTATCCCCAATTTGTTAATAGAATATCTCCGTTCTTAAGAAATTTTCATCTTCTGCGAAAAACCTATAAAAAACCTCTTGACTCTCACGGTACGTTATAGTTTATAGTAACTATTGAAGGGGTGATACAACATGAAAGTAAAAGAAGTTGCTGATTTAGTAGGTATTAGTGTGCGCACACTACATCATTATGATGAGATTGGTTTATTAATCCCAGATGATACCACTGGGTCAGGTTATCGAGTATATTCTGACGAGAATCTCGAGACACTGCAACAGATTTTATTTTTTAGAGAGCTTGGCTTCCCTTTGAAAAAGATTAAGGAAATTATTCATAACCCATCTTTTGATCGGCAAGAAGCGCTAGAAATACAGCATAAAATGCTTCTTGAGAAGAAAAACCGACTCAACAAGATGATTAGGACCCTCGAAAAAACCATTCAGTATTCGAAAGGAGAGATTAAAATGTCAAATAAAGAGAAATTTGAAGGATTTGATTTTAGCCAAAACCCATATGAACAAGAAGCTAGGGAAAAATGGGGTGACAAAGCTGTCGATGAAGCAAATGAAAAAGTAAAAAGCATGAGCGACTTTGAGCAGCAAAAGTTCAACGAAATCTATCGTAAACTTGCTACACTTCGTCATCTTCCAGCTGATTCTAAAGAAGCTCAAGAAGGAATTAAAGAGTGGTATTTGTTTCTAAATAAAATCGGTAACTACTCTCCTGAAGCTTTCAAAGGATTAGGGCAAATGTATGTAAATGATGAACGTTTTACTAAGAATATTGATAGATTTGGCGAAGGCTTGTCAAAATTCATGTGCGAAGCCATGTCAATCTATGCAGACAATCAAAAGTAGAGTAGCTAAAAACAGGACAAATCTCATTCTTTTCTATGTCTTATCAACATTCCCCCTCGCCAGTTTCAATTGACGAGGGGGAGTTGCTTTCCTGCAAACTGTTTGGGCAGCTGTGATCACTAATGCATTGTGGTAACTAATGCATAATTTCACCCTTAGATTTATCTTTCCATATACTGCGTTTGGTCTTATTTATGAAAGAAATAAAAATTATGATTATTCAAGTATGTCCATAACAACTTTTACCGGATAGGTATAAATAGGCTTGTTCTCTACAATGAAGTAGCTGTCGCTTCCTAAAATCGACAAAGTGACTGGCTCTTGTGTGGAAAGTATGAATCCTTGTTCAATGTCTTCTAATATTTCACCCGGTTCTACAGCTATTACAAGTTTTTTCTTATCCTTTACATAATCTAAATTAGGTTTCAAAACTTCACCATTTTGAGAAGCCGTTATGGTAAAGTTATCGAAAGTAGTATCTGCATTCTTGCCTTCGTTTTTCCAAGAATAATTTACAATTAGAATTTTATTGCCTTTGTCTTCTATAATTCTTCCACCATTTATCATAATAAAATTCGTGGAATCTATCTGAAAAAGTTTTCCAACTTCGGATGTGTGCTCAGGAGTAAAAGTTTCGAATTCCTTCGCTTGCCCCGAACATCCCACCAAGATGATATGTAAACAAACTAATAGGATGATTAATTTCAACAATTTATTCTTCATATTATTCACCCGTCACATTTTCTTGGGAGTCTTCTTCCTTAAGATCGTCAAATCCAAATACCCATGTTAAAATAAATGCCAGAACAAAAGCAACCAAAGCACTAACTATTGCAAAAATTAAATTTGCCATTCCGGCCTCGGCAGACACATAGCTAATTAAAGATAGAAGCCCTGGAGTAACCATGGAATAAGCTTTGATTTGAGTAATTCCAGCTATAAAACCCGCAACTCCTCCACCAATCATAGAATAGATCAAAGGTTTTTTCAGTGGTACTGCAACCCCATACAGAGCCGATTGAGAAATCCCAAAAACAGCAGTGATTCCAGCTGAGGTAGCAACTCCCTTATAATTTACTCTTTTTGTCTTAATTGCTACTGCAAAACATGCTCCTGCCAAGGCTATATTTGAAGCCAAATTTCCTGGCAACATAACTGTATCATATCCTAATTGTGCAAGATTTTGAGCTACTATTGGAATTATCGAATAGTGGGCTCCCGTCATAACTAAAAGAGGAGTAAAAGCTCCCATTAATGTTGGTACTAACCAGGCTGATCTTTCGTTTAGGAAAGTAATGAGCGTGTTGATAAGATTTCCTATCCACGTCCCAATCGGCCCAATAATTATTAGACCTGCAATCCCTGTAATAAACATTGTTACTAAGGGGACTAATATGGTCTTTAAGATTTTAGGACTGTGCTTTTCAACAAAAGGTTCTACTTTAGATTGAAATAACACTATTAAGATGATTGGTAAAACGCTGGATGGATATCTGCTGTAAGTGACAGGTATCTTCCCAAACANTGTCAAACTCCAGCCAACATTCTTTGCCCATTCAAATAATTTCGTAACTTCAGGATACAATAGAAAGCCCGCTGTGGCTGCAGCCATAAATGGTGATGCTCCGAAAACCTTAGCACTTGTAAAAGCCAAATATATTGGCAAGAAATAAAATACAGCGTCACCTAATGCATTTAGAAAAATATAGGATGAAGAGACTTTTTCTATTACTCCAGTCATAAGAAGGATATCTCGTAGCGCTTGTAATAGTCCGCCACCAATCATTATCGGCAGGATGGGCTTGAAAATCTGACCTAGAGTATCAAAAAATTTGGATATAAAACTTTTGTTTTCAGTAGCTTTAGTCATAATATATTCCTTTCTGACCCATGGTAATAGGTTGCATCATGTAAGTTCATAACTTGTAAACCCGCTCGCCGCGTCTTCATGTTTTTAAGCATACAGCTCATCATGCAAGTTCATAACCCGGTTGACTCGCCCCTTGGCTTCATCATTAGCAATTGTGTATCTTGCATAATCTGCATTCATAACTCATGGTTAATAAGTTAGACCGAAACCGAGCTTATATTCATTACCCATCTCATCTTTATAAGCATAATGCATTCCTTCTGGCATATATAAGTCTTTGTCATAGCCTGGTACATCATTTCTGGAGACACATTCACCCTGTTGGTCCACAGCAATTACTTCTGCGCTAGCAGGCAATGTAATGGGCAGAACTCCTGAAGGAGAAACTTTGCCGGAAAACACATCGAATTGTGCTTTAATTAAAGTCTCAAAGTGAGCTACGAGTCCATCTACTTTAGGCTCGATAGAATCGAACAACCAAGGCATAACAGTATTAACGCTTACCACAAACTTGCCTCCATGCTTGTGACATAGTCTTTCGATTTCAAATAACCTATCAATATTAGAAATCGTAGTTTCTTGATACTCTGATCCATCAACAGCTGTATTGGTCTTGTTCTCACATAAAGCCAATTCCAAAAGCCCAGGAGTTGCAGAAAAGTAATTCCCGGATTTAGGATACATAAATACCAAAGCTACATCGGCATCTTCAATTTGATCTGCTAAATTTATACCATAATAATTTCTAAGAATTTCTTTAGCATCATTTTCATAATGCTTAGCCATTTTTGCATCTTTGTGGAGGCATTCTATATATACTTTTGCATTTTTCTTAAATGGAAAGACATTTTTATTCTTTAAGATTACTACAGACTTTTGATGAGCTTCATAAGCTTTGTTCCAGCTGGCTTTATCTGAAACAACTGCCTTCGCCACCTCTGGATCAACATAAGTTTTAGAATCAAATAGACCTAAATCAAACATTTCTACTAATAGCCTAATATTAGCTTCATCAATTCTCTCTTCTGAAATTGAGCCATTTTCAACTGCCTTTTTAATCCAATGAACTTCATTAGTATCGGCAATAATATCTACACCTGCGTTTATAGCCTTAGCTGCTTTGTCATCTTTAGCTAAATTTTCAACGCCCCAATCCATATTGTCAATAATACCGGAATCGCTATTAATATAGCCTTTAAAGCCCATCTTTTTTCTCAAGATATCATCAATAAAGTATTTGTTAAAAGCAAAACCCACATCTTCGAAAGGTATTTTTTCGCCATTATATTCTTGAACAGCGCTTTTTNCTTTTGAAGGAATTGAATAGTACGGCATAATTGAGCTGGTTTTATAATCAACAGCTACTTTGAAAGGTGGTAAATGATATTTTTCTAAAGAACCTGGAGTTTTATATACGTTGAACTTCCCTTCTTTATAGTGGGGATCAAATCCATTTTCTCTGGCTCCCCCTCCAGGGAAGTGCTTCATAGTTAATGCGACAGAATTTTCACCCAATTCTTCACCTTGGAAACCCAATATGAGTCTTTTAGCTACGTCACAAATTAGCTCAGTACTTTCTCCGAAAGTTCCATAAGTCCTTTGCCACCTGGGATCTGTTGCTATATCAAGCATGTACATATAGCCCTTTCGAATCCCCGACGCAGCCCATTCCTTTCTGGCGTATTGAGCAAAGTCGGAGATTATTTGTGCGTCCCCACCATTCTTTATGTCTCCTAAGGCAGCTGNAGCTAAGCCTAAAGTTCCAGGCCAAGTAGAGAAGACCCCTACTGCATCGTTCATTCCAAAAGTTCTCTCAGCATTTTCATTTCTTGAATTAGATGCTATTAATACAGGAATTCCCAATCTGGTGCTCTCTGCCACTTCATTCATGGCATTGATCCACTTCGCAATATCAACTTCACTAATATTTTCTCTTAAGATAAAGCGCCTCATATGGAGCTCTTTGATGGTTATTGTATTTCCGTATTCTTTTTGATCGATGAATATACTGGACTTACTTTCCTTATATTCATCATTTAGTATTCCATCAGGACTATTTTGGGACTTGTCTTGTAACGACTTCCCGGTATTCTGGGTAGTAATCATCATCATTCCGACTTTCTCGTCGAGATTCATTTTGCTAACTAAATCCTTCGCTCTCTCTATAGAAGGTAGTCTCCAATCTTCATATGGATCAAGCTTTCCGTTTCCATTCAAGTCCTTAAATTTCAAACCATCTACTTCGATTAAGTTCTTAGACCTTACTTCTAATTTAATCTGCTCCATTGTTTTCCCTCTCTTCTCTATATCGTATAATATAAATATTCACAGCAAAATAAATACCTAAACATTTTTTAGCAAAATAAAGCATATAAAGAATAATAGAGCTAAAACCTTCTGTTTTATCAGTTTTTCGTTAACCTTACTATTGGAAAAAGAAATAGCCCCATATGGGGCGGTTTATTCGAAAAGTATTTACTCGCACATTCATATAACGTTTTGGTACATAGGATATATTGCTTTACTTTATGAGATACTATCCTTGTTTTCAGGAAAGCAAACTTGGCTTATTATGTAATTTAATTTATGCTGTGCTATGTCAAATTTAATGGTATAATTAGTCTTACTAAAACGCAAATGGAGATACATATGAATTTATTACAATTTGATAGATTTGACATGCTAAAAAAGCCTATAAGACAGCGTCATTTTTTAAGACCAATCACATGGTTAATAAGCTACCCTGCTGTTTGGGCTCATCGCAGCAAAATAACGAAAATAGGAATGCAGGGATTAAAGCCCCCATATTTGTTATTGTGTAATCATAATTCCTTTTTTGATTTCAAAGTTATGACTGCAGCCTTATTTCCACATCGTGCAAATTATTTAGTAGCGATAGATGGATTCATAGGTAGAGAATGGCTTATGAGAAATGTAGGATGTATATGTAAACGCAAATTTACAAGTGACACAGTAATGGTTCGGCATATGAAAAGAGTTGCTGAAAATGGTGATGTAGTCGTATTGTATCCTGAAGCGCGGTATTCTCTTTGTGGAACTAATGCAGTTCTCCCTGAATCACTGGGGAAATTAGCCAAACTACTAAAAATACCTGTTGTAACACTAATAATGCATGGGCATCATGTAAATTCGCCTTTCTGGAATATAAAAAATAGAAAGGTTAAGCATACTGAGGCAGTATTGACTCAATTAGTAACAAAAGATGAAATCGAAAAATTAGACTATAAAGAGATTAATGCAAGAATTGATACAATTTTTAAATATGACGATTTTGCATGGCAAAAAGATAGAAATGTACGTATAAGTTATCATGACAGAGCAAAAGGACTTCATAAGGTGCTTTATCAGTGTCCTAACTGCCATACAGAGTATCGTATGGCATCCGAAGGAAGCAAACTTTGGTGTAACAGCTGTAATAAGCAGTGGGAAATGTCCGAGTATGGAGAGCTATCTGCTTTGAATGGCAAAACGGAGTTTACTCATATCCCCGACTGGTATGAATGGGAAAGATCGCAGGTACGTAACGAAATAGAAAGAGGAGCGTACAGGTTTGAATCCGATGTCACTGTTGATTCTCTGCCTAACGCCAAAGGGTTTATAAATTTGGGAAAGGGAAAGCTTATCCATGATATAAACGGATTTTTATTAGAGGGCGAATACGAAGGAACTCCTTATTCCGTATCAATAAACTCTAAAGCGCTATACTCTTGTCATATTGAGTACAACTATCTTGGAAATCGGGGAGATTGTGTAGATCTTAATACCCTAACCGACACTTACTATGTTTTTCCAAAAGGCGAAGACTTTTCTGTGACCAAAATTGCACTCGCTACTGAGGAAATATATAATTTATTGCGTTCAGGTTACAACATTAATCCCCACAAAACAGAACAGTTAGGTTAATTGCACTATAAATAAAAAAATAGACCTTACTACCATGGGAGTTTAGGAGTAAGGTCTTTTTTAATTGTGTGGGAATACTTCTCATTACTTTCTACATTTTATATCTAATTCTTTTATTAAAGAAAGCAATTCTTCAGGCTTATGCACTATATAATCTGGTACTTGTTCCGGCGATTCTGGAATCATATTATAGCGAGGCGACCAGTCCAATAAAATGGAGGTAATACCAAACATATTTGCTCCTGCTATGTCTTTTTTTACATTGTTGCCAATCATAACAATTCTTTTTTTGTCGTCATCTGTCAGATTGTTTTTTTGCATAGCATCTTCAAACATAATTCTTGCAGGTTTTTGCTTACCTACTATTTCAGAAATTGTCCAAGTTTTAAAGCAGTATTTTAGTTCATGTTGACTATATACATTTTCAAAAGACTGAGCTTCACCATCAGCCACCAACGCTATAGTATAGCCTTGGTCATAAAGTGCTTTAAGGGTCTCTATCGCACCCGGTATTGTTTTTGCCGAAACAACTATTCCGTCTTCGTTACGAATCTCAGTTGATTCATCAATTATTGTGTCTCCACTGTCCGTAAAAATAATTAACTTTGGTTTTTGCTCATTATTCATCATATGAAAATCCCCTTAAATCTAATTCTTCTGCTCGATGGCACGCAACTTCCCGTCCTTGTCTTATTTCACAGTACTCGGGTGATACTTCCTTACATTTATCTAAGAAATAACTGCATCTTTCATGAAAATAGCAGCCACTTGGAGGGTTCGCTGGGTTTGGTATCTCACCTTTAAGTGGAATCCTATCCATTTTTACCGTTGGGTCCGCCACAGGAACGGACGACAATAAAGCTTCGGTATAAGGGTGCATTGGCTTTGAAAATAGAGCCTCTGTTTCAGCAAACTCCACCATTTTTCCTAAATACATTACACCTACTCTGTCTGAAATATGCTCCACAACAGATAAATCATGGCTTATAAAAATATATGTCAGCCCCATATCCTTTTGCAAATCTTTCAGCAGATTTATAACCTGTGCCTGAATAGACACATCAAGAGCTGACACTGGTTCATCACAGACTATTAGCCTTGGATGTGTTACCAAAGCGCGTGCAATACCAATTCTTTGACGTTGACCACCAGAAAATGCATGTGGATATCTTTTTAAATAGCTTGTATTTAAGCCAACTTTAGCTGCAATTTCAATAGCCTTGTATTCCATTTCATCCTTTGACATATCAGGGAAATTGGCCTCTAACGGCTCTTTAATAATATCTAACACTGACATTCGTGGATCCAAGGATGAATATGGATCTTGAAAAATCATTTGTATATCCTTACGCAATTCTTTTAATTTATTTCTATCAATATTTAAAAAATCGTAAGTTTCTCCATCCTCGGCTGTGTAAAGTACAGAGCCACTCGTTGCAGGTATACCCCTTACAATACACCTTCCAAGCGTTGTTTTACCACATCCGGATTCACCAACAATACCAATTGTTTCGCCCTGAACAATGTTAAAACTCACGTCTGTTACAGCTTTAACTGAAATTTTTTTGGAGGTAAATACCTTATGCAAATTTTTTACTTGAAGTATATAATCACTCAATGCTACTACCCCCCTTTATTGTTCTTGAAACAGCATGGCAACTGACAGTGTGATTGGACTCGATAGCTAAAACTTCTGGTTCTTTTACATTGCATACCCCTTCTATGCGGTCTTTACACCTGTCATAAAAGCTACAGCCCGAAGGTAAATTCATGGCTAAAGGAACAGTCCCCTCTATAGAGAACAATCTTTCTTGCTTCTTTGTGCCAATCTTATGTACTGAGCCAAGTAAACCCTTTGTGTAAGGATGTTTTGGGTCATGATATATTTGTTCCACAGAACCTGTCTCAATAATTTTTCCTAAATACATAACNGCCACTCGATCACACATTTTAGCAACTGTACCAAGGTCATGAGTGACAAAAAGCACCGACATCTGTAAATCCTTTTGGAGTTCCTTAATTAATTCTAAAATTTGCGCCTGAATAGTTACATCAAGCGCTGTAGTTGGCTCATCAGCTATTAATAGTTTTGGCTTACATACAAGAGCCATAGCTATAAGTGCGCGCTGAAGCATGCCTCCAGAAAACTCATGTGGATATTGGTCATAACGTTTCTCAGCATTTGCAATACCCACCTTTTTCATCATATCAAGTGAAATTGCTTTTGCTTTCTTTTTATCCTTTGTTATATGTAACCTTGTAGATTCATTTATTTGATTTCCAATGGTGTACATTGGCGAAAAACAAACCATGGGCTCTTGAAAAATCATTGATATCTGTTTTCCACGAACATCTCGTATTTGTTCTCCTTTAGGTGGAAGCTTCAATAAATCGACCTCACCTTCGGCATCAGTATCAAAGAAGATCTCCCCTTCAGTAGAACACTTTTTATCATTGATCCCTAATATGGCTTTACAGGTAAGTGACTTTCCACAACCCGACTCTCCAACAAGACCAAGAGTTTCGCCTTTGTCTATGCTAAAAGATACACCGCGTACTGCGGTTAATGTACCTTCATCAAGAGCAATATTAATCTTTAGATTCTTAACACTAATAATAGTTTCTTTTCCGTCCATGACGTCCTCCAGTTCCTATTTATATGGATCAGCTGCATCGCGTAGGCCATCACCAATAAAGTTAAATGCTAATACTGTAAGAATAACTGCGAACAATGGTATGAGCCTCCAGGGATATGTAGCTATGCTGGTAATCTCCTGTGCTTCCTGTAACAATACTCCCCAGCTTGTAGCTGGAGAACGTATTCCAAGTCCCAAAAAACTCATAGAAGTTTCGCCAATTATCATACCAGGAATACCTAACGTTAAACTGACAATGAGGTAACTCATAAATCCGGGAACGAGATGCTTGGTTATAATCTTGAAATTACTGACCCCGGAAATCTTCGCAGCCATAACATAATCTTCTTTTCTTAAAGAAATGAATTTACCTCGCACAATCCTAGCTAAACCAGTCCATGAAATAAAGGACACAATAATTGTAATATATAAATACATTCTAACAACGGGAATATCGGGAGGTATGGAAGCTGAAAGAGCCATCCACAAAGGGATTGAAGGAATTGATGATAAAACTTCAATAATCCTTTGTATTGCGGTGTCAATCACTCCACCAAAATATCCTGAAATACCACCAATGATAATTCCTAGCACAAAGCTAATAATTGTTCCTGCAAATGGTACTGTTAATGATACCTGGCTTCCTAAAATCATTCTGGAAAACAAATCCCTCCCCATAGAATCTGCCCCCATTAGTAGTATTGCTCCACCTTCTTCTACCCCGAATAAATGAAGGTCGGACTTAAACAAACCTAAAAACTTGTATTCACAACCATGTGTAAACCATTGAATCTTATAAATTTCATCCATATTTTCAGANTATACTTTTCGTTTTGTTACTGGATCTCTTTCCATATCAATGCCATAGACAAATGGTCCTATGTACTTACCTTCATGATACATATGTATCTTTGTGGGTGGAGCATTCATAATTTTAGAATTATATGCAACAAGATCCGATGGTGCAATGAAGTTTCCAAATAATGCGACAAAATATAATATCCCTAGAACCCATAGGCTTACCATTGCCAGTTTATGTTTTTTGAACTTTCTTCCCATTAATGTCCATTGAGAAGCAAGATAGTATTCATCATCCTTATTCTTTTTATTTTTTCTTTTATGTAAAACCATCTTAGTAACTCCTCTCTGCGTAACGTATTCTGGGATCAAGCCATGCCAAAGCTATATCGGATAGTAAAGTTCCAAGAACCACCAGAAAACCTTGAGTAAGAAGAATGGTTCCTGCTAAATACATATCCTGGTTTTTCAAAGCTTCATACAAAACCGGACCCAAAATTGCCATGTTCATAACAATGGCAGATATAGTAGAACCTGAAAATAGTGATGAAAGAGAGCCTGCAAGCCCGCTAACAACTGGATTCATTGCAGCTCTAAGACAGTATTTATATGTAATAACTCTTTCGCTTACTCCTTTAGCACGTGCTGTTAATACATACTGTTGTGTTACTTCATCAAGCATTTGTGCTCTAACTGTACGTATTATGCCACAGGTGTTACCAGTACCTATAACAACAATTGGAATAATTAAATGCTTTAGAAATCCTCCAAGATTTGAAAAGTTCAATCCTTCTCTTAGAATATCCTCAGAAAATAGACCGATTAGAGGATCTCCCGTTAAGGTGAATGAGGCAAACATTAAAATAATTGCCAAGAGAAAGTTTGGAGTCCCAACTCCAAGAAAACCTATTGTCGTAAAAACAAAGTCACCCACTGAGTATTGATTAAGTGCACTATATATTCCGATGGGAATCGAAACAAAATAAGAAAATAGCATAATAATTAGCGTGATAGCAACAGTGAGTGGCAACCTGTCCATGATAACACTCCATACAGGTCTGTTATATGAAAAAGAATATCCAAAATCACCTTCGGTGATTATTTTCTTCATCCATTTACCATATTGATAATACCATGGCATATCTAATCCATATTGCTCACGTAAATTATCAATATCTTCACTGGTAAATACTTCACCCTCAGCAGACATCCTTGAAACATAGCTTGTTACATAGTCTCCAGGTGGCAGTTGAATAATGAAAAATACAGCTATTGATAGTAACAACACCGTTGGAACAAACATCAACACCCTTTTAAATACATAATTTCCCATGTCTGCACATCCGTCCTATCTTTAATTGTCGGTCGGAAACTTAAAGCTTCCGACCGAATTAATTATACTTCTATATATATCAAGCTGTTTGCGATGTTTCATATTTCGGTCGGGCTATACAATATCAGGTTACATCGCACAAATCCCCATATTATAGTATCGGGAATAATAAACTTTTCTTACACTAAAATACCTGTTAACTATTGTGCAAAATACAAGCACTGGTAGTGAGCTATACCGAAATCTCTGAACTCGTCACAGAATATTGAGTTTTCAGGGAAATTCCTAATGTTCTTATCTTTTGCAATTAGCACTGGCAAGCTTTCCATATAGCCTATAACCCAAATATTATCTTCATGAAGTCTTAACATTTTTAGTGCTATTTCTTCTTGCTCTTTAGCGTTCATTGCACCTTTTAGCTCATCGTATAATTCGCATAGCTTCTTCAGATCTCCTGTAGGTTCTACCCCTTCAGCACCCTTGGAAGCATACCAGTTACCAACTGCACCATACCATGGTGTATAGTTTCTTACAGGAACAAGTGTATCTGGTCTTAAAATTATACTTACACTTGTAGCAGATGAAACTGGTGCAAGAACTGCTTCATGATCATTACTTGTTGTCATATTGTCAAGCACTGAGCGGTCGACTGGTTTATATGTAGTCTGAATACCAACATCATTATAATACTTCATTAAAATCTCTGCAGAAGAATCTGCGCCCGAATCGGTAAATGTCTGCAAGTTAAGAACAAAATCTGTTCCATCCTTGAAATCATAATATCCATCAGAACCCTTCACTAAACCGCAGGATTCAAGTAGCTCTTTAGCTTTCTCAGGGTTATATTCAGTCCATTTTGTTGCCCATTCTTCACTGTAACCCATAGCACCTTTTGATGGAGCAGCTTGCCTACCATCAGCAAAGCCGTCAGAAATCAACGCTGCATACTCCTCGCGATCAACTGCTATAGAAAGAGCTTGTCTGAAATCTGGATTTTGGAATAGCTCTCTTTTTTTCAAATCCTTAACTGTCTGATTTAAATGAAGCTGTGATACAAGATCAGCCCAGGAAACACTTGACCATTCAACAAACTCATATCCACCCTTATCCATATTTGCAGTTAGTACATCATAATCAGTATAAGAAACAGCGAAGATGTTCACTGTGCCATCTAAAATCTTAAGTAAAGTTTGCTGAGGATCTGAAACTCTCAAGAAACGAAGTTCATTAATATATGGAAGTTGTTGTCCTTTTTCATCAACTTTCCAATAATATGGGTTTCTTCTCATTACAAAGTATTCGCCATCACAATCATTGTGTTCTACATCTTCAAATACAACCCATGGGCGTAGTGTCGGTCTTCCAGGAACATTCCAATAATAATATCCTGTTTCTTTACCCATAGCTACAGCGTCTGAATATCCCATTTCTTTAGCCTTTGCATTTGCTGCTTCTTCACCTATAAACTTGGGAAGTATTTCTTTATACCAGTGAGCTGGTGCAAAACACCACTTTCCATTGATTGCCAGGTTCTCTAAAAATGTAGGTTTAGAATACTCGAAAGTAACAGTGAATGTGTAGTCATCAACTTTTTCAAATTTTGCAATTGAATCATTACCGTCTGGATCTGTTACTTTAAAACAATCCCAAAGACTCTTACCAAATGTTTCTTCAACGCACATCTCATAATAGAAGAATATTACATCGTCTGCTGTAAAGGGTTCACCGTCGGACCACTTCATACCTTCTCTTAAGTAAATGGTATAGACTGTAGCATCATCATTGACATCATAGCCTTTTGCTACGTTGGGCTCAACTGTACCATCGGTCTTAAATCTAAAAAGAGCCTCTTCTGTGATTTTTCCATAGTACCATTGAGAGCTTTTACCATTGAAAGTGAAGTTGAGTTCACCGCCGTAATTACCTGTACTTTCCATGTATTCCACCATAACATCATCAGCAGCTGGTAAACGTTTCTCCAATTCAGGTAATTTACCCGCCTCCACTAGTGCCTTAAACTCTTCTGGTTCAGTAAACTGTGATTTACTCCCGGTTTTACTGTCTGGTATTGCTGTGGGCTTAGGAGCTGCTGTTGCCTCAGGCGCTTTAGTAGGCTCTTGAGCTTTTTTAGTAGGTTCTGGTACTGTACCTGTACCTGCTGTTCCACCACATCCTGCAAGTAATCCCAGTGTAATAGTTACAATCATAAGTAACACTAATACTCGGCTTCTCATGAAATAACCCCTCCTCAATCTTTTAATATAATATGTTAATATTCATATTATTTTAGTTTACAATTATCGGTGGCTTAAGGTTTATTNTTCGTACTAGTTGAATCTTTAAGAACTTCTATTAAAAACAAAATCGCAATTGCCTGCCCATAAGGCATCTTCTTTATTTCAATATCCTTATAGTGTTGTATGCTATCTCTACCCATAGGAGTTCCGTAAGACACCTGGTTCACATAACCATCTTCATCTATACAATCTAGTATAGGCTCAATAGCTCTATATGCACACTTTTTATATTTAGGGTCAATTATCCCAATATCTACTGCTTTTAAAATTCCATAACCAAAGCCGCAAGTTGCGCTTGCTTCAAGATACGATTCAGCATCATCTATAATAGTATGCCACATTCCACTTGAGTCTTGGTACTTTTCTAAAGCATCAACCTGTCGTTTCAATGATTGCCCTAAGTATTCTTTGATTGCTTCTTCACATTCTACAATTGATAAAAACTCAGGTATTGCAATGGTTATCCAGCAATTTCCCCGTCCCCATAATGCTTCAGTAAAGTTGTGGTTACCATTGAACGTCCAACCGTGGTACCATAATCCACTTTTTCTTTCGGTCAGATACTTAGAATGGACTAGGAACTGATACTTTGCAGCTTCCACCCATTTCTTGCAATCAAGAACCATTCCCATTTTCGCAAGAAATAAAGCAGCCATAAACAGAGTATCAACCCAGAGCTCGTTCTCATTTAAAGTATCCGATGTCAAATGTTGAAAACCTAATTCTTCGGTCTTCGGAAGTTTCTCAACCAGCCAATTTGCCCATTCAATACATATCTCTTTATACTTATTATCTTTTGTATGCTCATACAAATATGCCATTGTTAACATTGGTGCTGTGGTATTTATATTTTTTGATGGCAAACCTATTTTAAATTGCTGGTCGTAATAATTAGTAATAATGTCAAAATATCTTTTATCATTTGTGTTCTCATATAGTTTCCAAAACCCTAATAATGCAACCCCTTGAGGCCACTCCCAATAGCGATAACGGTTAATATCATCATCATTTAAGTTGTTAGTTACCATGTTCTTTAGAAATATATCATCATCTTCATACAAAGAATCTTTGGTTGTTCTTATAACTTTAGCTAATTTCGACTCAACAATCTCTATTGTTTTTGCATCTGCTGTTTCTGATTTCAATTGCTTTTTCCCTTTAAATCGCATTTTAGCTTACCTTTCCTTTACATAATAGCAAAATAAGCAACAAGTATAACAACTGAATAAACAGACACCAAAGAAATTATTTTTTCAGTGTTAATTATGTTTATTGTCGTTAAATTTCATATTTTTTTATTCTTAACAACGGATTAATTTGTTATATATAACAACTACCACTTACAATTTATCAGCTTAATGGCTTATTTTTCTATGCAGAATTTGCTTTTGTCCCTAATAAAACATTGCATATTTTGCTATCTCGTGATATGTTAAATAATAACGAGGTATCATAACTACATTTGAATAGGTGCATATTATGTTAATTAATAATAAGTTGATATATGAAAAAGAATATCTAGTTACCATAGGAAAACCCACCGATAGTTGTTATTATTTCTTTGACTATGATGAACGATATTATGACATTAATATGGAATTTCAGCATTTTCATAATTTTTATGAAATACATATTTTGCTTGATGATTACGCTGCTCATATAATAGAGGGTAATTTATATAGAATAGGCTTTTTAGATTTTGTATGTCTAAAGCCTTATTCTTTACATAAATCTGAATACCCAGATGGCCCTGCAAAAAAAAGACTCATAATCCAATTCAATGTACCGGACTTTCCAGCAACTCTTCAAGGTGAAATCCTTGAACTACTAAGCCTATTTGAAGCACCATTACCCATTTACCGTTTTGAGCAAAACCATCAGGATTTAATAATTGATAAACTAAATGAAATTTACACAATATCGAAAATAGACAGTCCAATAAATATACTTTCTATCCACAGTAAATTTTACGACCTTTTATGCACAATATACAACCTTAGAGACAAGAACACTTATCAATCCGAGTCCCTAAACGCTACCACCGCAAAAATATACTCGATAGCATCTTATATACATAATCATTTTAATGAGGAATTGACACTTGATGTGCTTGCTCAACATTTTTATATAAGTAAATATTATCTATCTCATTTATTTAAGGATGTGACAGGCTTTACTCTGACTAACTATATACAAATGACAAGAATTAGAAACGCACAACAACTCTTATTATTTTCAGACAAAAAAATAACCGACATTGCTATACAATGCGGCTTCACAAGTTTTTCTCAGTTTAACAGGGTTTTCAATAAGTTTTGCAAATCTTCCCCTCGTGATTACAGAAACAAAGCAAACCTAGATTATTCTAAGGGTTCTCCTTTCCCAAGTATTAATGCAAGGGATTAGCGAATAGACATCATAGAACTAATAGATTTACTTTATGAGTTGACGCCAGGCCTAAATTATTTAATAATTTAAGCCTGACTAATGAGTTAATTTTTTAAATACCCATTTNTTCTTTGAGCTTTTTAAGTTCTTCATCAACCGAAGCAGAACCCTGACTTGCATATTTTTCTTCAAGTTGCTTAGCTTCATCAATTGGCTCCATGTTCAGCTCACTCATTGCATTTGCTTCATCAAGCATCCGGTTTGCCTTTTCTTCCATTTTTCTAAACTTATCTTCGGCTCCCTGAGATCTTTTCGAAACACTGCTAACCTTATTTATGGTTTCCTGAGTTTTTGCTATGGCAACTTTAGACTTTATAACCTGTTTACGAGCTTTCAAAGCCTCAATATCTGAAGTGAGCTTATCATGCAACTGACGCATTTTAACTGCATTTTCATGGGCTGCTGCATATGCCGTCATAAGTCCAGCACCAATATTCTCTAGTTCTTGTTTCTTAGCAATAAATACACGTGCATCGTTTTCATTACCAGCAGCAAGAGCCTTTTTAGCGTATTCCTCATACTTTGATACTTCTGCTTGATTCTCATCTACTAAACGTTTTGTGCGAGTTTCCTCTGCCATGACCCCTGCTGTACTGCGTTTAACTTCTGCAAGATCATCCATCATATTATTTAAGTATTGGTCTATCATCTTTGATGGATCCTCCATTTTGTCAAGAATTGCATTTACGTTTGATTTAATGATATCTCCGAACCTCTCCAATATAGCCACTTTTATAACCTCCTAGAATTTATTGCACTGTCCATTAGGACAGAAATTGCATACGATTTTTAATCATTTTGCTCATACTTTTTTGCAAGATCCTCTGCTTCATCACTTCCAAACTGCTCCAATGGTGTATTAAGAATCTTCTCCCGTTGTTCCCGCTCAAGATTCTTCTGTTCCTTTGATTTTTGCCACCACCTGAACAAAACAACAAGAATTAAAAGAACCCCTATTACAATAAAGAAATATGACCACGGCGAGCGTGTAATAGTCATGATTCTATCTGCAGCGTCGCTAAATGCTTTGCTGAAGACTTCCTCATCAGACAGGCTGCTGTCATAATAATAGCGATCTATATAATCAAGTAAAATATCCGCAGCTTCGCTGTCAATGACGGTTTTTGCCTGTGCCCCACATAAGTAGAAATTAGTAAACTCATTATTATATTCAAGGAAAATGAACAACAAATGTGCTTCATCAGTAAACAATTCATCATATAATTGGNTTGCAAATATTTCGAAATCATCTGTGTCTGGATAATGTGTACCATTAATGGAGTCAGTAATATATAGATATGGCTGCACGCCCGTCTTATTGTAGAAGTTTTTCAAGCCTGTCTCAAGTTTTGTCTTATTTCTTATCCAACCTAACTCATCTGTATAATATCCTGTTTCATTTACCGATCCCTTAGGTAGAGCAACACGCTCTATAGTTGATTTAGTAACTTCCATGCCACTATTTGATGCTACCACATAAAGAGCAATAACTAAGATGGTAATGATAACAACTACGATAATGGCTGTAATACAGCCCGCAGACGAAGTTCTGCTAGTTCGGTGGACTACACCACCTCTGCTATTGTTGATGTAGACTGGTCTATAATTTATATGCGACGTGCTTCTACCAAAGGAACTTCCCCTAAAAGAGCTGGAACTTGCTCTACTTGAGCTCCTGCTAAAGGAACTTGAACCTGACCTGCTCGAACGTCCCCCAAATGAACTGGATGCAGATCTACTACTGCTTCTGCCAACGCTGCTTCTACCCCCACTGCTTCTGCTACCACTACTTCTGCCGCCACTGCTTCTGCTACCGCTGCTTCTGCCACCACTTCTTCCCATATTACCTTCCTCCAGATATGTAGAGATCAAGTTTGCTTACATTTCTACAATATAAAACCTAAGCATTCCTGAAATAATCACTTAATAACATATTATACAATTTATTGGTTTTATTCAATAGAAAATTCATTTATTGCATAAATTTATAATTTCTCTTGGGAATAAATACTCTTTTTATTGGAGTAGGTTCGTTCAGCTAATACTCCATGGTTGATGTGTGTAATTGAGTACTATAACCACGACTTTATTGATTTTTTCTGTATTGTGATGGTGACAAACCATTTAATTTTTTAAAAACCCGATTGAATGTCCTTACACTTTTGAATCCGCAATCGTAGGAAATCTCTGTAATATTCTTATCGCTTACCTTAAGAAGGTGCTCTGCTCTCAACATCCTTCTGCTCGTAAGATATGAAAGAAAGCTCATTCCACTAACTTTTTTAATCAGTTTTGATAGGTATGAAGGACTCATTTTAAATTCATCAGCAACCATATTCAATGTTAGGTCAAGCATATCTCTCTCATCAATATACCGCAGTATCTTATGTGCAACAGATAGCTCTTCATTGCTTACCCTACCCTTATCATTTGATCCTGTTATTGGTTCAGAGAAATTCTGAATCACAAGCCACAATATCTCATATAGTCGGGCGAGTATGATATACTCTGAGTTTTCTTGGTTTTTATTTATTTCATCCATTAAGGATAAAAGAAGAACCTGAACCTTATTGAGTATATTCTTATTTTGGTCATTTTCAATAATGAAATAAGTTGAGAGTTTTCTGTCTTTCGGCCATCTATCTGGGAAACCAATAACCTTAGGGTGAAATAACATAAGAATAATGCGTGATTCCATATTTGAACTGTCAAAATAGTGAATTTCACCACTCGGACAAATAGCTAGATCACCTTTGGATAAAACCTTTACCTCTTGATTTATTCCCAATCGAATTTGACCTTCCATAACAAATAGCATTTCTACATCTGTATGCCAATGAGCAAGAAAAGAAAAACCCGAATTTGTATTCACATNTACCGGTAATTTATTTTTGTATATCCTGTTTTCATAGAAAGCTCTCATATCATTCCCCAAATCAAAACATAATTCAGTTTTCTCGTAAATACTTATTAAAGCTTGCCGACAGGGTCTTGCCCTATTCGAGAAAAAATTCAATTTCGCTCATGCCTCTTTAAATTCCTTCAAGCGCTTATATTGTCTAAATCAAAACGTAATTCAATTTTATTCAAAGTGGTTATATCATTATTTATTCACAAAGACCTCAAATCTACATAATACAATTTTACTTGATTGATCCATTCTTTTCAATTCTTTTAACGTCAGGGCATTTACGCTCTAATCTCCACTTATAATGAAACTCATTTTCGCTGTACCTTATATGTAGTTGTGTATAAAAGATTGACGCCATATACTGTTCAGCAAGTTTGATTTATGCTACATCGTAAGAGCCTTTGTCTGAAAATGTCTGCTTTTATGACGGATGTGGCGAGAAAAATATATAAGCATTGTGTATAATGGTTTTAACGAATAATTTTGGAGGTGCGTCTGTTGAAAAAAGTATTAATCGTACAAGGTGGTTGGGATGGTCACGAACCAGTTCAGGTGTCAGAAAGGTTTAAAGATCTGTTAGAAAAAGAAGGACTGCAAGTTGAAATATCAGATACTTTAGACTCCTTTCTTGATTTAGAAAAACTATTACAGCTTCACTTAATCATACCGGTATGGACTATGGGCAAAATTACAAGAGAACAAGTAAACCCGGTCATTGAGGCTGTAGCATCGGGGGTTGGTATTGCAGGGTGTCATGGCGGTATGTGTGATGCTTTCAGGGAAGGCGTGGAATGGCAATTCATGACAGGCGGCCAATGGGTTTCCCATCCTGGTGGTCAGGATGTTAAATATAGGGTAAATATTAAAAACTCAAGTAGTCCTCTTTTAGAGGGTATTAAGGATTTTGATGTTACAAGCGAACAGTACTATGTTCATGTGGATCCTGCAATTGAAGTATTAGCTACAACTCGCTTCCCCACAGTAAATTGGTATCACTCATCAAACGGCGAAGTGGATGTTCCAGTTGTTTGGACAAAGCGTTGGGGCCATGGACGAGTATTTTATTCCTCTTTAGGACATATAAACAGCGTTTTTGACACACCTGAAGCACTTGAAATCATGAGAAGAGGTTTCTTGTGGGCAATAGAGGGACGTGACATCGCTATTGAGCAGGGACTAAGTATTGACATATTTAAAAACGAAGCAAAAATGTTTTAATACAAGGCTTTTGCGATGTGCAAAATGCCAGATGCAGGAGGTTTATATGAAACGAAGAAAAATTGGTATTATTGGATGTGGCAATATTAGCGGCATATATTTTAAAAACTTAATAAATACATTTCAAAATACTGAAGTTGTTGCATGTGCTGATCTCGTCGCAGAACGTGCAGAGGCTAAAGCTGAAGAATTTGGTGTGTCAGCCTGTTCAGTAGAGGAGCTGCTCCAAAATCCTGAAATTGAAATAGTAGTGAATCTAACCACACCGCAAGCGCATTATGAAGTATGCAATGATGTTCTATCGGCTGGAAAGCATGTCTATGTTGAAAAGCCTCTTTGCCTAACCCGTGAAGATGGAAAGAAACTACTACAAAAAGCTAAAGAAAAAAATCTTCTAATTGGCTCAGCTCCTGACACGTTCTTAGGTGCAGGTATCCAAACCTGTCGCAAACTGATTGACGATGGTTGGATCGGAGAGCCCGTTGCAGCTACTGCTTTTATGACTTGTCACGGTCATGAGAGTTGGCATCCCGACCCTGAATTCTATTATCAAGTTGGCGGGGGACCAATGTTTGATATGGGACCTTATTATCTTACAGCCCTTGTAAATCTAATTGGCCCTGTTGAAAAAGTGTCTGGATTTACCAATATCACCTTTCCTACGCGAACCATAACAAGCGAGAAGAAATATGGGAAAATCGTTGATGTAGAAGTTCCCACACATATTGCCGGTTTATTGGAATTTAAAAATGGTGCTATTGGTACTATTATTACAAGTTTCGATGTTTGGGGAGCACAGCTTCCAAGGATTGAGATTTATGGAAGCGAAGGAACAATAAGTGTTCCAGATCCCAATACCTTTGGTGGCCCTGTACATATTATGAGAAAAAATCACAAAGAATTTAGCCCCATACCACTATCCCATCCCTACGCCGAGAATAGCCGAGGGCTTGGAGTTTCAGATATGGTACGCGCACTGAACACTGGCAAAAAGAATAGAGCCAACGCAGAGCTGTCCTATCATGTATTAGACATTATGCATGGCTTTCATGACTCAGCAAACACCGGGCGCCACATATTGTTAGAGAGCACATGTGACAAACCCGAAGCAATGCCGGATGAATTGCTATAACTAATTTGGAGCAATGCCGGCCGAAATGTTATACATAAAAGAAAAAGGGCGATACAGTAATAGGTTGTGAAAGTTCACAATCTATTGAAGTGAAACAAATGAACGAATGAAGGTCAGGCTTTGATTTATTAACAAATAATAATATCAAGCCTGACCTTCTTTATTAATGTCTTCAAAAAACGCTAACCTCTATAGGTTGGCTATGCATAAAGACAAATTTAAATCACGCGTATAAACAGTATAAGTTATCTTGCAAGCCATCCGCCATCTACAGCAATGGTATAACCATTAATGTAATCAGCAGCTGATGATGCAAGGAAAACAGCTGTGCCACCCACGTCAGCAGGTGTTCCCCAACGTCCAGCAGGTATTCTTTCAAGGATTGCCTTGGATCTTTCTTCATCAGCTCTAAGTGGTGCAGTATTATTTGTAGCCATATAGCCGGGAGCAATTGCGTTTACATTTATGTTATATTTCGCCCACTCATTTGCCATAGCTCTTGTAACACCCATAACAGCACTCTTACTTGCGGTGTATGAAGGAACACGGATACCGCCCTGGAAGGACAACATGGATGCAACACTTATGATTTTTCCACCTGTGCCCTGCTTAATAAATTGTCTGGCAACAGCCTGGCTAAAGAAGAAAACTGTTTTTATGTTAATATTCATAACATCGTCCCAGTCCTTCACAGAAAAATCGATTGCATCAGTTCTTCTAATAATTCCTGCATTGTTTACAAGAATATCTACCTTACCGAAAGTTTCAATGGTCTTTTCAATTATGCCGTCAATAGGTTCGATTGTTAAGAGATTAGCTACTATACCGAGGAACTTGCCACCCTTACTTTCGATCTCCTTCTGTGTCTCAGGCATCTCAACATAGTCAACTCCAACAATACTTGCACCGGCTTCTGCCAATGCATATGCCATGCCCTGACCTAAACCTGTGCTAGCTCCAGTAACTATTGCTACTTTCCCAGCAAGATTAAATTGATCCAATATCATAATATTACCCTCCATTCATTTCATCTTTAATTTAGTATGAGTGTCTTCAACACATAGGGTTGAAAACACTCAACAGTAATAATTCTTCTCACATTATTATTTAAAATCTTCCATTGAAACATGATCCATGTCATCAAAGGTCTGATTTTCGCCAGCCATACCCCAAATGAAAGTGTAGCTGCTTGTACCCACTCCTGAGTGGATTGACCAGCTTGGAGAAATGATGGCCTGTTCATTTTTCATAACAACATGACGAGTTTCGCTTGGCTCGCCCATGAAATGAATAACACGGGTATCTTCTTCCATATCGAAATACAAATATACTTCCATTCTGCGTTCGTGAGTATGGCAGGGCATTGTATTCCACATGTTGTTAGGTTCAAGTATTGTCAATCCCATAACTAACTGACAGCTCTTACATACTGCAGGATGAACATACTGATAAATTGTACGCTTATTGGATTGTGCCAAAGAACCCAGACGATTTGGATTTGCTTTGCTAATCTCAATTTTAACGGTTGGATATGTCGCATGTGCTGGTGCACTGTTAATATAGAACTTTGCTGGTTTTTCCGGGTCTTCACTTTCAAATATTACTTCTTTAATACCCATGCCTACATACAAACCGTCACGGGATTCAAGAACATATTCTTCACCATCAAGTTTAACTGTTCCTTTTCCGCCAATGTTAATAACGCCCATTTCTCTGCGAGCTAAAAAGAAATCAGCACCTATTTCTTTGCCTGCTTCAAGTTGTAATGGTTTATCTGTTGGGCAAGCGCCTCCTGCTATCATTCTGTCTACATGACTGTAAACAAGTTTGATTTCACCTGGGATGAATACTTGTGGAATTAAAAATTCCTCTCTTAGTTCTTCCGTAGTATAATACTTCGCGTCTTGTGGATGTGTACTGTAACGAATTTCCATTATTAATACCTCCAATTTATATTATTTATGATGGCAATTATGCCATAATCATATCTTACGTAGATTCACGAATAAACAGACTGTGATTTACAACTGTTTTAATACTTCCTAAATCTTCTGTTATTACCTGAAGAAGATGATCTACTGCTAGTATTCCCAATTTTCTAAAAGGGGTTTGTACAGTTGTTAAGGCAGGTTTGAAGTATTGTGCAATATCCAAATCATCCATGCCTACAACGGCAATATCCTCAGGCACCCTTAAACCTTTTTCATGAGCCTTGTTAATAAACTCCATTGCATACGAATCGCAAATCCCGAAAAATGCAGTGGGTTTATCCTCCATATTAAGTATTTTCTCTATAGCATCGTCGGATGACTCCCCCTCTTTAAGTATGAATTTATATTTATCATCAGGTTTAAGATTGTTTTTTATAAAAGCATCGTTATAACCTTCTATCTTATCTCTATCAATTCGAAGACTACATGGATAAGCTAAAGTGGCAATTTTTCGATGACCTTTTTTTATTAAGTAATCCACTATATCACATGCAGCTTTTCTTAAATCTACAGCAACATAGCTTATATCAGGTTCATCAATAATACGATTTACAAATATATGCGGAATCTTATTATCCTTAAGGCACTGAACTTCGATTTCTTCATTCTCAAGGTCTTTACCTATAATAATAATACCCTTATTATTACTATTTTCACTCCACTTGCCATAATCTTTCTTTATTTGATCCCCTGTACGTATAACAAGCTGTATAGTGACATGTCTTGCTTCAGCTCTTTCTGTTATGCCATGTATCACTTCAGTGAAACCTTTAAACTTTTCAAAATCTTTAGCAACACTTATTTCAATAACAAGGTTTTGTAAATAAAACTCTTTTGTACTGTAACCCAGCTCATCCATGGCTTTAATGATTGATTTTCTAAGTTCAGGTCTCACATTATCGCCCCGTAGAAATCTGAAGACCGTACTTCGTGAAACTCCTGATTTTTGAATAATTTCATCTGTTTTTGACATGTACAACTCCTTCTAATGTCACTTATCTGACACTCAAGTATCAATTTAATAGTACTACTTTTCTAATAAAAAAGCAATACTTAACACAAAATTTATGTAATTGCTACCATTATAATAAAAATGCCTGTAAAACTAAGGACTATTCATTTATAAATCGATAAANTATTGATAATAAGGCAGAACTATGTGTATGTGAGATGCCAAATAAGCAAGTTGCCAATATGAAAATATATTCTATAGAACGAGAACGACCTGAGTAAGTTCTATTCAGTAAAAAGAATAGACTCGCTCAGGTCTGTTTTAGCATTCGACAACCGAAAAATCCTTTGTTTTGATTCTTCTTGTATTCTTTACGGCTTTATGTTCTCATTGAATATTATGTTCATGGCTTTCATAGGTGTTACAGTTGATATAGCATGCTTATACACAAGCTGCTGCTTTCCCTCACTGTCGAGAACAACTGTAAAATTATCAAAGCCTCTCACCAGCCCGCGAAGCTGAAACCCATTTGTGAGGTACACTGTTACTGGTACATGTTCTTTTCTAACTTGATTTAAGAAAACGTCTTGTAAATTAATATTTTTGTTCATGATAGAGCCTCCTTGCCAAAATATAAAATCAAAAAGAATAAANTAAAGTATCTATATACCTATTATTGTATATAACTTACATTGATGTTTCAAGATCTTCATGAATAACTTTGATATTTTTTTCTAAATTTATGTATTCGCTTGTTAGCCAAGTGGCCTCTTTTATTGCTTTGAACCATGTAATTTGTCTTTTGGCATAATGCCGGGTATCTCTTTTAAGAATGTGAATAGCCTCCTCAAAAGAGAGTTCATTTTTAAGATAATATATTATTTCCTTATATCCTAGTCCCTGAAGTGCTGTTGAGTCGGGTTTGTAACCCATATCAAGTAATTTTCTTACTTCCTCCACCAACCCCATTTTTAGCATCTTATCCACTCTTTTGTCAATGCGATCATAGAGTGCGCCTCTGTCCCTGTTAAGAACATAGACTAAATAATTATACTTTGGCGGCTCCATTCTTGATTTTTTTTGATGCTGCGACATGGGCTTATTAGTAAATTCATACACTTCTAATGCACGAATTACTCTTTTTATATTATTACAATGAATTTTTGAAGCACTTTCTGGATCAACTTTTTGAAGCATTGAATGCAAAACCTCAGGACCTTCTGAAGCTGCAATATCATTCATCTTTTTTCTAAACTCTTCATTTTTTATAGTCTTACTAAACTTTATATTATATATAAGACTGTTAATATAAAGACCTGTTCCACCAGCAATAATAGGAATCTTTCCTCTTGATATAATATCTTCAATACAATTTTCTGCCATGTTTTTATACAATGCAACACTATAGTCTTCATCAGGATCTACTATATCTATCATATGATGTACAATGCCCATCATCTCTTCTTTTGATGGCTTGGCTGTACCAATATCCATATATCGATAAATCTGCATGGAATCTGCAGATATTACCTCTCCATTTATAGTCTGAGCTAAATTAACAGCAAACTCAGTCTTCCCCGAAGCCGTTGGTCCAGCAATAACAACAACGGTTTTATTTTTATCAATTGCATTCATTTATACAATCCTCTTAAATTTTTTCTCTAATTCTCTTTTCTTAATACTAATTATGATGGGTCTTCCATGCACACAATTATATGGGTTTGTGGTATCTAACAAATCTTTGACCAATCCTTCAATTTCCATAGTAGACATAGGTCTATTAGCCTTAATTGCACTTTTACACGCCATCATATATATGGTTTCCTCTGGTATTATTTCCGATACACCACTAACTCCTCGATTAACCTCTCCAATGAGCCTTTCAAGAATATCTCTAAAATCATGACTTGAAAAATCACCACTTATGATATAAGGTACAGACCTAATTAAAATAGTTCTGTTTCCAAAATCCTCAGTTTCAAACCCAAGCCTTGTAATATAGTCATGTAATTCATTATATTTTTGCATTTCCACTTCGGTAAGCTCAACTGCCAAAGGAGTCATTAATCCTTGACTATAAAACTCATTTTGAGTAAACTGCTCCTTAATCTTTTCATATCTAACCCTTTCATGGGCTGCATGTTGATCTATCAAAAACAGCTCATCCCCCAACTCAAGGATTATGAATGATTCAAAAGCCTGTCCCACAACCCTACTATTTAAGAGCTTTTCTTTGTCATTTTCTCTTTGAGATGAGGGTGCTTGGTCTGTTTCTGCCTGTTTGCTCATTTCGTTTGCTATGCTTTGGTAATTGACTATATGTGGTGGTTTGCTTATATTTTCAAAGCGTTTTTCCTGCTCAATTTTCATTTGCTGTTCAATCTGTTTTTCCTGTTCAATCTGTTTTGGCTGATCAATTCGCATTGACTGTTCAATCTGCCTTGGCTGTTCAATTTCCATTGACTGTTCAATCTGCCTTGTAGTGTAATGGCTTTGTTGTTGTTTTATGTCAAGTCCTATTATGGTCTGTTCTGCGTGACTACTTAGGCTTTTTGAGGTTCCTAATTTATTCTTAACAAGTTCAGTTTTGCTTGGGCCTAAATTACTATTATTATCTTCCTTCATACTCCCAACATCTTTAACTTGATGGATTAATGATGTTCCAGAAAGAGCTGACGAAACTGCAAAATTAACTGCTCTGAAAACTTGCTGTTCATCACTAAATCGCACCTCTAATTTTGCTGGGTGAACATTTACATCAACCAACCGTGGGTCAATATCCAATTTCAGCACCGTGAAAGGAAATCTTTTTTGCATTAGTTTAGTCTTATAGGCATCTTCAATAGCTGCAATGATTGTCTTATTGTAAACCCATCTTCCATTTACAAATACAAACTCAAAGTTGCGGTTTCCCCTGGATATTTCAGGCTTACCGGCATATCCTGAAATCTTGATACCTTCAGCTGTTGAGTCTAAAGGAATAACTGAATGAGCTATTTCTTTACCAAAGAGACTGTAGATAGTACTTAGCAAATCATGATTGCCCGGCGTATGAATAGTGGTCTTGCCTTGATTGATAAATTTCATCGATACATCAGGTCTTGCCAGTGCAATTCGTGTAATAGCATCATGTATGTAACCTGCCTCAGTCGCATCCCTTTTTAAAAACTTATAACGGGCAGGCGTATTGTAAAAAAGCTCTTTTACAATAAATGTTGTACCTTTTGGCGCACCTGTGGGTTTTGCATACAAAAACTCTCCGCCTTCAACTTTTACTCTTATCCCGTTTTCAGCCTTCAATGTTTTTGTAATCACTTCAACCTTTGATACAGATGCTATGCTAGCTAGAGCTTCTCCGCGAAACCCCATTGTAGCAATTGTATATAAATCGTCAATGCTCCTAATTTTACTTGTGGCATGCCTTTCAAATGCCATTTGCACATCATCTGAGTCAATTCCATCACCATTGTCAATAATTGTGATGCTTTTTTTCCCTCCATTTAATATATCCACTGTAATTGATGTGGCATTTGCATCAAGGGAGTTTTCCACCATTTCCTTCACAATAGATGCAGGTCTTTCGACCACCTCTCCAGCAGCTATTTGATTAGCAGTGTTTTCATCAAGTATTATTACTTTTCCCATAAATAACTCCTTATAAAAGGCTTTTTCAATCTAAAACATATAAATGTTAGCTGTTCGATATGTGTAACAATTCCTCTATAACAACCATGATACACTGTATACTGAAAGTAGGCACACTACTTTAGCTTCTGTTGTAATGAATATAACCTATTTAATGCATCTAGTGGTGTTAGTGTGCTAGGGTCCATCGTGCGTATTTCTTCAATGACTTCTCTCTCATTCTTAGATAGTGAACCAGCAGTTAAGAGATCAAGTTGACCGTCTACGGGTTTAATGTTTTTCTTTCTTGCTCCACTACTTTTATTTATATCAGCATCATCAAGTTCTTTTAATATAATTCTTGCTCTTTCTATCACAAGATCGGGAACACCTGCAAGTCCTGCCACTTCTATCCCGTAGCTCTTGTTAGCACCGCCGGGCACAATCTTTCTTAAGAATATAATCTCTTCGCCTTTTTTTCTAACATCAATTCGGCAATTTTTAATTCCTGAGAGCTTGTCCTCTAATTCAGTTAATTCATGGTAATGGGTTGCAAAAAGTGTTCTGCACCCCAATCGACCTTTATCATTAATAAATTCTATAACCGACCATGCAATTGACAGTCCATCATGAGTGCTGGTACCACGCCCAATTTCATCAAGAATCAAAAGGCTCCTTGGTGTAGCGTTGTTTAATATGTTAGCAACCTCAGTCATCTCTATCATGAATGTACTCTGTCCTGCAGCAAGATCGTCGGATGCTCCTACACGAGTAAAAATACGATCAGCTATTCCAATTCTTGCCTCAGATGCGGGTACAAAACTTCCCATCTGAGCCATTAATACAATTAGCGCCACTTGCCTTAAGTATGTAGATTTCCCAGCCATGTTAGGACCCGTTATGATAATTACTCTATCATTATTGTCATCTAATAATGCATCATTGGGAACGAATGGGGTTTTTCCAAGAACTTTTTCTACTACTGGGTGTCTTCCATCCTTTATGTTAATTTCACTACCCTCATTGACTTCAGGCTTTACAAAATCCTCTCTATCAGCTACTTCTGCAAGAGAACATAAAACGTCAAGTAATGCCATGGTATTAGCAGTTTTCTGTATCCTATGTACATCCTTTGCTATATTCTCTCGTATTTGACAAAAAAGTTCATATTCAAGGTTAGTAACTTTGTCCTCTGCACCTAATATAGTATCCTCAAGGTTTTTTAATTCCTCAGTAATAAACCTCTCACAATTTACAAGAGTCTGTTTTCGTATGTATCTATCTGGCACAAGTTCAAGGTTGGATTTTGTCACTTCAATAAAATATCCAAAGACTTTATTGAATTTAACTTTAAGGTTTTTAATACCTGTACTTTCTTTTTCTTTGCTTTCCAAATCAGCTAACCACTGTTTTCCGTCAACAAATGCACTTCTGTAATTATCAACATCTTGCGAATAACCATCGCGAATTATCCCGCCTTCTTTTATTGTAACTGGCGGATCCTCACAGATGGATTTATCAATAAGCTCATATATATCATAAAGCAAGTCTGTTTCATTACTAACCTCTATACAAAGAGCGGAGCTTAATTGTTTTGTTAAATCAATAATATATGGAATTTGCCCCATTGATGCCTTGAGCGACAATAAATCACGGGCATTAACATTGCCTACAATTAGCTTTGACGACAGCCTCTCCATATCATAAACATTTCTCAAAAGTTCCCTAAGCTCACTACGTATCATGAACTTATCCTTAAGCTCTGCAACAGCATCAAGGCGCTTGTTTATTTCATCTAAATCAAGTAAAGGCTGTTCAATCCATTTTCGTAGCAGCCGACCGCCCATTGCAGTCATAGTCCTGTCAAGCACCCATAAAAGACTGCCACGCTTTTTTCGATCTCTTAATGTTTCTGTAAGCTCAAGATTACGTCGACTTGAACTGTCAATAATCATATAGTTTTCTATTTTATATACTTGTAATTCTTTTATGTGATTTAAATCAACTTTTTGCGTGGACTTCAGATAGCTTATCAGCGCTCCCGAGGAGCATAGGGCGAGTTCCTCTTGTTTAACATAATCAAAGCCTTGGTACATTTCTATGTTTTTTATTGCCTCGTTCCTATTAAAGTATTGCTCATTAAGAATTGTTACATATACACCAGCTTTTTCTTTTAAATCATCAATAGATATGGTATTTGCAAACAATTCATTTACAACTAATTCAGAAGGCTTATATCGATATATTTCATCAAGAAGTTTTTTTAAAGTATTTCCGTAAACAATCTGTGTTGTATAGAAATCGCCAGTGGTAACATCTGTAACTGCTATTCCGAAATAATTTTGCAAACAATAAACCGACATTAAGTAATTGTTCTTTTTATCATCAAGCATTTCGGGATCGGTTACTGTGCCGGGGGTTATCACCCGAGTAACTTCACGCCTTACAATGCCTTTAGCTTGAGAGGGATCTTCCATTTGCTCGCAAATAGCAACTTTGTAGCCTTTATTTATTAGTTTTGCTATATAGTTCTGAACTGAGTGCCAGGGTACTCCGCACATAGGTGCTCGTTCTTCAAGTCCGCAGTCGCGTGCAGTAAGTGTGATTTCAAGCTCCCTTGAGGCAATCTCGGCATCTTCAAAGAACATTTCATAAAAGTCGCCCAACCTGTATAACAACAGACAATCTTTATATTGCTCCTTTATGTCGGTGTATTGCTGCATCATGGGTGTAAGTTTCATGAAATTTCTCCCTCCGGAATAACTGCGCCTTCAAGCCAAAATGGCCGCGATTTTACAATTTTCACTTTTACCAACTTGCCAGTTAAGTCTTCATCACAAGGAAAATTAACTAATTTATACTCTCTTGTCCTACCCGTATACATGGTGTCCTTATTTCTGCTTATTCCTTCCACAAGAACCTCCACTATTTTCCCATCATAAGTTTGATTTATTTCTTCTCCAATAGAATTTTGTAAATCTACAAGTCTTTGAAAACGTTCTTTTTTTACATCTTCGTCTATTTGGTTTTCAAACTTTGCGGCTTTTGTTCCAGTTCTTTTTGAATATAAAAATGTAAAAGCCTGATCAAAGCGCACTTTCTTTACAACATCAAGGGTTTCTAAAAAGTCCTCTTCTGTTTCACCGGGGAAACCTACAATGATATCTGTGGTAAATGAAATACCTGGAACCTGCTCTCTTACCTTGTCAATAAGACCAAGATAATGCTCCTTTGTATATTTTCTATTCATTTCTTTTAGTACTCTGCTACTACCTGATTGGAAAGGCAAATGCAAATGTTCACATACTTTTGGCAATTCCTTAATAGCAGTAATAAGACTATCTGACAAATCCTTTGGATGGGAAGTCATGAACCGAATTCTCTCAATACCTTGTATATCATTTATGGCATATAATAAATCGGCAAAGGCATCCTTTTTTCCTAAATCATTTCCATAGGAGTTTACGTTCTGTCCAAGCAAAGTTATTTCTTTATAACCAGCATCAGCAAGCCTTTGAACTTCGTCTACGATGTCTTGCTTATTTCTACTGCGCTCTCTGCCTCTGACATATGGAACAATGCAGTAAGAGCAAAAATTGTTACAGCCGAGCATGATATTTACCCATGCTTTAACATTTTCAGCCCTTGTAATTGGTGTACCTTCAACTATTTGACCTTCTGTATCCCAAACATCAAAGATGCGCTTACCTTTAGTTAAATACTTATATAAAAGCTCAGGAAAAGTATAGAGGTTGTGAGTGCCAAAAACTATCCCCACATGGCGATATGATTTTTTAATCTTCTCCACAACATGAGGCTGCTGCATCATACAACCAGTAATGGCTACTACACTTTTCTTTTCATCATCNTCCGATGGCTTTAAAAGCCCCAAATGCCCATAAACTTTCTCTTCTGCATTCTCTCTGACACAACATGTATCAAAAACAATAATATCTGCCTTATCCCCTTCAGTTACTTTTGAATATCCCATATCATCAAGCATTCCTGCTATTTTCTCAGCGTCATGTTCATTCATCTGACAGCCAAAAACTCTGATGTCATAAGTGGGTTGGCGTCCTTCTTTGTTTGATATCTCTGTTGTTATGTCCTTTATTTTATCAATATAAGCATACTGTTTCTGTATTGTTTGTTCTGTTGCTTGTAATGTTTTCCTATCCGCCATCTATATTAAAACCTTCCTTTTTGAATATGATTAATTTATTTTATACATAATTATAGTTTACTTTTTATTTACTCTTTCAATTATACGTTTTATTTTATCCTCAGACAAGTTTTATATATGTTATACATTTTACGATATTATTTATTCGATTTAGCTATATGATATATTGTTGTTAGTATTACAGCGACTCTTTTTATGTATTTACTTCGTGATTGCCTTTTTTTACATTACAATAACCAGTATAGTAAAAAACATAATTTGATTACATACTTCATTTATTGTGCTAAAATCTTATAGNACTACTTTTATTATAGCTATTTAAACCGAAAACTTTAGTATAATAGATATTATCCAGATCGTACATTTGCATGGAATAAGCTTACTTTTACTGCTTTGTTTTGATGCGGCAGTTAGACAAGGGGATACACATGAAAGAAACAAAATATATACGAATCAGGGGTGCCAGTGAGCATAACCTAAAAAATATAGATATTGATATACCAAAGAACAAACTGGTAGTTTTGACCGGACTTAGCGGCTCAGGCAAGTCTTCTCTTGCTTTTGACACAGTATACGCAGATGGACAAAGGCGTTATATGGAATCGCTGTCCTCTTATGCAAGACAATTTATTGGTAATATGAAAAAACCCGAAGTATTGAGTATAGAAGGGATCTCACCAGCTATTTCCATATCACAGAAATCAACAAGTCATAACCCTCGCTCAACTGTGGGAACAGTGACGGAAATTTATGACTATCTTAGACTTTTATATGCAAGAATTGGTACACCCCACTGTCCAGAATGCGGTAAAGAGATTAATAAGCAATCGGTGGATCAGATTGTAGAGCAAATAATGAATTTACCTGAAAGAAGCAGAATTCAACTTCTTGCTCCTATTGTTAGAGGACGAAAAGGTAGGCATGAAAAAGTATTTGAACAGGCAAAAAGAAGTGGATATGTCCGAGTTTTTGTAGATGGAAATCAATATGATTTGTCAGAGGAGATCTCTCTGGACAAAAACATTAAGCATAATATTGATATCATTGTAGACAGGTTAATTGTAAGGGATGGGATACAGACACGGCTTGCCGATTCAATTGAAACGGTACTCAAGCTATCTGAAGGAATTGTGGTAGTGCGTACCGAAGACGGACAGGTTTTTACCTTCAGCCAAAACTTTGCCTGCCCTGATTGTAATGTTAGCATAACCGAGATAGAGCCAAGAAGTTTTTCGTTTAATAACCCCTTTGGAGCTTGCCCAAAATGCTATGGTATTGGCTATGAAATGGAATTTGATGAAGATTTAATGATTCCAGATAAAAGCCTTAGCATTGATGAAGGTGCAATTGCCGTATATGGCTGGCAATCAAGTAAGGATAAGGGAAGCTGGACACGAGCCATCCTTGACGCTCTTGCCCAAGAGTTTGATTTTTCATTAAGTGTTCCTTTTGAATCATATCCTAAAAAAATACATGACATTTTAATGTATGGAACAGATCGTTCAGTAAAAGTTTATTATCAAGGCAGATGGGGTGGCAATGAGCATGATATCACCTTTCAAGGAGTAATAGAGAGCGTAAAAAGGCATTATAGCGAAGCTTCTAATAAAGCAAAAGCCGAGCTTGAATCATTCATGCGCATCACTTCATGCCCGGTCTGTAACGGACAGCGATTAAAAAAAGAATCCCTTGCCGTTACTATTGCAGGAAAAAATATATTCGAAATGACCGATATGCCAGTTATAGACTTTTATGATTTTTTAGAAAAAATAAAACTTTCTGAATATCAAATGTCAATTGGTAGAAATATTTTAAAGGAAGTTAAGGCCAGGGTGCGTTTTCTTATAGATGTTGGTTTGGACTATCTTACATTATCAAGAGCTGCAAGCACATTATCGGGAGGCGAACACCAAAGAATTCGTCTTGCGACACAAATTGGTTCGGGACTGGTTGGAGTTGATTACATTTTAGATGAGCCTAGCATTGGACTCCATCAAAGGGATAACGATAGATTAATTAAGGCTTTATGCAATTTAAGGGATATGGGAAACACTGTTTTAGTTGTGGAGCATGATGAGGAGACAATACGTACAGCAGACTATGTTGTTGACATAGGTCCAGGTGCCGGTGAGCATGGTGGTGAGATTATCGCCTGCGGTACAGCAGAAGAAATCATGAAGAACCCAAACTCTATCACAGGTGCTTATCTAAGTGGAAAATTATCCATCCCCGTACCTGCAAAGCGCAGAACCTATAAAAATTATCTCACCGTTTATGGTGCGAAAGAGAACAACTTACAAAATATTAATGTAACATTCCCGTTAGGTGTTTTTGTTTGTGTAACAGGTGTATCTGGTTCAGGGAAAAGCTCCCTTCTCAATGAAATTGTTTATAAGTCACTTGCAAAAAAACTCAATCGAGCCAGAACAGTTGCAGGTAAACATCAAAGTATTGAAGGTATAGAGTTCCTGGATAAAATTATAAATATTGATCAAAGCCCTATTGGAAGAACTCCACGCTCTAACCCTGCAACATATATTGGTGTATTTGATCTAATCAGAGATTTATTTGCTTCCACTCCAGACGCAAAAGCGAGAGGGTATAAAAAAGGGCGCTTTAGTTTTAACGTTAAAGGTGGGCGCTGTGAAGCATGCCAAGGGGACGGTAGCATAAAAGTAGAGATGCATTTTCTACCCGATGTCTACGTTCCTTGTGAAGTATGTAATGGTAAACGTTATAATAGAGAGACTTTAGAGGTTCGCTATAAAGGTAAAACCATATTTGATGTGCTGAATATGACAGTGGAAGAAGCTCTTAAGTTCTTCGAAAACCTTCCTCTCATTAAAAGGAAAATACAAACTCTTTATGATGTGGGCCTTTCATACATTCAGCTTGGTCAACCTTCCACAACATTATCAGGCGGTGAAGCCCAGAGAATTAAACTTGCAAGTGAATTAAGCAGGAAAAGTACTGGAAAAACATTATATGTTCTGGATGAACCTACAACTGGATTACATTTTGCCGATGTTCATAAACTGATTGATATTTTGCAGAAGTTAGTAGATGGCGGTAATACGGTAATTGTAATTGAACATAATATGGATATGATTAAAACGGCTGACTATATTATTGACATGGGTCCGGAAGGTGGAAATAGAGGCGGAAGGGTTGTTGCTCATGGAACTCCTGAACAAATAGCTGCAAATCCCAACTCATACACTGGCCAATACTTGAGGGACTATTTGAAATAGGATTACGGTTGCATCACAAAAACCTTATCCAAAACAAAGAGGGTTATTTCCTTGCACTTTAATGAAGGAAATAACCCTTTTTTTGAGGCTGAATAATCGTCCGTGTATATGGAAATGGCTATGTATGCCAAAGGCATGAGNCCAACGACCATTGAATCGTTTGGGGCGCTCCCCAGCGTAGCCTGATTTATACTACAATATAATTATTAACAACTATTGGTTTATTGTTCCATTTACACTAAAGAATATTCACTCCCTTTTTTTATTTGCTTCATTATTCAGTATGTATTGCAGACAGCGCACTAATTTTCGTTGCCTTTCTGGCTGGGAAGAACCCGGATATTAGCCCAATAGCGGCNCTAAATGCCATACCTAAAACAGCAAGCCAAANTGGTACTATTGATAACTTTGTCTCCCCCATCATCCCAATGTTGCCCGATAAGAATCTTACTCCTACGGTATTGAGAAGATATGATATACCATAGCTGACACCGACGCCGATGGTACCTCCAATGAAGCCTATCATGGATGATTCATATAAAAACATACGTCTTATATCTTTTATTCTTGAACCTATTACCTTCATAATTCCAATTTCTTTTGTTCTCTCATAAATTGACATAACCATAGTATTTGCAATACCAATAGCAGCGACAAGCAAGGATATTGCGCCTATTCCGCCAAGAACACCTTGTAGAACTGCTTGGGTCTTGTTGGCTTGTTCAAGGGATTCTGCCATGCTGTATGCATTTAGACCTGTGGCCCTTATTTGTTCTTGCACTTCAATAACATTTTTTATCTCATTCACTTTAACTTTTGCCTGTTGATATCCAATCTCTTCGGTCTTTTTTCTACGTGTGCCACCTTCTTCAGAACCAGTCCTTCTATTGTAATCTTCTTGCAACTCCAATAGCCCATCAATACTCATAAATGCTCTATATGCAGTTTCCCAGTCACCTTCTTGAAGAACTCCCACACCTTCAACTTTATAAAGTCTTGCCCTTTTTGGTGTACTTCCAGGATATCTTTCTCCATAGCTCATATCAAATGTCATTTTGATTTTATCTTCAAGAAAATTAAAATCCATTTCTTCTTGTTCCATACCATAACCCCAGNTGTACCTGTTTCTGTCCTTTGGGTTATAAAACTGGTATTTCATGTCGAATCCAAAAACAATCTGATTGGTATCGCCTGGTGACAAAGTCCTTCCTTCACTAACTTTATAACCTAATGCCGCCATTGCTTCGGGTTCAAGTCCAACAATACTAACATACCCTAAATATTTACCTATCTCCATCTTAACAGAGGTCTCATAAAAGGGTGTAACTGCTTCAACATTTTCAATAACTCTAATCTTCTCTATATCACTTTCGTATATTTTGGGCTCAACCCATTCATCCCTTCTTCTAGGTTGTACAGTTTGTTCGTAATTGGGATATACCGTAATTACACTCAAGTCTCCCATCATGCTCATTTGTTCTTTATAAGACACATTAATGGCTATTCCCAGTGAAAGCATGATAATAATTGCAGTTGTACCAATAACTATGCCCAGCACCGTCAAAACCGTTCTTATTTTACTTCTGAACAGGTTTCTAAATGCCATCCTGATTACATCAAATATCTTCATCCAACATCAACTCTTTTCTTTTCTTGCGTCTTTTAAGAACAATAATAAGAACAATAACACCTACTAATACAACACCACCAATTATAACTGGAATGAGCGGAAACTTTGAAGTTTGTTCTTCCATGCCGGGATACATTCCTGGATTATCGGGAAACATATCATTCGGGAAAGGATTCATAACTGGCTCAGCTTCCATTGCATTGACTGTAAATTCAGTTTCAATTCTATGCTCTTCCCCTGCTGCATCTTCAAATGTATATACCAGCAATCCTTTAGTTTCTCCAGGTTGTAGAGGAGTGATACTTGCATCATAATAGTCAGCATTACCTATCTCGAAATTACCCACAAAGTAATTGGATTCTCTTGTATCAAAATCACCTTCAACTCTTATCATAAGATTTGAAAGTTTTACTCTTCCTGTGTTATAGAATTCAGAGGAAACATAAACGGGTTCCCCAACAAAAGCAGGCTCAGATACAATTACATCCGTTACCTCAAGTTTTGCAGATTGAATAACAGGAATGCCAAAAAGATCTTCCATATTATTAGTCTTAAGTTGCTCATCTTCCTCATACTCATATTCAAACAAAGCTTTAACCACATAGGTTTTTGCCTGTGCATCCGGTATTGTATACATCACCATTTCTTTTTTAGAAGTTTGACCAGGTTCCAGCTTATCAATATAAAAAGTATTACTGGATTGTACAGGTGTAAATACGCTTCCACCAGTTTCTTTGCTTCCCTCATCAACTACAAGAGTTATCTTCATATTTTGAATGGACTTGACTTTACTTGTATTCAAAAACTCCATGTTAAGCGTGAAGTTCTCCCCAGCCTTTACCATTCCGGGATCGGAAGAATATTCAGATATTATTATTTTAGGAACGGTATTTAGTATATCTTTCTTTTCTTCTTCACTTTCAATTAGAACTCCCATATATTGTTCTTTTCTAACTTGTTCATCACCATTTTTGTACTCGATTACAGCTTTTATTGGATAAGAACGGTTTTCACAATCTTTTGAAGCAATGAAACTAAAAGACACAGGCATGGACTCATCCGGCTGTAAGGTATTGATTGTAAGTACATTCAATGATTTTGGCAGTATCATATCACCTGCATCTACAGTGATCTTAACGTCCTTAGCTTCTGTCAAACCAATATTCTTAACGTCAAAAGATATATCGAATGGTGTCTGAGTTTCAACGGCTTCCAGAGGAGTTTTAACATTCTCGGTGATAATATCTATCTTTTCTTCCTCTTCCTCCTCTTCTTCTCCCTCCACGGTTACATACAATGTATAGCTAGTTTTAGCAGCTTCATCATGTTCTAATATAATTGTTACAGGATATGTACCCGACTCCAAATCCTTCTTAGCTTTTAGACTATAGGAAATCTTTCTATCGTTCAAACCTTTCAATTCAAACAGATATTGCTTTGTGACATTATCAAGAATAAAGAAACTATCACCTGGTTCAATATCAACAGTAACATTTTTCGCCTCGATTGTACCCATATTCCACACATCAAATGATAGAGAGAAGTTTTCTCCAGATTCAACTATCGATGGATTAGTTCTTCCTTCTCGTACTACTAATTGGGGAGGTAGATTTTCGTTAATGATTTTTATGTAAATACTCTTAAGCTCGGAAAATTCAACTCCATACACATTTTTATATGTAATTGTCAAAGGTATACTATAAATATCTGCTCTCGCATACTTATCAATCTCAAACTTGAACTCAACGACAGATGATTTTTCAGCGCGTATTCTATCAAGTGTTTTGTATACAGTCATCTGCTCAACCATAAAGACACCCTGAGGCAATGTAGGAGTAATCCTAATCTCTCTTGCTTCATACTTTGCAATATTGGATAGTGTCAAAGGAATAGTAATTGTTCCTCCTGCTTTTCCTTCTGGTAAATCATCAGAAGTTATCTCAAGGATTGGTTTAAAGTCAGCTTTGTTTATGGGATTGCCGCCGCCACCACCTCCATCACCCCCACCTGAATCTTCATCGGGAACGATGTTTGTTATTGAACATGGATGTGTATCCTTTTCTGTTTTTCCATCCACTTTATAACTTATGTTAAGTGTTACATCGGTGTCTGCTCGGCCAGTATAAAGTAATTTGATTGTTCCGGGCGCATCTACACCAGCTTCAATTTTATCAATAACCTCTTCGTTTACAAGGACAAAAGAGTTATTNTCGGTGATTTTAATTACNACATCTTCAATTGCCTCGGATTCATTGTTCAATACTTTGAATNTCAAATTAAATCTCTGATTTATCTGAATATCTCTTTCATCATTAGCGACACANTCGNCTATAGTAACTCCACCACCCTCAGCAAAAACGGTATTACTTCCAAATACCATTGTTACTAACATCACCACTATCAAAAAAATAACCCTTATTTTCTTATGCATTAATTGCACACTCCTTCATTCCAAATTTTTCATAGTATTTATCTCTAGTTTCAATATCTTCTATCTCGCCATCTTTAATATATACTATTCTGTCGGCATATGCTGACGCTTCGTTATCATGGGATACAAGCAACATGGTCTGACCATACTCTTCAGTCATGCCTGCAATAAGCTGCATGATCTCTTCTGTGGTTTTTGTATCCAGATTTCCTGTAGGCTCATCTGCCAGAATAATTTCTGGATTTTCTACAAAAGCTCGCGCGATACTTACACGTTGCTGTTGTCCACCACTCATTTGGTTGGGTTTATGATGAATTCTGTTCTCAAGCCCAACTGCCTTCAACATTTTTAACGCTTTCTTATTTCTCACTTTTCTAGAATATCCTTTAAGAATCAGGGGAAGCGTTACGTTTTCAAGTGCAGTCAAATTAGGTAGAAGGTTGTATGACTGAAAAATAAAACCTACATACTTCTGCCTAAACTTTGCAAGCTGTTTTTCATTAAATTTTTCAATATGAGAACCTTTGATTACAATACTTCCTCGGGTAGGTTTTTCAAGCCCTGCAACCATATTAAGTAACGTTGATTTTCCCGATCCAGAAGTACCAAACAGACAGCAAATTTCGCCTTTTTTGATATCAAGATTAATACCGTTAAGGGCGTAAACCCTTTCTTGACCCATACGGTAAACCTTCTTTAGATCTTTAATACTAATAATAGTTTCCATTGACCTCTCCTTCTGTGACCCTCTAGCAGTATCATATCATTCTATAAACAGTATTTTTACATTATTAGAATAATATAGATATGTCAATAGGTTATTTGGTTATTTGGTTGTTTGTGATTTATTTCTATTCACGGCAAATATTTATTAAGCACATCGCTAAAGCCTTTATTAGCAAAGCATTTATTATGACAAATTGTTAAACATTTTTCTTAAGCCGTTTTATCTTGACACACCATAATCTATTATAGTATGACGTATAGCAAGCAAAAAAGTTTCATATAAATGAAACTTTTTAGAAAATTATTACTTTATTTTGTATTTCACTTAAAAAGATTGGCTACTATTCAAGAAACGGAAGTGTTGTCACATCATCAGGCAAGTCTGCCAGATAGATATTACAGTATCCACTTACATTACTGTTAAACAAAATCTGCTTACCATCGGCTGTGAATCTTGGGTGTGGATGGTGACTTCCGTAGAAAAAGCTTCCGTCGTGCATGCACAGAACTCTTGCAGGATCAAAACCTTCTCCGTTATAGTGATATAGCTTAATGCTTTTTCCTGAATCACTCACAATCAAAGAAAAATCATTTGAGTGAATATGATCAGGACTTGGAAGAGGAACGCATGGAGCTTCCACTTCACCAGTGTTATCATAACGCACATAACCAAATAGTGAACCTCCTTCAGGTTGGTGAACCTGATAACCTATTTGCTCACCATTGGAGAACCAGTATTCATGACCAATCTGTTCACCTTCTACCTTACGGGGGCGAATTTTTGTTATTTCTCCCTTTTCCACATCCAGAAGCCAAATCCGATGATCTACCATGTGCCAGGGGCCTTCGTGGCAGAAGGTAATGAGATTGCTCTTCGTTGGAGATGGATTGACATGTCCTAACCAACAGTATTCCTGATGAATTTCTTCGTTACTTCCGGTTTCAGTATCGGTTTTAATGATGCGGCTATCAGGCTTAGCCTTAAACACCTCACTCATGCCTATGTAGCTTGCACTAAGATTGGCATAGATTTTGTCAGATAAATCTTCTTGTATCACGCTATATACGTATTTTCCATCTGCACCTACAAGACCACCATGCACATTGTACCCCACAGGTGGAGTATATAATAATCGGTGTTTTAACGTTTCCAGTTCCAGAGCATAAAGCTTGTTATCGAGAGTATAGTATATCTCAGGGCGAGTGGGGTTTACATCGTTAGAAAACCTGGGAGTATGTTTTGCATTCGCTGGAAAATCTGTTAACCTGCTGATTTCTCCACTCTCAATTTCAATACTGAAAAGATTGGTTGCATTGCAGCGATCAGAACAAAACACCAATCGTCTATTTTGATCCCACCAGCCATTGTTTGTAAAATAAGCATGATGACTATGCCCCAGATAAGAAGTTAGCTGATAGACGTTAATACCACTTACACGATCTTTGATTAGTTTCTTTTCAGAAGGATATACTTCAAATGCTTTCATTTTAGTCCTCTCTTTTCTACTTTTTTATTGGAATCTTTCTCTCACGATAGGCAAATGCAAGATAATAATATCAGCCCTACCTCCAATTATAACATAGTTAAATGAAAAGAAATACAATCTTATGGAAATGTAAATGTATTAAAATGTAAAAGCGAATCATATGTACAACATTTCTTGGTTATGTTATAGTTAAAGATGATATAGTTTAATAGCATTTTATTCCAGGTATACACTCATCCAAACCGCTAAAACTATAGTCGGTGATATTATGTTAATTATATATGCTTTTTTAATAATCGTTACCGTTGTTTTTTATGAAGTGGTTAGTTTCATTGTCCATATCGTTTACCTTGTCAAAATAAGCAGCATGGTTGATAACATAAACAGCAAGTATGATCTTCTATTGTTAAGGCTAAAAGACTATGAATACTGTATTGCAGAAGTTTTTAGACGTCAAGGATATAGAGTTCAATTGTCAAATCATTTTGGAGATGGTGGAAACGGGATTATCTTAGATGATATATATTATGTAATAGTAAACAAGGTTAGTTTCCATAACCTTGTTGAAATCGAACAAGCAAAAAAGCTTATTAAGCACATGTCTGACAATGACATACACAGAGGTATGATAATCACTTTAGGTGATTTTAAAACAAATACAAAAAATTACTGCCACACAAATGTTATAAAATGCATAAATGGTGATCAACTTCTTCGGATGATCAAAGATGTGCAGACCGAATCGGTTGAATCTATCTTTTCAAGGTATTTTCAGTCATAACGATAGAAATTATTATTGATAATATTTTCTCTCGTCTTGTTTTGTTTCGTAAAAATAAGTTGTGTAAATTTTCTAGCTGTGTTACAATTGTAATACCAGGTAAGTAATACGAACGTATTGCGAATATGTTAGTATTATGAATATAGAGGAGGGAAAATTATGGCTCATATATCTTTAAGGGTAACTGATAAAGAAAAAAAGACAATGGAAAATTATGCTGACTTTCATGGAATAACCTTGTCTGATGCTATAAAGAATGTTTTCTTTCAAAAGCTAGAAGACGAATATGATTTACAAACTATAGCTGAATTTGAGAATGCAGAAGAACAAGGTGATGTAGAATATAAAACTTTTGACGAAGTTATTAGTGATCTAGGACTTGAAAATGAAATATAAAGTTGTATTTACGAATAAGGCAGAAAAAGCTTTAAATAAGATTGACTATTCTCATAAAAAAATAATTCTATCCTGGATTAAAACTAATTTAGTAGACTGTGAAAATCCAAGGCAATATGGAAAAGCTCTAACTGGTGATAAAAAGGGTTATTGGCGTTATAGAGTCGGAGCCTATAGAATTATCTCAAGAATAGATGATGACAAATTAATAATTATTATGTTCAACGTTTCCCACAGAATAGATGTCTATGAATTTTAGATGATAATGCTATAGTTAAAAGTAATATACAAAAAGGAATTATTATGGATAATAGTGTTTTAGATATTTTCCATCCTGTAATTAAGGAATGGTTCGAAGGCAATTCCTGGACACCAAGTCCGCCCCAGGAGCCAATAGACGCTGCTGCAAATTTTTTAGGCGGTGTGAATAGCCCTATTGAAATAATTAAACCCGATATTGAAAAAAGTAAAGATTTGGAAGTTCAACTTCCTGTAAAAGATTTCAGAATTCTTGAGCAAGGCACTGTTTGGCCGGATATATATGATGTTTTACATAAACATATTAAGCAAAACGAGTCAACAATTGTTTTCGTTAATAATAGGGCCACAGCAACTCAAGCTGGCTTTCTTCCCGAATTGGACAGAATGGTTTTATGGCGTTCTCACTGAAGGCGCCACTTGAGCTGATATTATTTAGCGATATCTTATCAGT